>CEVM01126702.1_pt1 | contig 20967 bp, 19 predicted proteins | sample 531481 | NCBI WGS metagenome assembly CEVM01 (sample SAMEA2623649, study PRJEB7988) | marine metagenome | biome: marine biome (ENVO:00000447); feature: mesopelagic zone (ENVO:00000213) & marine oxygen minimum zone (ENVO:01000065); material: "saline water (ENVO:00002010), including plankton...
CCAAAAGGTATGCTTCCGGTAAAAGAACCCGATATTTCTTGGCAGAATATCCTCAGTTAAATATAAGTATCATACCTTATATATTAAAGCCATTTTGTTAATTTTTTATGACTAGTTCGAGATTTAGTTTTTACTGTATCTGAGTAACCAATAGTTAAAACTCCCACAATCTTTATTTGTTCTTCAATTCCTAAAATTTCTGATATTGCATTTATTTTAGCAATCTTACCTGTTGACCATCCTACACCTAGACCTAATGATGTAGCCATAAGCTGGATATTCTGTATTGCACAACAAGTAGCTCCATAATTTTCCTCGGAGATTTCTTCATTTTCATCTTCAAGACTAAAAACAAAAATTAAACAAGGATAATTTCTCACTTCTTCATGTATTTTATTTTTTTGTTTCTCTGACAAATCTAGGTTGTTTATATTATTTTGTATTTCAATAATTCCTTCAGCAATTTTATTCTTAATTTCTGAATCTTTTTTTATTACAAAAAATCTCCATGGTTCTGTATTTCTGTGATTAGGAGCCCATACAGCTACATCAAGTAAAGAATTTATATCTTCATTTGAAATATTTTTATTGTTGAAATTTTTTGTATTCCTACGATTTTTGATAATTTTTTTTAATTCTGAATTAACTTTCATAAAATTAAGTATTATTTTTTTTAAGTTTTTTATACAAATCTATAAAATCAGTTGCACTATAGTCATAATCAGTGGGTTTGTTTATATCGGGAACATCTGAGTATTCCAGAGGTCTATTTACATATGCAGTCTTAAGTCCCAATTTTTTTGCTGCATTTAAATCTCCTTCATGTGCTGCAACCAGCATAACTTGATTAGGATTTAGATCTAAATACTGGCATGCCTTTATATAAACATATTCATCTGTTTTATATTTTTCAAATATATCTCCAGAAAAAATGAAATCCCAATTTAATTTGGAATATTTACTCATATTCAACAATAATGAAAAATTTCCATTTGATAATGTTCCTATCGAAAAGTCTTCTTTTAACTTACGTAAACCTTCCACTGAATCATCCCAAGGATCTAATTTATGCCATAATTTATTTATTTCATGAATATTTTTATCATCCAGCGAGCTTAATAATTCTTTCGATTTTAACAATTCCTTTAATTTATCTAAATGAATTTTATCTACATTTTTCCATTTAACTTTTCCATCATTAAATTTACCAATAAAGTCTGTATAACCCTTTCTCCATTCCAAAGCAAAATCATTAAGTTCATTTTTGTTTAAATCCACTGGTAGAAATTTATTCAGTTCCTTTTTTATTGTCGAGCGCCAGTCAACAACGGTTCCAAAAACATCAAAGATTAATACTTTAACTTTACGATTTTTCATAATCATCTAATTTTATTTACTATGAATTGTATTCTTTGATTTATATTACCGTTTATGTTGAGGTTTATAAAGTGAATTAAACGTATCATAAACTACTTAATTACACTAACAAATATTATTTATGTACTGAACTTTTATAGAGTAAAAGAATGTTTAAAGACAATGTAAAAGTCCCTATAAAGCTTGCTAAATAAATATTATTTATAAATCCTACAATTGAAAAAAAACTTAATACCAATATTGAAAGGAATCTACTAATCAATGTAATTTTATAATTTATAAATTGAAAAGGAATTAAAATAGTTATAGATAGAAAAAACCATCCTAAGAAATTATGTGAGGGGATCCCATAATATTTACCTGAATTACCCCATTCCCAGATATTAAGACCATGAACAGCAACAGGATCAATTAGTAAATCTACAACAACCATAATGATTGCTCCAACGAGAACAAAATATTTTTTTTGAATATTTTCTATGAAACTTAAAGTAAAATTTAATATGATAATCCACGCGGATATCATTACTATAGGAATTGAAAATAATTTAATATTAAATACATCTGTATAATGATAATTGCCGAATAGCAACCCAGATTTTACCCCGATTAATTCATAAATAAAGCCCACAACTCCGGCAATTAAAAGAAATATAAATAATTTTTTTTCTGAAAACATAAGAATAATTAAACTTCCAAAAAGCATAAATATATTAGGAGGCCAAGATGGGGGATTTTTGATAAAACCCAATTCAGTGAGTATCCCTCCAAAAAAAAGTATTACAAAAAAAGAAACAATTGATATATGGAATAGTTTTTTTACTTTATCATTCATAATCTACCATTATTAATTTACTTACTATCTCTGCTGACATAATCACAGTAGGAGTCCCTCCACCAGGGTGTACTCCTCCTCCAACATAATATAATCCTTTTAATTTATTATTTTTATTTGATGAACGAAAAATAGTGCCAGAAATTCCATGAGAAACTTTTCCATATATAGATCCATATGGAGAAGCGTATTTTTTTTCAAAGTCATTTGGAGTTATAGCTTCTATGAAATCAGCTTTGTCAATGATTTTTTCAAGTTTATGTTTTGACAATACCTTTCTAATTTTGTATATAGCATTTTCTATTTGAATTTTACCCCATATATCACTTGTAGCTGGGGTGTTACACATAAGAAAAATACTTTCAGAATTACGTGGAGCCAAAGAATTATCTGTTTTGGAGGGGCAATTAATGTAAACGGTTGGTTCCGATGGAAATTGTTTTTTTTCAAAAATATCATCGAATTCTTTTTTATAGTTTTTAGAAAATATCACATTGTGATGAATAATTTCTGGAATCTTTTTGTTAATACCTACTAGTAATACTAGCCCTGACATAGATAAAGATTTTTCATTAACATATGCTCTTTTATCAATCATGGTTTTAGTGATTGAGGGATCTACATTACTGATAACAATATCAGCTGAAATTTCTTCTCCAGAATCTAATGAAACAGATTTAATATTTCCATTATTCTGATTTATGCTTGAAACTTTTGTATTTTTTATAATGTTTATATTTTTTGAAATGAGTATTTTTTCAATGGCCTCTATTAATTTATATATCCCTCCATGTATATACCAACCCCCATAAGTTAATTCCATGAAAGGAATCACAGATAAAATAGCACTAGATTTGTAAGGAGAAGAACCTACGTAAGTTGGATATCTAAGAAAAATTTTCCTTAATTTTTTATTTTGAAAATTCTTTTCTATAAACTTACTATAGTTTTGTAAAAACAAATAAAATGGAGAATTAATAAATGCGTTTAAATCAGATAAAGTTGGGATTGAGAATAAAGGTTTTTGAAAAAAGGTTTTTTCAGAGAGTCTAAATAATTTAGATGATTTTTCTAAAAAAGAATAAAAATTTTCTAAATCGTTTATTTCATTTTCATTAAATATTTTCTCTAAATCACTTAAATCAGAAGAATAAATTAAATTATCATTTTCTTCAAACATATATTTAAATAGAGGATTAATTTTAACTAGCTTTAAATGTTCATATATATTTTCGCCGGCTTTTTTGAATAAATTTTCAAAAATATGTGGAAGAGTGATTAATGAAGGTCCTGTATCAAATTTATATCCATTCTTTTCAAAATAATTGATTTTTCCTCCTAAATTTGAATTTTTTTCTATAATGGTTATTTCAAAATTTTTATCACTTAAACAAATAGCAGTTGCTAAACCTCCTAATCCTCCACCAACTATTAATATTTTTTTATTTTTTTTCATAAAACCTATTCTTCCACTCTAGACCTTTACCATACCTAAAACTCCACCAAGAATTAAAGCCCAATATCAGCATAATAAATATTGAAAATGGATGAAGAATTAGTGACAGTAACCCGTAATTAAATTTTAAGTTGATAATCATACGAGGAACAAAATTTAAGATCAAGAAAATCATGCTTATCCATTTGTAAAAATCGTAAATTATAAAGATTAAAAGAGAAATGGGAATTATTAAATAACTTATAAAAAAAGTTAACTGGAAAAGATGAAAAGATAAATCCTTAGAAAAACTTGGATAATAATTTTTCTTAAATCCGCTCCATATTAAAGAGAATGAATCATACATTCTTACAGAAATTATTTTTGAACCGTCTATACAATATGTTTTTTCTTGCCTTATTCTCCAAATTCTAGCTAACCTAGTATCTTCAAATAGATCTTCTTTAACTAATTTGTGTCCCCCCAATTTTAAGTATGTTTCCCTTGAAAATAAAATACAAGCACCGTGAGCAATACCTAGATTTGAAGAAGAGATTTTTTTTGATAAAATCAAGGGGCACATAGTAAAAACAATAAAATTTAATAACGGCATAAACAAAGTTTCTGATATAGATCTAATTGTTATTTTAGGCCAAGCTGAAAGCATAGTTACATTTAGAGTTTTTGCTTCAGTAATTAATTGGCTTAATTCTCCTTCTGTGTTTGTATCGGCGTCTAAAAATAAAATCCATTCACTTTTGGCTTCTTTTGCTAGTTGATAACAAGCGTATGATTTACCGGTCCATCCAGGTTTCAATTTTTTAGTTTTCGCTTTTTTTATTCTAGGATCTATTTTTTCATATCTTATTATTTCTTCTTCAGTTCCATCTGTTGAATGATCATTGTAAATTATAATTTCAGAAAAATTAGTTTCGCTTTTAATTATAGAATTTATACATTTAGGTAGATTTTTTTCTTCATTTCTTGCAGGAATCAAGATTGATAAATTTGATTCAGTATTAATACCACTATTTTTTTGTCTCCAAAACAAATTTATTATGGATATAAAAATCGAATAAATAATAAATGTACTAGATAAAATAATAATAATAAGATTAATCATTTTTTTGTTCGGAAATAATTTTTTCTGATGTCATTTGGGCACTCAAAACACACATAGGAACGCCAGTTCCGGGAGTAGTCGAGGCTCCTACAAAAAACAAATTTTTAAATTTATTGGATTTATTTGAATTTCTGAAAGGTCCTATTTGAAGAAAATTGTGTGAAGGTCCAAATGCTGAACCGTCAAATAGTCCAAATTTTTTTTCCCAATCTATTGGAGAAAGAATTTTTTCATAAATAATATTTTTCTCTGAAAAATCAATCTTATGATGAGAAATTCTTTCAAATACTCTATTTTTGATTTTCTTTAAAGTTTCTTCATTATATTCATCTTTGAATTTAGAAATCACAGGACAAGGAACTAAAACAAAAACGGATGACTTGTTTTTTGGAGATAGATTTATATCAGTTTGGGAAGGGATAGAAATATAAAATGGGAGATCTTCTGGAATGATATCTTTTGCAAATAGATCATTAAACGTTTTCTTGAAATTGTTTGGCAAAAAAATTGTGTGATGTGTCAAATTATCAATTTTTTTATTTAATCCCCAATAAAATGTATAAACTGAAGGTGTCATTTTATGCGATTTATTTTTATTTACATCCTCTTTTAGCAAATATCTGTAAGTTGTTTCGTAATCTACATTTGAAACGATTATGTCTCCAAAAAATTTAGACCCACTCACCAATTCAATTCCAATAGCTTTATTCTTTTGGGTTATTATTCTTTTTACTTTTTTTAAAGTATTGATTTTAACTTTAAAATCTAAGTTTAGCTTTATTAAACCTTCTATTAAGCCATACATACCTCCTTTTGGCATCCATAACCCATACTGTAATTCTCCAAAAGGAAGAATACTAAAAAAACCTGGTAGCTTATAAGGAGAGTCACCTAGATACATACTGTAGGAACTAAGTGCTTCGACAATCTTTTTTTCTTTAAAATATTTGTTTATTTCTGAATACATACTATTAAATAGTCCTAATTGAAATAAATTATGAATGCCTGAATTTATTAACCAAGAAAACACATTTGAAGAATTCCTTGTCACCAAATTTTTAAATGCCAAATCGTATTTTTTTTGACTTTTATTTATAAAACTAATCAACCCATCTTGATCATCTTTTCTAAATTTTCGTATTTCTTCCATAAGATAACTAAGATCTGAACTTAATTGAAGACTTTTATGATCTCTCCATAAAAACTTGACTGCAGGATCTACTTTTATTAATTTAACATAATCATGAAAACTTTTTCCTAAACTGGAAAAAAATTTTTCATAAACCCAAGGGTAATTAAGTAAAGAAGGCCCGGTATCAAATTTAAATCCTTTTCCCTCAATAATGTTTGCTCTTCCTCCTACAGTTCTATTTGATTCAAAAATCTCTACTTCGTAACCTTTTTTTGCCAACAAAGGAGCGATTGACAATCCACCCACTCCACTCCCTACTATAATAATCTTTTTCTTTTTTTTATTCATGTTAAATAAATCACAAAAATTTTCCAAATTTTACTTAAAGGTATAAATGAAACCTTTTCCTTCAAAGACAAACTATATCTGTGGTTTATAGGCTTTTTTTCATAAATAATTTTTTCATTTAATTTTCTATATAGATTTAAACATGATTTAATTGCTATTTGGCTATCTTTTGCAAAGAATTCCATTCCTTTTTCTGCTTTCAGATACCAATTTTCTGCTTCTATTGCGAGTATCTTTCTAGCATTAATAACGTATCCTTCAAGTTCTTTATCATTTTTAGGTGAATCCAATAAATTAATGGGAGTGTAAAATCTTCCTCTAAAATAATCTTCATAAACATCTCTTGCAAAATTAGTTAATTGCAGAGCAATTCCTAATTCTTTAGATGGTTGAAGTAAATCTTTGATACTATGACCTTTTGTTCCTCCGTAAATATATGCCAAAAAATAACCAACAACAATAGCTGAGCCATAAATATAATTGTTTATTAAATCATCCCAGTTTTTGTAGGATTTCTTATTTATATCTTTTTTCATTGCTTCTAGAAATGAGAGATAGTATTTTTCAGGGATTGATTTTTCTCCTGACAATTTTCTAAAACAAGATAATATTACTGGAACTTTGTTATTAGCTGATTCAATTAAGCTTGAATATTGATTGGACAATTTAAACTTATCTTCCCAAACATTTAATAAATTTTCTTTTTGTTTATCAGAAAAGTTGAAAGTGTCAACAATTTCATCGGGATACCTAACTGCTGCATATACTACTTCAACTAATTCTCTTTTATGTTTGGGTAAAAATCTTGTTACTGTAAAAAAACTGGTGCTGTAGTTTTTTAGAATTTTTTTTCCAAGTTCCTTGCCAAAATAATATGCTTTATCCTCTGATACAGCGTTTGAAATTTTATTATTATAATTTAATTCTAGCGATTCCCATTTTTCTGGCCCCCAGAGTTGTTCATCAGCTACATATGTATATTTATTCATATTTTTTGTATTAATTTTAATCTATTTATTTTTATGTACTTGTGAAAATTTATTCTAAATTATCTTTAACGAGTTTTTCACTAATGTGTAAAAGTTTTTCTTGAATAATTTTGCTATAAGAATAATCAGAAGATTTTTCTTCATTTCGCTCATTGAAGTATTTTCCATTTATATTGTTTTTTAATACGTGTTTTAAGACCTCAAAAACATTCTTCGCTCCATATTTAGTATTTTTACCATAAATTTTATGAAAAAAAATCAAAATAGGAGAAATAAATCCATTATTAGAAAGTAGCCTTGTTCCTATAATTCCGGGATGTACAGAATTTATATAAATTTCTTTATGTTTTTCTGACAAATAGTATCCCCACATAATTTGAGATAACTTACTTTGAGCATAACTTTTTACTGCGTTATAATTTTGAAGATTATTTATATCATCGAGATTTATTTCTCCTCTTTTGTGAACTATAGAGGAGACGTTAAGGACATGGGCCTTGGATTTCAAAATTTTATTTTTTAATAATATTTCAGTAAGCAAAAAATGAGAGAGGTAATTTACCTGAAAAGTTCTCTCTATGTTGTTTTTAGTTAATTCATTTTTAACAAATATCCCCCCAGCGTTATTTATTAAAATATCTATTGAATTTACTTCTTTTGATATTTTATTGAATACTTTTTTTATATCTTCTAAATTTTCGAAATTACATAAATAGAAACTTTGTAAATTTTTCCTATTTTTATTTATTGAGTTGAGAGTTTTTTTTATTCTTTTTTTATTTCTACCTATGCCAATTACGTAATATTTCTCCTTAGAAAATATCTTAAATAATTCTAATCCTATGCCAGATGTTGCCCCTGTGATTAAAACTGTTTTCATACTATCCTTGTATGTTATTTTTGAATATAATTATCTATGTCGTGAAATATTTTTTGATACTATTAACCGTAATTCTTTTTTCATGTTCCTCACAAGAGGAATCATATACAAATATGCCTGATAATGACTCTAATGTGAAACCCAAATTAGAAAAACCAGAAATTGTAAAAAACGACTCTCAAGATAATAAGGATGAAAATGAATCTGAAGAACCTGAGAAACAAACAATAATTGATGATTCTTTTACACCATTGTTATCTATTGAATTTCAATCTAATTCAGACAATTATATTAAAGCAAACTATAGAGTCACCGAGCAACTGGCGAGATTATCATATCCAAATGATGCAGTAGGATACACTGAGGACATTACAGGAGGAATTTACTTGGACGAAAAAGGAATTCCTGCTCCTGAATCTATAATTAATATTGATCTTTCTAATCTTCAAAGTGATGAATCTAAGAGAGATAATTATTTAAAAAGAAATTCTCTTGAAACTGATAAATTCCCTGAAGTTTTTTTTCATGTTAAAGAAATTAAGAATTTAAATATTAGTAGTTTACTTAATTTAGATAAAAATGAGGTGGAATTCCAAATGATAGGTGATCTTACCATTCATGGAGTTACACAGACAAAGACATGGGACATTCAAGCCATATCAGAAATGGGAAGATTAAAAGGTCAAGGAAGCATATCTTTTCCTTTCAGCGATTTTGGGATGGAAATACCTAAGCTTTTTTTTATTATTAGCGTGGAAGATACAATAACCCTAGAATTGGATTTTGATCTTTTGATTTCTTTAAATTCTTCTTTAAACCTTGATTCAATATCCTTACCTGAATTTGTCCAAAAAGAGATTGCTAATAATAATGTTAATGGCTTGTACACTAATGCTTGGTTATGCACCGAAAATGACAGAATAATCGTTGATGATCTTTCTACAGATGATGCAGAAACTTGGAAATGTTATGTAGATATCGAATTGACAGATGATTCTGTAATTGTAACCAGCACAGGGATTCCTAATCATGATTTTCAATCAGGATTAGGTTGTTGCGCACAAGAGAATAATTATCAATGGATAATTCCTACTAATCCTCAATTTACTGAAGAAATCGCAATGGCTCCTGATAGAGGTCCTATTGCCATAACTGTTACAGGTGTACCAATTTATGGACCTGAAGAAGGACCAGGTGGAGATGCTGTTGCTTTACATTTTGACTATTTTGAAGAAGATAGACAGCCCATTGAATTAGGGTTATGCGGAGGACATTCAGCCGGTGCTTATTTTCATTATCATTTTGACGCTAATTGCTTACACTGGCATCCAGAAGGCACGAGTTTAGACTGGGAAGATTGGGATTATACAAAAAACTTAAATTCAGATGAACACTCTCCTGTAATTGGATTTGCTTTTGACGGATTTCCTATTTATGGACCATATGGGTGGGATTCATATAAAAATGTTATAGAAATAACTTCTAGCTATAGATTAAAAAAAGATACAAATGGATATAACGGAATAGATGACTGGGAGTATATTGAGGGGCTTGGAGACACAGATGAATGCAACGGTTTGTCTAGCTCAACCCCAGAAGTCCCTGATGGCATTTATCATTACGTTAGCACAATTAGAAACGGTCAAGGGCAAATAGGATTTCCTTATTTTTTACTTTGTTACCATGGTGTACCAAATGAATCAAATTATGATGTTGGAGGACAAGGACAAGGCCCTCCTGGTGCTGGTGGACAAGGACAAGGCCCTCCTGGTGTTGGAGGACAAGGACAAGGACAAGGCCTTCCTGATTTTACAGAAGCAGCTTCTAAGTTAGGAATAACAACAACAGAACTTATTGCGGCTCTAGGAGGACCTCCTCCTGACTTTGAATCCGCAGCCAGAATACTAGGAGTTTCGATTGAAGAACTACAAAAAATCATTCCAGTTCCCCCTGCTGTCCCAGCTCCTGTACCTCCAGTTCAAAATTATGAATACAGATAAAACTTGGCAGACAAAGTCGTAATTAATTTACTTGACTTAATTAGAACACTTGTTCTAAAATGAACATATGTTCTAATTAAGGAGTTGTTATGACAATAAATTATAAGGCAAATGTTTTTGACAAATCAAAAAGTGTAAATTCAACAGGTGTAGATGTTATAAGATCGATTGCTACAAGCATTATTGATAAAAAACATAAAGAATATAATATCGGAATTGAATGCGTATACTGTTGGCATGAATCTATGAATGATCTTAGGATTTGGGCTCTAATAAAAAACAGAAATAATAATATTTCTTCCGCTATAATAAGTTCTTCTATGATTGGATGCTTGTATCCTGCTATTTTTAAAATGGTAGATAAAATAAATGATTTGAAAGATTTAAATTGTGTTTTTTACGGATCATTTAATAAAATATCTTATAATCAGTCTAAGTATTTATTTTCAAATAAATTTGATAAAGATCAAGAATTTTTACTTTTTGAGAACATATTGTTTTCAAATGAAGAAAAAATTAATACTAATGCATTAGTCACAATTAATGTATATAAAAAAAAGTATTCTCTTAATTATTTTCATGTCTCTAAAAATTGTAAGCATAAATGAGGATTCTTCTATGACTATGACAAAATATAATGATGTAATTAATAAAAATATTATTTTAGAAGATGGATGCGAATTTTCTGATAGTTGTTTAAATTGTCCACTTCCACTTTGTAAATATGATGATCCTATTCTGGATAAATCAAAATTGAAAAACAACAGAAATTTACTGATTATGACTATGAAAAATTCAGAATTTTCTAATAAAAATATTGCAAAAGCATTAAAAATTTCAACCCGTACAGTACATCGAGTTATTAATAATAATAAAAGAGGATCTATTAGTGAGGGACAAAAATTTGTTCTTGAATTAAGGAATCAAAATTTAATAAAAAAATATAGTTTAGTTTCTATGAGGAATTAAAAAACATACAATTTTATACTTGAGGAGAGTACCCCTCTCATTGCTTTCCTCTAGTGCCTCCAAACATAAAGTGGCGTAAGCTGTTCTTACTGCCATTTTATGTTTTAAAGCAGCCACTTAAACCACTCTGAAAACCATTAATTAATACACTCAACATGCCCTAAGCGACCCTCCAACAACCGCATTAGTAAAAACCCACGATCGAGGAGACCTTCTGATAAAATCCAAACGTTCTAAATGAATCTACTTAAGTACAATCTCAAATAATTAATTACCTACCAGGAACATAGATCTCTCTGCAATATTAATTGATCTATCAGCGATTCTTTCTAAATTATGAGCAACCCACAATAAAAAGGTTGCACGTTCAATTTCATTTGGTTTACGTTTCATCAGTTCGATTAATCTCTCTTGAACATCTTTGTATAATTTATCCAATTTAGTATCTTCTTTTTGAAGTTTTTTATATCTGTTCTTTACCTCATCAGCATTTTTTAATAAAAAAGTCTCTGTACTAGTCTTTAACATTGAAATACTGATATTACTGATTTGAGGAATAATTACCAAGTCTGTCGGTAAAGGTCTTACACCCATTCTGTTGGTCAATACAGCAATTCCTTCAGCATAATCTCCTATTCTTTCTAATTCTTCAATTACGTACATACATGCAACTATTTCTCTTAAATCTCCTGCTAAGGGATGCTCTCTTCTTATTAGGTCTATACACAATTTTTCAAGGTCGTCTTGCATTTTATCAATGATGTCGTCATTTTTTATAACTTCATCAGCTAATACTAAATCTTGTTCAATTAGTGATTTTATAGCTTTCTCTATAGAAAGCTCCACTTGAGAAACCATTATTTTAATTTCAGTTTCAAGTTTGTGTAAACTATTGTCAAATTCTTGTCTTGCCATATTACCTATCCAATTCTTCCTGTAACGTATGCTTCCGTACGTTCATCTTTAGGATTTCCAAAAACAGAATCATTTGTACCATATTCGATCAATTCTCCAATTCTATTTTCTCCAGCCATCATAACTGCAGCATAATCGGAAATTCTTGTTGCCTGCTGCATATTGTGGGTAACAATAACAACCGTAATATTTGATGATATTTCTTGAATAAGATCTTCTAATTTAGATGTTGAGACTGGATCCAATGCAGAGGCTGGTTCATCCATAAGTATAATGTCAGGGTTTACAGCCAAAGCTCTTGCAATACACAATCTTTGTTGTTGCCCTCCTGATAAAGTTAAGCCATTATCTTTCAATCTATCTTTAACCTCATCCCATAAAGCTGATTTTTTTAGAGAAGATTCAACTATTGATTCAATATTATCTTTGGCAAAACCATTAATTTTTGGTCCAAAGGCAACATTTTCAAAAATACTTTTAGGAAATGGATTAGGTTTTTGAAATACCATTCCAATTTTAAATCTTATGTCTGTAGGATCAGAATTTTCAGAATAAATTGAAATATCATTATATTTAATTTCACCTTCAACTTTAGCAGTCGGTATAAGATCATTCATACGATTGAAACATCTTATCAAAGTGCTTTTACCACAGCCAGATGGTCCTATAAGAGCAACAATTTTATTTCTAGGAATATTAAATGTAACATTGTTTATTGCCTGTAATGATCCATAGAAAACACTTAAATCTTTTGCTTTTAATATAGCCTCTTCATTTGAAATTTCATCTATATAATCGTTAAACATTTTGCTTTTGTCTTATAAAATTATTATAGATAATACTAACATATGTTTACTATTGAATGTTAAATAATGATTAAGGCACTAAATATATACGATTTTTCAAAATTTGAACTTGAAGAATTCTTAACTAGTAAAAGTTACCCTAAATATAGAACTTCTCAAATTTGGCGTTATTTGTATAGAAATAATATAGATGATTTTGAAGATATGAAAAATATCCCAATTGATTTAATTTCAGATTTAAACAAATACTTTTTTATTGAAAAATTAAATGAGATTAAGTATGTGATTTCTAAAGATAAATCAACTTATAAAAGTTTATTTGAATTATCAGATAACTTACGTATTGAAACTGTGTTAATGAATTACCCTTCTGATGATCATAGAAAACCACGTAAAACTATTTGTGTTTCCAGTCAAGTTGGATGTGCTTTAGGATGTACTTTTTGTGCAACAGGTCAACAGGGCTTTTTCAGACAACTTAAAACAGGAGAAATTATATCCCAAATTATGTATTTCAAAAAATTAGAAGAAAAAAAATATTTTGATTCATATTTAAGTAAACCAGAAAAATCTTATGATGGGATTAAAAATATCGTTTTTATGGGAATGGGAGAACCTTTGGCTAATTATAATAATACTATTAAGGCGATTAAAATTCTTAACGATCCTAATGGTATTAATTTAGGAGCTAGAAGTATAACTATTTCCACTGTTGGTCTCGTCCCTGAAATTATAAAATTATCCAAAGAAAATATACAAATCAATTTAGCAGTTTCTCTTCATGCTCCCGATAATTTTACTAGGGGACAAACTGTTCCTATCAATAAAAGATATCCTATAGAAATGTTGATGGATGCCTGTAAGAAATACATACAACAAACTAACCGTAAAATTTTTTTTGAATATGTCTTATTATCTGGACAAAATGATTCAACATCGCATGCTAATGATTTAGGTATCTTACTAAAAGGGATGTTGGCTCATGTAAATCTGATACCAGTAAATCCAACAAAGTTATCTGAATATAAAAGAACCAACGATTCTATGATAATAAAATTTCAAAAAGAATTAAAAAAATTTGGAATTCCTTCCACAGTTAGAATGGAAAAAGGTATTGAGGTTAGTGCAGGATGTGGACAATTAGCAACATCAAATGAATATTAATATCTGATAGCTTCTGCAAGCACTTCTACCAAATATCTTGGATTTTTATTTGACAAATCTTTTATTTGATCATGACATGAAATCCCAGTGACCACTATTTCTTGATTTTCTTTTGATTTTCTTAAGTTTGGTAAAAGTCTATCTTCAGCAATTTTAGTTGAAATTTCATAATGCTCTTTCTCCATTCCAAATGAACCAGCCATACCACAACATCCCGAATCAATAATCTTTGCTGAAAAATTTGGGGGAATTTTTAAGGAATTTAAGGCCTTATTTACTCCTTCTAAAGCGCGTTCGTGACAGTGAACGAGTAGAAGTAAATCTTTAACCTCTTCATTCCATAATATTTGTTGTTTGCCATCATTTTGAATCTTTAAAAGTAAATCTTGAATTGTATGAGTATTCTTTGAAATTTTTAAAGCCATCTTTCTATCCTCAGCTAGATCAGGGAATTCGTCTTTCATAACTGACATGCAACTTGCTTCTACTCCAACTATTTTTATACCTTGATTAATGTATTTGATTAAAATCTTTGTATTGTAGTCTGTATTTTTTTTAGCTTCTTCCAATAGCCCTTTTGAAATCATTGGTCTGCCACAACATTTTCTTTCAGAAATTACGACTTCATATCCTGCTGATTCTAGAATTTTAATTGCGGCTTTACCAACATTAGGATGAATATAATTAATATAAGTATCGTGAAAAAACAATATTTTTCCTCTTGAATTAGTCGATACAGATTTTCTTTTATTGAACCAATTTTCAAAAGTGTGATCACTTACCGGAGGTATGTTTCTACGATGATCTATGCCAATTGTTTTTTCTAGTATATATTTTGATATTGGAAGCCTATTTATTGCATTAAATAACTTTGCTTGAGGTCCAGAAATATATTTGTAGATATTCCCAATATTCCCAATTAATTTTGATCGAATTGGTATTTTGTTTTTTTTATAATAATTATTTAGAAACTCATATTTTATCTTAGCCATATCAACATTAGAAGGACATTCTGATTTACAGGATTTACATTCTAAACATAAATCTAAAACATCCAACATTTTTTTATCTGTAAATAGATCATTATTTATCACTCCAGATAGAGCACCTCTTAAAGCATTAGCCCGTCCTCTTGTAGTATGTATTTCTTCTCTGGTAGCCATATAAGATGGGCACATTACACCAGCATTGATTTTCCTACAGGCACCAACGCCATTACATTTTTCTATTGCTCCCTCAAATCCTCCTTCTTCCGAAAAATCTAATATTGTTTCTATTTTTTTCATTTGATAAGATGTTCCGTACCTTAGATTTTCCCCCATTTTAGGTGTATCAAATATTTTCCCTGGGTTCATTATTCCACTAGGATCAAACGATTTTTTTAGTTCTCTAAAATTATCAACAAGTTTGGTGCCAAACATTTTCTCAGTCCAAACACCTCTTACAATTCCATCTCCATGTTCCCCACTCATAGATCCTTCAAATTCCTTAACCAAATCAGATATTTCATCTGCAATTTTGATCATACGATTAATACCTTCAGATTTTTTTAAATTAATAATTGGCCTTACATGCAAACAACCTTCTGCAGCATGCCCATAGTAACCGGCTTCAGTACCATTTGCTTTTACTATTTCATCAAATCTTTTAATATATTCAGGCAATTTTTCAGGAGAAATTGCTGTATCTTCTACAAACGGGATAGGTTTAGCATCTCCAGGTATATTCATCATTAAACCTAAGCCTGCTTGACGCATTGCCCAAACCTGAGCTTGTTTACTTGGGTCAGTTATATTCGTGATAGCATACGAAAGATTTATTTTTTTCATTTTATTTCCTAAATTGTTTAATTTAGAATTTATTTCCTTTTCAGAATTGCCATTAACTTCTACAACCAGTATGTCACTTGGATCGCCTTGTAAGAAATCTAAATTTCTAGAAAATCCTAAAGATTTTCTAGCTTGTGTAATTATCATTTGACCTATATGTTCTACTGCTGCAGGATTTTCATCTAAGACAGCAACCGTTGCTTCCATTGATTCAATAAGATCCCTGAAATGTAATATAGCCAATCCAGTAAATTTTGGGAGAGGTTCTAAATTGAGCTTTGCTTGTGTAACAGCAGCTAAAGTCCCTTCAGATCCCACCATTATATTAACCAAGTTAATCTTATTGTCTTTCGGATGAATAAGATCTAAATTATATCCCCCCACTCTTCTATTAACTCTTGGGAACCTTTTATTTATTTCAGATTTAGCTTTTTCAGATATATCCAAGACTCCTTTATAAATTTGTGATTCTAAATTATTTTGAGACAATTTGTATTCTAAGGAATTCCCAGCTATTTCAGAAAAATTTGTTTTATTGCCATCGGAAAGAATAACTTCCATTTCTTTAACTTGGTCAACTGTTTTTCCATAAATAATTGAATGGGCTCCACATGAATTATTACCCATAGCTCCACCAACATTTGCTCTTGATTTAGTTGATGGATCAGGAGTGAAATGTAAGTTATATTTTTTTACAGATTCATTTAAATTATCTATTGTAATACCAGGTTCAGTAATTACCCATTTTTCATCGGAATTGATTTCTATTATTTTATTCATATATTTCGAGAAATCTATTACAACTGCTGAGTTAACAGTTTGACCAGAAAGGCTCGTTCCACCGCCTCTTGGTAATATAGCAACGTTATTCTTGTTACATATTTCGATTATTGCAGATACGTCATCGGAATTAGAAGGGATAGTAACGCCTATAGGCAAGATACTATAGATTGACCCGTCTGTAGAATACATTTGCCTGGAAATTTCATCAAAACGGACTTCTCCTTGGATAGATCTTATAAGTTCTTCTTGTAAGTCAGAATTTGTACTTTTCCTAGATTTCTCTTGGATTAATCTCATGGATATGTTATTTTATTTCATTTATAGTAAATGTTTGTTCTCCACCTGGAGTTTTTACTAAAACTTCTTCACCCAATCTTCTTCCTAAAATAGCAGATCCAACTGGAGAAACACTTGAGATTTTTCCTACTAAAGGATTAGCTTCGTTGGGCTCAACAAGCTGATATTCGTAGTTATTTGAGTTTACTGGATTTTCTATCACAACTTTTGAACCTATTTGAATTCTGTCTCCCGTGTTACTTTCATCAATGATTTTTGCAAGTTTCAATATCCCATTAAGTTCGTGAATTTTAGCATTCACCATATCTTGATTTTCACGAGCTGCATCTAGAGGTGCATTTTCACGAATATCTCCATCTTTAATAGCTCTTCTAACTTCTTCAGCAAGCCATGGTCTTTGATCATTTAGTTCTTTTAGTTGTTTTTCTAAATCTTTATATCCGGCTTCAGTAAGATTGATTTCCTCTCTTTTAGTCTCTTCTAATTTTTTTGTAATTTTTCCAACATTAGATTTTTTCATTCGTAAATGTGAGGCTAAATTTAATACAGTCAATTCTTTAAGTTTAAGAAAAAGCAAGAATTTTTTCAAATAATTAACTTTTTGACTTACCGTTGCGATACTGGTTCTTTTAGCGAATTCGTCAGAATAATTACCTATTTCGGAAGGGGTAATGCCACTTATACTTCTTTTGTCGCCCAACCACCTAATCATTCTTCCAATTTCTTGTTGAGCAATGTTATTTAATTTTCTTGATGATGTTTGAACATAAATTTGGAACGCATCATTTATATTGTCTGGAATGTTGTTCAACGCCTCTTTATTTTCAGGTTTTGTTTCCTTCAAAGCAGACATTTTCCCTCCAAATTCATAAATTAAATTCCCGTATTCCTTTATTTTATTCCAAAAAAGTAAATAATGTTTCTTTTTGAGCTATCTTTTTGTTTAAAATCGATTCTTTCAAGACATTTTTTGATAACATTAATAATTAGTAATAGAAGAGCAATATATTAATAGATTATAAATATACCAACTTGATGAAATATGCCTAAAAGAACTTATCAACCAAAGAATAGAAGAAGAGCAAGAGTTCATGGATTTAGGTTAAGAATGAGAACACCTAGTGGAAGGCGTGTCATATCAAGGAGAAGAAATAAAGGTCGAGTTAAGCTCACAGTTTAACCTAGTGACTTGCTAATAGATAGTTTAAATAAAGGAACAGATTTTAAAAGAGTTAGAAGATTTGGTAAAAGAGAGAAATATAAATTTGTTACCTTATCAATATTATCAACTCAGAATGATCATTTTCGTTTAGGATTTCAAATCAGCAAAAAAATTGGGAATGCCGTACGAAGAAATAGAATTCGTAGACAAATTAGACACTTGTTTTATGAAATATTTGAAAAAGTAGTTGAACAAAAAAAAATAAAATCTTTGTGGATACTAATTTATGTAAGTCCCGATATAGATAAGGTGAACTTTAAAGACTTCAGATCCTATCTTTATAGTTATTTTAATCTCATAGATTAGGGAAAAGAATTGACATACATATGGAATATGATTCATAAGAATCTTATTAAGGCATCGCTAAAATCACTTGTCTTTTATAAAAAAGCAATATCACCTTACGTAGGTGGACAATGTAATTTTTCAATTACTTGTTCAGAATATGCTCAAAAAACCATCTCTTCAAAAGGGATAATCAAAGGATTATTTTTATCAATTACTAGAATTATAATTTGTTCACTATATCCAATAATTAAAAAATTCAATCTATCTAATAAAAAAATTTCACTGAAGGTTTTTTTATTTTTTTCTTTATTATTCATTATTTGTATTTCTTGCACCAATTTTTCTCCTCAAGGGGGCTGGTCTAATGTTGTAAAGGATACAAATCAAGAAGAATATTACGTTATTTCTGATGAAGGACGATTGTTTCAAATCCAATTCAATGATCAAATCCCAATGATTAATTGGTCATATCCTGAAGAAGAAAATGGAACATCATATTCTACTCCTATAATTCGACAAAATTCTGTTATTGGTGCCACATATAAATGTAAAGGACAGACTTGTACAGGAGATATTTTTGAATTGGATAAACTATCTGGAGATGTTTTGTGGAAAAAAACTATACCTTCTAAAATAAACTCGAATTTAATCATAATTAATGACACATTATTTGTAGCTTCACTAAACAATGAAAAAGAAGATAAGATAAACAATGCTTCTATATATATAATTTCATTGAAAAAGGGAACCGTAGGTGAAATTATTGGTAAAATTCCTATTGAAGGTGAAATTTGGACTGGTGTACATTCTTATGGAGAAAAGAATGTCATAGTAGGTACAATGAAAGGGATGATATATTCCTATAATGTTGATGAACTATTATCCGTCAAAGATAAAAAATATTCTGAAGCATTAATTTTTTCACATAAATTTCCTCATGCAATCAATTCACCTTTGAATGTACATAATAAAAGATTATTTTTTGCAGATATTGCTGGTAATTTCTATTCTATAAATTTAGAAGATTTTAAGAATAATCAATTAGATAAAATGAAAATTTTAACTACTAATGAATGGATTATTAATAATCCTATTTTCCTTAATGATGAAGTTTATTTATTCACTTTAAATGGTGATATATATGTTGTGGATTTTGATACTAATGAAGTTAAGGATAAGTTTTCAATTGATGAAATCGTTGTAGGCGATCCCATCCTTTTATCTGATGCATCTGATCAAGAATTCTTGATTCCTACTGAGAAAAACGGGATAGAAATTGTTAGTAATAATGGATTTGAAAAAGGATCTAGTTTAGGGAATTATCCAACAGATAAAAAATTATATAGTGCTCCATTAATTAATGATCGAACATTGTTGATACACACTGAAGACGGAGAAATACTTTTTTTCAATATAAAATCAAGAGATTTAATTTATTGTTTGGATCTAAATAAAGGATCGGTTTGTGATTAATTTAAGGAAAAATTTATGAGTTTTATTAGTTTAATTTGGAATTCTATCATTATGAAACCAATGATTAATAGCTTAGCGCTTCTCTATGATTTATTGGGAGATAGTTTTGGATTATCTATTATCTCGTTTACTATTTTAATTCGATTGATTATGATCCCTCTAACTATACGACAAACTAAACAAATGAAAAAAATGCAAGAACTGCAACCAAAATTACAAGCTATACAAAAAAAATACCCCAAAAAAGATGTACAAACTAAGCAAAAGATGCAGAAAGAAACAATGGCTCTATATAAAGAAGCAGGAGTTAATCCTATAGGTTGTTTAGGCCCGTTGATTATCCAAATGCCCATTTGGATAGGACTATATAGAGCTATATTAAAAACTTCTCCTTCGACCCCTGAAGGATTTGTTGATTTGTCAAAATATTTCTATTCATGGAATGCTTCTATATCAAAAATCCCATTTAATAGTGATTTTATTGGGATAGATTTAGTTGATTTTGTACAGTATGCACCAACTCCTTGGCAATTTGTATTGCCAATAATAGTAGGAGCTTCTATGTATTTGCAACAGAAATTTTCTATGTCACCAAATACAGACGCTAGACAACAGCAGACGCAGCAAATGATGTTATGGATGATGCCTATTATGTTTGCTATTTTTACTTGGCAATTTCCAGCAGGACTGGCTGTTTATATACTTTTCTCAAATTTAATAGGAATCTTGATCCAATATTATATTGGAGGAAGACAACCCATTATGCTTTTAGGTAAATTGTATTTCGGAACAACTGATTCAAGGAATGAATATTTAAATAAATTAGTTGAAAATAAGAAAAATAATGAAGAAACAAATAAACAAAAAATTATAAAGGAGGATCCTAATGGAACCGAAGATATTCAAAGGAAAGACAGTAGAAGAAGCAACAGAAGAAGCTCTAAAAATTCTAGAAACAGATCTAGAAAATCTAGAAATTAAGATAATAGATACTGGTAGAGCTGGAATTTTGGGGTTAGGAGGTCATCCCGCTGAAATAGAAGTGTATGAAATTGGTTCATTACCGATAACTAAAACTACTACAAAACCTACTACTACAAAA
>CEVM01053264.1_pt1 | contig 20963 bp, 14 predicted proteins | sample 531481 | NCBI WGS metagenome assembly CEVM01 (sample SAMEA2623649, study PRJEB7988) | marine metagenome | biome: marine biome (ENVO:00000447); feature: mesopelagic zone (ENVO:00000213) & marine oxygen minimum zone (ENVO:01000065); material: "saline water (ENVO:00002010), including plankton...
AAAAAGTATTAATTCAGTTTAAACATCGCAATGCAAAGAGATGCAATACGTTTATGATGCGATACTTACTTTGAAAAGCATCACGGTAGGATATAGCTATCCTAAAAAAAAACTGAATTATACTTTAGGGGGTTGGAAAAGCGATTCCAGATATCTGGAATTTAATTGGAATGTGTAATGATTATACTGATTTTTAGCCTCGGGGGAAACCTTACTTATTAACGTAGGTTGAAAAGGTGCGAAGAATACAAAATGTTGACAACATTGGTGGCTCATATGCACAGGCTCATTGTCGTGGTCTGAATCTGGATGGTGGTTATCCACTTTTCCATCATCATTTATGTAATCTTCATAAACATATTCAAAAAAAGAAAGTCCATCATTTTCTCTATGGTCTTGATAATGCGCGATAAAATGGGATATTTCTTCTATCTGCTCACAAACTTCCATATTGGCCGCTATTCCTTGAAAAAAGAATAGAAACGACATCGATATGGAAACGAATATTTTCATAAAGTTTTACAAATATACGAATTAATCGATGCACAGGTTGTGCAAAGATTAATCAGCAGTATGAAATCAGAAATTAATCACACTATTTAATGTATCATCTGCCTCTTTGTGGATGAAGTTTGTTTGATAGCGTATGGTTGTTGTGAAAGAAAAATGTCAATATAATTTTTACAGCATTTGAATAGGAATTTGTAATAGGCTCTTTAACACCGCAATGAAATATTACAGAATTGGATGTGTGAAATAGGTTTTCAAATAACATTCTTGGGTAATCGTCATTGTCCATAAGCCAATTCACGGTCTCATCTTCACTCTCAAAAGTTCGTGTTACACTATCATCTGGCTCAAGATTATTTACGAAGAAGGAAACTGTAGATTTACCATAGATACGTTGTTTATCTGAAAACACGTATTGCGTAACCTCATAAATTAAAATGGCAATACTTGACTTGTAAATTCTTTGAATATTTCGCTCGCTAATGCCTTATCAAATGCCTTGGCTGTTACTAAATCGCCAAGTTTCGATTTTAATAATTGACCAAATGACTTTTTGCTCAAATGCGGAATGTCATCGCGAAGCTCATCGAACTCGTCGAAAATAATTTGCTGTCCAAAACCTAAACCTTCAATTTTCGAGAGAACCTGTTTTATAAGTTCTTTCAGTTCCTCATCGGAATTACTAATTTTGGAATAGTCCGTTGTCTGGGCTTTTCTTGATTGCTCAATGGCATATTTACCTTCCAATTTCAGTTTGGCATTTACATTCCTGCCATTCATACATTCAATAAATCCTCGGTTTTCAAGCATTCTTCCATAGTCCCAATCTTCGCCACGACCGTTTAATTTAATTCCATTGCCTTCAAGAATCCAGTTAATAGAATGGTATTTACCATCTTTATAAAGGTCATATAGTTTTGAAAGTATTAGTTCGAGTATGCCTTCGGTGTCAAGATTTTGACGTTCATTCAAATCAATTTCATCTGGCCTTACAATTGCATCTGAAATGAATAACATTTTCAAGTAGTAGTCAAGCCCGTTGATTTCATCTTTTAGGGCTTGAATTTCATTTTTAATTTTTTGGTCAGTCCCTAATTTAAAGCCAGTATTATATCCTCTTTGAGCTTTAAACTCATTTGCAAAATTTCTGTTTTCTGGTTCAAAAGATGCTCGAACATAGCTAACAACAGTATTTTCCCAAGATTGTTTTTCTTCCTTAAAATTATTAAATTCATCTTCTGTTTTTGAAGACCTATATTTATCGACAATTGCATTTCCAGTAGATACAAACCCATCGATTTCTTCTTTAAAATCTTCCCATTTTACCTTTATAATCATACACACTATTTTAGTCTGTAAAGGTAGTGGAATGAAAATGCAAACTGTTAAAATCTCAATTGAAGATTTCAACAGTTAGTAAATGCTTATAAAATTTCATCAACCAATTTTTGATTTGAGAAGCGCCATATCATCACTCACTTTCCTCTCAACGACCCTTGCATAGATTTGTGTTGTGGATAGTTTGGTATGCCCTAATAATTTAGATACTGTCTCTATTGGAACACCATTGCTTAAAGTTACTGTGGTAGCAAAAGTATGGCGCGCCATATGAAAAGTCAGGTTTTTTTTGATACCACATAGGTCAGCGATTTCCTTTAAATAACTGTTCAATTTCTGATTAGATAACTTGGGCAAAAGATTGGATGTGTCATTGGTTCTATAATGGTCTTTGTATTTATCTATTAAGATTGCAGCTTTGGGTAATAGTGGAATTTTGAATGGTGCACCTGTTTTTACTCTTTCGGCCATTATCCAAGGACTACCATCTATACCCATTACAATATTATCTTCATTTAATTGTACAATGTCAACATAAGAAATACCGGTGTAACAACTAAAAACAAATAAATCTTTCACAACCATAAGACGCTCTATGGAAGAAGACAAATCTTCAATACTTAATAATTCAAAATCTGTAAGGAAACCACGTTCTTTCTTTTCAATTTTCATTTTAAAATTGACAAACGGGTCTCTTTCAATCCATTTCATCCGATAGGCAAGAGTAACCATTCTGCGTAAACGCTTAATATGCTTCATTGCGGTATTATTGCCAATTTTAGATTGTCCGCTTTTAGGTACATACGACCGAAGAAAATCTTCAAAGCCCACGATAAAACCATATTCAAGATTGAAAAGTGGGATGTCTGTCAGTTTGTATTCCTTTAGAATATATTCCATCATATAACGTTGACTGGTCTTATATTGACCCATCGTATTCCTATGCAACTTATGTTGCATCTTTTCATTGTAGTAATCAACAAGGTTTTGAAAGGAAAAACGTGTTTTATCTTCGCCTAAAAATTTGGCTTTGACCATTTGGGAAGTGAAAGGCACTTCATCCCTCTTGAAATCTTCGTAAATCCTATATACTTTTGATTGTACTTCGTTCAAGTAAAGATTGAGAATACGGGAATCCTTATCGGTCCCACTTGCTCTTTGTAGTTTTTCATCCCAAGTAGAAATATTGATTTTCTTCTTGAGACTAATGTTGACACGTTTACCGTTTAAGGTAACCCGAATGTAGATATTTGCTTTGTTGTTTACAGCACGTTTTCCGTACACCCAAAACAATATTGAAAATGTTGATGAAGTTCGCATAATTGTCGTCTTTAATGATTAAACATTTAGTGAGACGAAAGTCAAATCAACTATACTAACACCAGTAAGTTACGTCAATCTGTCAACATAATCGCAGATAAAAAAATATGTTGACGATTTGTGACCTTTTAGATGCAAATGATATGAAATTATATGATTGCCCTAAAAACATAAAACCTTGCAAATCATAAGATTTACAAGGTTTTGAGGAAATTTGATTTCCCATTTAGCGGTCTGGACGGGACTCGAACCCGCGACCCCATGCGTGACAGGCATGTATTCTAACCAACTGAACTACCAGACCAATATTTTAAGAACTTTTGAAGATCAAAACGCTGTGCGTTTCCTTTCTTGCGGGTGCAAATATACACCCATTTTTAAAGTACACAAACAAATTTTAAAAGTTTTTTTAAATCCTATAAAAACTGTCTGCGCTCCACCAGAAAGCTGCTCAAAATAGGAGCAAAGCCACGCTGTATATCTGCCGGTACGTAGCTTATTCGATATTGGGCGCAGCGCAATTTAATGGCTTCAAAATAAGCCGTTACCGCCTCCTGATAGCTTTCTTTTACCGAATCTGAAAATACATCGATGCGCTTGCCGGTTTCTACATCTTCAAATCGTTTGGGTGCATTGTCAAAATCAAAATTCAATTCAGTAGCGCTGTCGTAGGTGTGAAACAGAACCACCTCGTGCTTGTTGTATTTTAAATGCTGCAGCGCTTCAAAGGTTTTTTCCTGCTGCATTTCGTTTTGAAACAAATCACTAAACAAAAATACCAGCGACCGCCGTTTCAGCTTTTCGGCAATAAAATGCAGATTGGCGTAGGTGTCTGTTTTAACCGATTTATTGGGCGTTTTAAGAACCGCGTTCAGCTGATCAAGCAACATATGATGATGCCGTTCGCTGCCCTTTTCGGGCGCATAATATTCAAAGTTTTTGGCATAAATACTCAAACCTACCGCATCCCGTTGCTTTTTCATCAGCTGCATAATAGCCGCAGCGGCAAGTACTGCAAATGCAATCTTATTGGGTTTGTTGAGATCGGCCTGCTTCAAAGCCGGGTAGTGCATACTGCTGCTATTATCGAGAATGAGATGGCAACGCAGGTTGGTCTCTTCTTCATAGCGTTTGGTATACAACTTATCGGTACGGGCGTAGAGCTTCCAGTCGATGTGTTTGGTGCTTTCGCCACTGTTGTACACTTTATGCTCTGCAAATTCCGCAGAAAACCCGTGAAACGGACTCTTGTGCATCCCACTGATAAACCCTTCAACAACCTGACCTGCGAGCAGCTCCAGATTGTTAAACCCGGCAATACTGTTTAAATGCGCCTGTAAGTTTATCACGTTTTTAGTTTAGCGTTCGGTTTTCAGTTCACAGTTTTCAGTCTCAGTCTGCAGCGATTCTATGTTTCGTTTTTCCGATTTTATAGTTCAACCTCTGCCAACTGCTACTGCCTACTAATATTCAGTTCGCAGTCTCAGTGAGCAGTACCTATTTCTGATTTTAAGACTGCCTACTACTACTGCCAGCTGCCTACTGATTAAAGTATTCCGTCAACGATTCCGTAGTCTACAGATTCCTGAGCACCCATCCAGTGATCGCGGTTAAAGTCTTTCATCACTTTATCGTAATCCTGGCCGCAGTTTTCGGCAAGAATCTTAGCGCTTAATTCTTTGGTCTTTAAGATTTCCTGAGCGGTAATCTCAATATCACTCGCCTGTCCGCGTGCACCGCCACTAGGCTGGTGAATCATCACACGTGCGTGAGGCTGTATAAAACGACGTCCTTTTTCACCTACCGAAAGCAAAATACTGCCCATACTGGCAGCAAGGCCGGTACAAATAGTAGAAACCGGACTTTTAATAGACTTGATTGTATCGTAAATTGAAAATCCTGAGGTTACATAACCTCCCGGGCTGTTGATGTAAAACTGTATTTCATCATTGCTTATTGCATCGAGATACAGCAGGCGGTCTACAACGTGCTTTGCACTTTTGTCATCAACCTGGCCCCATAAAAAGACCTTGCGCTCCTCGAGCAATTTAGCATCAATAATATCTTGTGGTTTTCCTTTTTTGGTTTCCATTGTTCTTTTTTATTTCTAATTAAAGCTTTCCGGGTCTAAGTTTCTCGGTCTGTATCAGAGAAGTTGGCGGTTTAAAGATCAGCCCGACATTAATTTTCCTAACCCAGTAAATTTCGGAACATTTTTTAAGCTCCCCAACAAGTATACATAATATGTTTGGAAAAAGCTTATAAAAATACAGGGGCTCTTCCGCTTTAAAACACCCCCTTGATCTCAATAAAAAAGGCCTGACCCTGCGGTCAAACCTTTTTTATCTTTTTCAAATGCTTTAGGGCTTATAGCAAACCGTCAATAGCTTCTGTGTATACATTTTTAGGAGCAACACCTACCTGACGACCAACAACTTCACCATCTTTAAACATCAACACCGTAGGGATGTTACGCACTCCGTATTTTGCTGCAAATTCCTGATTGGCATCTACATCAAGCTTACCTACAACCGCTTTACCGTCGTATTCTTTGCTTATTTCTTCAATTACGGGACCTACCATACGGCAAGGACCACACCAGGCTGCCCAAAAGTCAACCAATACCGGCTTATCTGATTGTAATACCGCTTCTTCAAAATTTGCGTCTGTTATTTCTAGTGCCATTTCTCGTTATTTTAGTGGATTAAAACACAAAATTAGTCAATTATTTTTCCAAAGCTTACAAAAGCCAAATCAGATTTGGTTATCTGTTTATCACTTTAATTGATTTTTAGCATTTTACTTTTTTGGGCGTGCCCCCGCAAATGGCGGGGTCAGGCTTTCTGTTTCAAGTCCTCGCCCCGATAAAATCGGGGCTGCGGGCTTTACACTACAATCCCTCACGCGGGCATTAACCTTCGGTAGCTGAAACCGTATAGATCAGCGCTCCATAACTGGGGATATTGAATACTCCCGTAAAAGGCTTGCCATCAGTTTCCCGTTCTTCTTCAACCAAATCTCTTACTTCCAGGTCTGAAAGTGCTTCGTCATACCCCTTCCAGTCTGCGTTGATGCGTAGTTTCCAGTTTTTATTAGCAGCTATGCCTATTCCATAATCGGTATAATCCTGATTCCTGAAATTCAAAATCACCAAAACCTGTTCTTCTTCTGTACTGCCCCGTTTAAAGGCCAGCACTTTGGTTTCGGTATTGTAATGTACAATTTGCAGGTGTTGCCCGTTAAGGCCGTTAGCGCCTTCAAGCGCGCCGGTTCTGAGTCTTATAAGATCACCCAGAAGTTGCACAATACCCTGATGTTTTTTGTATTTATCCCAGTCCAGCGCTTCGGTATCCTGAAAATATTCATCTTCAATAAACTCCTGCCCCTGAAACAACATCGGGATACCCGGTGCGGTTAGAGTAAGCACCATACCCAGAATGGCGCGGCGTTTGGCAAACTCGCTTTCGGCATCACCCGGCTGAATTTCCTCAGGTACCCGGGCTTTTCCGTTGGCCACCTCGTCATGCGATTCGGTATAAATCACACGTTTAAAAACATTGCCGCTGTAGGTATATTCCAGCGCATCTACAATTTTCTGAAGATCGCGTCCATCATCGCTGGTATTTTGCAACACCTCACGCACCGGATGTACAAAATGCATATCCCATTGCGCTCCGTAGCCTATTCCGCCGTAGGCGATACCGTTGGTTACAAACTCGTCTCCTTTTAAATCTTCAGCAATGGTAAGTATTTTGGGGTATTTGGTTTGCAATTCCAGGTTAATTTCCCGCATCATTTGGTTGCCCTCATCAATTGCGATGTCTGCACCCAGACCACCGCCTTCATAACGTATATAAGACGTGGCGTCCATACGCAAACCGTCACAATGGTATTTTTCAATCCACATCAGGGCGTTGTCGCGCAGGTACTGCCGCACTTCGGGTCTTCCATAGTCGGGACGGGTGTCGCCCCAGGGAGTACTGCTGCGGTGATCGTTGTAAAAGTAGATGCCGCCTTTGTCGTTTTCGCTCCAGCCGTCAAACTGCCATAAATCAACATCACTTGGGCCGAAATGATTATACACCACATCCATAATCACGGCTATTCCGTGGCGGTGGGCTTCTTTAACCAGTTTTGCAAAACCATCCGGCCCTCCGTAGTCTGTTTCAACCGCAAAAGGATGCGCCGGATTGTACCCCCAGGAGATGCCTCCGGCAAACTCGGCTACCGGTAACAGTTCGATACCGTTAATGCCCAGTTTTTGGAGGTAGGGTAATTTTTCAATAACATCTTCAAAGGTGCCCACACGATCGGGGTCTTTGCGGTTAAAGGTACCTACGTGCAGTTCATAGATTACCAGTTTATTCCAGTCGGCGATTTCAAAATCATCATCTTCCCAGTTAAAATCTAAGGTTCTGATGATGCTGTTGCCATTGCTGTTAGTCATTTCAAATGCGTAGGGGTCGTTGCGAAACAGCTTCTGATCCCCGTTATGAATGAGGTATTTGTATTCTTGGCCTTCCTGTGGATCTGCCGAAACGCCTGCCCAATAGCCATTTTCTTCGGCTTCTAGTGCCAAGTCATCTTCCTGCCATTCGTTAAAATCTCCGGTGACATAGACCTTGTTGGCGTGAGGTGCCCATACGCGAAATGTAGTCACCCCGTCGCACAAAACGGCTCCCATCCCGGCCGATTTTTCAATTGTAGTTTGCATAATTTGGAATAAGTAGTATCGAAAGTAGCTTAAGATGCGCAGCTCTATTGCCTTATTATGAAATGCTTAACTGCTAAATAAAGCATAAAAAACCACCCGGTAAAGGGTGGTTTTTGGGCAGATTCAAATAAGATTAATTATTCTGATAAATACTTACGGTTCCTGAAGCTTCATGTGATGCGATGATCAGGTCTTTGCCGTTAGGACTTTCGGTACGGGAGATGGTCATCAAACCTTCGGGCGCAACATCGGTATCGCGCTGTAGCCACTGTAAAAATACCGGGGCAGAAGGATTGGTCACATCATAAACCATCAGGGCGCTTACCCGTTCCAGACCTATAATGGCGATTTGGCGTTCACCACCCATATCGAGTATGGCGGTAGATTCGGGTTCGGCACCTTTATCGTCGCTTCTTCCGTCTTTCTCACCATCCTGCAGGTTTGTGGCGTCATCCTCGTTATCGAGATTGAAGTAATGCGGAGCAAATTCCAGATTTTTACGGGCTATTTCATCACCACTGTCGTAGACCAGTGTTCCGCTGGTACTCCAGATCGAGAAGGAGCGCGCCCCATAGCTGTGTAGCGCGTCAAAATCTCCGTCGCCATCAGTGTCCCCGTTTGCTGTGGTGATTTTAAGTCGGCCCAGGTTTTCGTTTTCCTGCAACCAGTCTATATCAAAGTCGGCAAAGGCAGTAGGATCCAGGTCGATGTCTTTTACGCGCTCTTCTTCGCTGTAACCATCATAATCTCTGGCATCACCTTCGTTTGCGGTAATGAGGTAACCGGTACCGTTGGTTTTAAAATACGAGATTGCATCGGGCATATAGATACCCAGCACAGGCCAGTTTTTAAGCTCTGTAACGTCATCGCGGTTGCTGGCATCAAGCATGTTCATACTCGAAGCGAAATTTTTAAACCCAAGCGGATAAATCTGTGTAATAGTTGCGGTGGCAATATCCAATTTCGCGATCCCGTTGTTTTCCTGTAAAGTGATCCAGGCGGTAGCCGAGTCGTCTGAAACGGCAATATACTCCGGCTCGGTATCCTGGGCCAGGGTAGCACCCGGGCCAAATACGCGGTAACCCCCTGCACGTAGCGTGGTAAGTTGATTGTTGAAAGCCGTAAAGCCTGCAGTTTTTACCATACCATTGGCCAACTCAATCACACTCACCGAACCTTCAGGATCTACAGTATAATCGTCATTCGGTTCCCCCTCATTAGCTACCAGGAGGTAGTTGCCGTCAGGAGTAAAAGTTACCATATCGGGCAGGGCACCAACGGTGTATTCGGTTGGGGTGTTTAGGTCTGAAGTGGTGTATACGACAACCTTACCATTCGCTTGTTTGTTGTCGTTTTCGACGGCGACAGCCAGTTTGCCGTCTTTTACGGCTACGCTGTTGATGTTGCCCAAAGCCAAAAATTCGGCGGTCAACTCCACAGGATTTGAAGGATTTGATAAGTCAACTACCGTAATTCCTTTTTTCTCAGAGTTGGTTACAAATAGTTTTTGGGTGGTCGGGTCATAAGCGCTGATTTCGGCAGCAGTCTCACCCCCAATATCAATAGTCGCCAAGTAGCTGAAGTTGACTGAAACATCATCAATGGGGTCATCTGCATTGGCTACGAAGCCATCAGGCTGGGTACAGGCCAGACTTGAGACATCCGGGTTACCCAGTCCGTCCCCGTCTTTATCTTCATACCAGGTTGAGGCCTCACAAAAATCGGTGTCATCCTCATCGTTAGCGTTGTCTACGTATCCGTCGGGTTGTTCGCAGGCATTGATAAAATTTTCGGGATCTCCCAAAAGGTCACCGTCGCTGTCGCGGTACCACATCTGGGTATCGCAAATAGAATCATCATCATTACAGCCGGTAAAGGCTAAAATAGAAAGCGTTAAAGCAGGTAGTAATAGTCGTTTCATTCGGTTAGTTATCTTAGAAACGTGAAAATACTCAACGGCTTTATGTGCCCGGTTTTCCCAGCGTTACGGCTTTGCTAAATAATGGTTAAGCCAGGCGGTCAAAGGTGTTTGGAGTAAAGTTTTGGTAACTTTTAGATAAAGAAGAAGGAGGATTTTGTTTGTTTTTGGGCGTGACCCTGCGGGTCGAGCTTTCCGTTTCAAGTCCTCGCCCCGATAAAAATCGGGACTGCGGGCTTTACACTGCAATCCCTCACGCGGGCTAGATATTTTAATTTGAAACAGCCTTTTTAATAAGCTCTAATTTTAGGATGATTTTTTAAAAACGTCACCCTGAACTCGTTTCAGGGTCGCATTAGTTTTGAGCGTGCGATGCTGAAACTCCCGAAGTTTCGGGACAGCAGGATGCAAAGCGTTAAGGATAGCAGCGTAAATCCTGTCCCGCACAGAGCGGGACAGATTGCAGCGGATAGCCTGACCCCGCCAATAGCGGGGTAACGCCCAAAGAATTAAAATTATTCCTAAGTCACTAATTCAGTTTAAAATTAAACCGTTGCGCACTCAACTCGTGTAATAAGGCACTACTTATTTTTACCTTTTTCTTTCTGCTAGGCATTTGAAGTGCAATTTTTTCGTCGCTTTCAAACACATAAAAATGCAGGTTGTGATCGCCGCGGTGATTGAATAACGTTTCTCTGAGCTGGTCTATACGACCACTTTGCACTTCTTTTAAATCGAGGTTGATGGTGAGTTTTTTGCTAAAGGTTTCCATCACGTCCTGCAGCTGCATAAAGTTGTTGAACTGCAATCGCGGATCACCTTTTTTACCGGTCTCCCGGTTGGTCCAGCCCTCGCGTACAAACACCCGCATATGTACAAAGGAGTTGGGGATTAAAAAATGCCTGAACTTGAGGTACTCCTCACCAAACATCCTAAACTCGTACGACTCTTCAAAATCTTCAACCGTAAAAGCTGCCCAGCCTTTTCCGTTTTTGGAAACCCGGTGCTGCACATCGCTAATAACCCCGCCAATGGTAAGTTCACGATTGAGGTGCTGATCGAGATTATTAAAATCGCTGATCTTGCCGTTGCAGAAATTATCCATTTCCAGTTTAAAATCATCAAGCGGGTGGCCGCTGATGTAAATCCCTACCACTTCTTTTTCGCGGCGCAGTTTTTCCATCGTTCCCCATTCTTCACAGGGTGGTACCACCGGCTCAGGAATTTGTACTTCACTGGCCTCGCCAAACAGGCTTACCTGTGCTGAATTTTCATTTTCCTGAAACTTGGCGCCATACTTCACGGCTTTTTCTAAAAAGGTAATGCCGTCGCCCTCATCTTTAAAATACTGGGCGCGGTGGGTGGTTGTAAAGCTGTCAAAACCGCCTGCTAGCGCCAGACTTTCAAATGCTTTTTTATTGGCTGCGCGCAGATCAATGCGTTTGGCAAGGTCAAATACCGAGCGGTAGGGGCCGTCTTTCCGGTTTTCGACAATGGTTTGTACGGCATTACCGCCCACACCCTTTACCGCTCCCATCCCAAATCGAATGGCGCCACGGTCGTTTACCGTAAATTTTCTAAAGGATTCGTTGACATCAGGACCCAAAACTTCCAGTCCCATACGCTTACACTCTTCCATAAAGAAGGTGACCTGCTTGATGTCGTTCATATTGTTTGAAAGTACCGCCGCCATATATTCGGCAGGGTAGTGAGCCTTGCAATAGGCGGTCTGATAGGCAATCCACGCATAACATGTGGAGTGCGACTTGTTAAAGGCATACGCCGCAAACGCTTCCCAGTCTTTCCAGATCTTTTCGAGGATTTTTCGGTCGTGGCCGTTTTTCTCACCACCGTCCAGAAACTGCGGTTTCAGTTTTTCCAGGAGGGCAAAAATCTTTTTACCCATCGCTTTCCGCAAGACATCGGCATCACCTTTACTAAAGCCTGCCAGACTTTGCGACAAGAGCATTACCTGCTCCTGATATACCGTAATTCCGTAGGTTTCTTCCAGGTATTCCTGCATCGCCGGCAGGTCATATTGTATTTCTTCTTCCCCGTGTTTTCGCGCGATAAAACTAGGGATGTATTCCATAGGTCCCGGGCGGTAGAGGGCATTCATCGCAATTAGGTCTTCAAAAACCGTAGGCTTAAGTGCCTGCATGTGTTTTTGCATTCCGGGTGATTCGTACTGAAAAATCCCAACCGTATCTCCGCGTTGGAACAACTCGTAAGTCTTGGCATCATCCAGCGGAAAATTATCCGGGTCGAGATCAATACCGTGTTTATGCTTAACAAGTTTTACCGTGTCTTTAATCAGCGTCAAGGTCTTCAGACCCAGGAAGTCCATTTTTAGGAGTCCGGCTTCCTCCACCACCGAGTTGTCAAACTGCGTAACGTAGAGGTCTGAATCTTTAGCTGTAGAAACCGGAACGAAGTTGGTAATATCATCGGGAGTAATAATAACCCCACAGGCGTGAATCCCGGTATTACGCACCGAACCTTCGAGCTGGCGTGCCTGGCGTAGGGTCTGTCCCTCCAGATCATCGCCTTCAGCGAGGTTGAGCAATTCGTTGACCTTAACCAGATCATCAGAACGAAATTTCTTCTTGAGATCGGCTTCACTTTGACCAAAGATTTTCGCCAGCTTTGACATATTGGGAATCAGCTTGGCAATACGGTCGGCATCTCCTAACGGAAGATCTAAAACCCGTGCCGTATCCCGAATTGAGGACTTGGCAGCCATCGTACCGTAGGTGATAATCTGTGCTACCTGATTAGCCCCGTATTTATTGATTACGTAGTCCATAACCCGGCTTCGGCCTTCATCATCAAAATCGATATCAATATCGGGCATACTCACCCGATCCGGATTTAAGAAACGCTCAAAAAGCAGATCGTACTTAATCGGGTCAATATTGGTAATTCCCAAACAATACGCCACCGCACTACCGGCAGCAGAACCCCGACCGGGACCTACAGATACGTCCATATTGCGGGCTTCGCGGATGAAATCTTCCACAATGAGGAAATACCCGGGATACCCCGTATTTTCAATAACGCTCAGCTCAAAGTTGAGGCGTTCTTCAATATCGGGTGTGATTTCCGGATAGCGTTTTTTTGCTCCTTCAAAGGTGATGTGTTTCAGGTATTTGTTTTCCCCGCGTTTTCCACCGTCCAGTTTATCTTCTTCAAACTGAAATTCTTCAGGAATGGTAAATGCCGGTAAGAGTACATCCCGGGCCAAAACAAAAGCTTCTATTTTATCTACAACCTCGGTGACATTGCTTATTGCTTCCGGCAGGTCTGTAAATAAGGCTTTCATCTCATCTGCAGACTTGAAGTAGTATTCTTCATTATCCAGACCAAAGCGATAGCCGCGACCGCGGCCCTTGGGTGTTGCTACTTTTTCACCGTCTTTTACACATAACAAAATATCGTGCGCTGTAGCATCTTCTTTATCAATGTAAAAGGTGTTGTTTGTCGCGACCAGTTTTATGTCGTGGGTTTTAGAAAACTCGACCAGCGTTTGATTCACACGGTCTTCATCTTCCTGCCCGTGGCGCATAATCTCGATATACAGATCGTCTCCAAAGGTTTCTTTCCACCAGAGCAGGGCTTCTTCGGCTTGTTTCTCGCCCACGTTGAGCACTTTGCTGGGTACTTCGCCGTAGAGATTTCCGGTAAGTACGATGAGGTCTTCTTTATAGCGTTCTACGATTTCGCGGTCAATACGGGGTACGTAGTAAAAACCATCAGTATAGGCGAGTGATGCCATTTTTGCCAGATTGTGATAGCCGTTTTTATTTTTGGCAATGAACACAATCTGATAGCCGTTGTCTTTCTGGCTTTTATTCGTGTGATCCTGGCAAACATTAAGTTCTATACCTACAATGGGTTTGATTATGGTTTCAGTGGGCGTTTCGCCGGCCTCTTCCAGTTGTTTGTTTTTTGCTGCGGCAGCCTTGTTATGAGCACTTAGTGCCTTCACAAAGTGGAAAGCCCCCATCATATTCCCCATATCGCTTAGGGCGACGGCAGGCATCTGATGCTTTTTTGCAGCAGCAACCAGATCGTGAACGCTTGAGGTAGACTGAAGAATAGAGAACTGCGAGTGGTTGTGCAAATGCACAAAATCAACCTTGGCGAGCTGCTCCTTATTTTCTTTGATTTCTTCTTTAGAAATATCGGCCTGATCTGCTTTTTGCAGGGTTTTGCGTATTTCTTTAGAAGCTTTTTTTAGGTTGATGTGTTTGAGGCCTATGAACTCAATAGGCTCTGGATTTGCTTCCTGAAAGTCTTCAAAATAGCCGGCAGGAACATCCAGTTCTTCCTGTGTAAAAATGCGGCGGCGTACGAGTTCAAAAAAGCAACGTGTGGTAGCTTCAACATCGGCGGTTGCGTTGTGTGCCTCACCAAAAGGCTTCCCGAACAAATACTGATGCAGCTCAGTAAGCGTGGGCAGCTTGAATTTACCTCCACGTCCACCGGGAATCTGGCAGAGCTGCGCGGTTGTTTCGGTACAGGTATCTAAAACCAGCAATTCCTGCAATTGGTTTGAAACATCCAGCCGGTGAAACTCCGCACCCATGATGTTGACATCAAAACCTACGTTTTGACCTACGACAAATTTCGTCTTCTCTAATGCGGCTTTAAATTTTCCTAAAACTTCTGCCAGAGGCAAACCGTCTCGTTGAGCAAGCTCGGTTGAAATGCCGTGAATACGCTCAGCATCAAACGGAATGTCAAATCCGTCAGGACGAATTAAATAATCCTGATGTTCGATGCAATTGCCCATATCATCATGCAGCTGCCAGGCGATCTGTATGGCTCTGGGCCAATTGTCAGAATCGGTAATGGGGGCGTTCCAATTCTTGGGTAAGCCGGTAGTTTCGGTATCAAATATGAGGTACATCGTTGATTGTATTTGGGTTACCCCGATGCATCGGGATTGAAATTTTTTCGCGAAAGCGAGAACTGCTAAACGTTTAAAATTATAGAAATGCGCGCGCTTTCTAAAACAATCTTCTCAGCAGTTATCAACGATTTAGACGAAACAAAAAAACAGCCCTGACACAATTGTCAGAGCTGTTTTTCTGGCGCATTAATCGCCGACTAATTCAAATAATGTGGCTATTATGCCATAATCTCAAATGCTTTTACTTCTTCTAAAGCACTTTTGATGTGATCACGCTGCACATTTAATATGGATTCTGTAGTGGGTGGTAAATTGGGCTCATCAAGAATAGAATTGTATTCTTCGATGGCTTTTTTCTCACCCCTGATAGTTTCTTCTAAAATAGATTCTTCACTATCATTAGATAAGGTTGACTTTACATTCATCCATACGCGATGCGCATCGCCGGCAAAACTGGTCCCTTTTTCAGGAGTTTCACCATATACCTTAATTTCATTCTTCAGTTGGTGACCAAAATCATAACGTTCTTTGGCTCTCGCATTAAAATATTCTTTTAAGGTATTATTTTTTACGTTTTCGGAAGCCAATTTATAGCCAGCTTCTGCATCGTAATTCTTAGTTAATAATTCATTTAATTTATTCGAAATTTTCTCTGTATACTTCATCTTCTCTCTGCTTTTAAAATTATCGAAACATTTTTTGGTTAGTCCTGAACGCGTTTCGTTAACGTTCCTATTTAATATAAGGCATTAAATGTCTGATTCCAAATTAATTAAGAGGCTTTAACGTTATAATTAAAGCTTTAACATCTATTAGGAAAACAAACTCAGAATTCCTAATTTATGCACTTACTTCGAGCGCTTTGGCTTCATTAAGCGCCGTTTTTACACTATTTCTCTGTGTAGCTAATATGGTTTCGGTAGAAGTAGGTAAACTACTATCATCCAAAATTTCATTATACTCTTCAAGAGCTGATTTTTCTCCGCGTATAGCTTCTTCCAATACCGCCTCGTCTTTATCAGAAGAGACTGCAGTTTTTAAATCCATCCACAGACGGTGAGCGTCGCCGGCAAGACTTGTGCCTTTATCTGGCTCTTGTCCAAAGCTTTTTAACTCGGCTTTCAACTCGTGGCCAAAATCGTAGCGATCCTGTGCGCGACTCAATAGATACGATTTCAGGGATGCGTTGTTTACTTTTTCTGCCGCTTTTTTATATCCGGCTTCTGCGTCGTAATTTTTTTCTAATAATTCGTTGAGCTTTTTGCCCATTTTTTCTGAATAACTCATAGCTTCTTTTTCTTTAATTCATAGCCCGAATGTTTCGAACTTAGCTTCAAGTTACGTTGCATCGCGTTTGCTAAAGTCATCATTAACAGGATTTAACCTGTTTTAAGGGGAATTAACAGCGTGTTTAAGAACATTTCTGTTAAAAAAATAACGCGCTACAATGGATGCAGCGCGTTACCGTTTTTTATGGAAGTATGGAATCCTAGTTATTCTCAAAAGCCATATCAATACGGGCTATTAAGTCCTCGTAATGTAGTCGGCTCATACCATCTGAAGTAGCATTTTTGCGGTTTCTCAGATCATTTCGCAGTCGCGAAAGCGTGCCACGCATTAGGGCACTTACATCTGATTTCAGAATCTCTTCATCGTTAGCCTTTTCTTTCTTGATGTAATCTGAAGCGATATCGATGAAACTTCTTTGTAGATTACGTCGATAGGCATCGGTTTTCTGGCCACGGTACAACTCGCTGAAAATACCTGTACGCAAATCGGTCATCAATTCCATCGGCGTATATGCGTCAGTACCATTATTTTCGGCATTTTCGGCCATACGGTTTAAGCGATTTACGCTCAGTAAACCTCTTAAAGCACTATTTTGTAAACTTTCTATACGTTCTACAGCGCCGGTTGATTCTATACGACTGAGCAATTCTGTATTAAGAAGCCAGTCTGGTGTGGTAAAAGCTTGATCGTTTAAAAAGTTTACCGCATTTTCCTGAACATTTTTGGGTACTGGCTCGTAGACAGCACCGTCCTGATCTGCAGTCTTAATAGTCTCGTAGTAGCCGCCCACATTGGTGATTACATGGAAAATATACCCGCGCCAAAGTCGGGTTAATTCACCATACACTTCGTCGAGATCCTCGTAGTCATATCCATCTTTGGTAGTCCAGTCGATTAAATTAGGAACTACTTTTTTAAGGTTTGCAAGACCATATTCACTGGCTTTGATGTTGTCATCTCCTAAACTCTCAGTTTGTGAATGAGGATCTACGCCATCTGCGCTTCCAAATTGATACCAGGGATTATCTGCTTTTTCAAGAATCCATTTGTCTAAAGTTTCTTTTTCGGCTTCCGGAGAATCAGCTTCGGGTAAATACCGGTATCCCCAGTTAACAGCATATAAGTCATAGGGTCCCATCATACGGATGTAGCGCACCCCGTCATCGCCGGGTTGTGCCACGTAATTCACCCGGGCATAGTCCATAATTGATGGGGTAAGGCCATATTTCTGCGTAAACGAAGCGACACGCAATGAGTCTGTAGGATAAGCGGAACTGGCTTTCATGTTGTGTGGTAGCCCTATGGCATGGCCCACTTCGTGTGCGATAACCATACGCATCATTTCTCCGATTTCTTCTTCGGGAGTGTTCAAGGTGCGCGCGTTTGGATTTTGAGCGCCGGCTTCGATCATAAAGCGATTGCGGTAGGAGCGCAGGTGGTTGTGGTACCAGATCACATCACTCTCGAGAATTTCCCCGGTGCGAGGATCGGCAACAGAAGGGCCTACAGCATTTCTCGTGGTGCTGGCCACATAGCGAATAACAGAGTACCGTACATCTTCCGGGCTAAACTCAGGATCTTCCTCCGGAGTTGGAGGATCTTTGGCGATGATGGCATTTTTAAAACCGGCACCTTCAAAGGCTTTGTTCCAGTCTTCAATACCCTGTTTAAAATAAGGGCGCCATTTCATTGGTGTGGCGGGATCCAGATAGTAGACAATTGGCTTTACCGGCTCTACGAGTTCCCCACGTTTATAAGCTTCGATATCTTTAGGCACAAGTCTCCAGCGCTTGAGGATGCGGTAATCGTCAGATTTAAGTTCGTCTGAATCGTAATCGTATTTTTTAAGCGTAAACCAGCCCACGCGCGGATCTGCAAGACGGGGTTGCATCTTGTCGTCTGGAAGTAAGATCATCGACTGATTCATCAAAAAGGTCAGGGTACCCGCCTGGTCGCGTGACGGCGGTTCATCGGCCTCATAGGTCATTACGTGTTTAACTTCAATATTTTTAGGATAGGCGTTTGCTGATTCAATATACGAACGGTCGCTGTCGAGCCTCTTGATACTGTATTGCTTGCGACTTCGGGAGGATACCGGGTTAATGGCACTTATGTCTTTGCTGAAAAAATCTGTGATGTCTACCACCACCGCTGAATCTTTGGAGAAGGTCTTTATATCTGCGCTAAACAGAATGGGGTAGAAGTTATTGGCTTTTACCGATTTTGAGATGGGACTTTCCGAATCGCTTTCATTTTCAAAACTGATAACCTTAATATCTACTTTGTTGTCCCTGCGCTCCCATCGTACTACCTGTTCATTTACCTTAGAACCTGCATTTACATACCCACCGCCATATTCAGAAGGAACTTTGGCAATCCGGCTAACCAGTAGCATATCTTTGTTGAAAAGCGAATCAGGGATTTCGAAATACAATTTCTCATCTACCCGGTGTGTTGTAAAAAGACCAGAATCTGATACAGCTTTTTTTGCGATAACCTCATTATAAGGTTTAAACCTGGAGTCTTTTGATTTAGATGCCGCACTATCTATAGAGGCAGTTGCTTTTTTTTGGGTTTTGCAGCCTAAAGCGAGTAGGGTGGCAAAACATAGAAGAGTAATACGTTTCAGCATAAAATAATTTTTGCCGTTGAAGTTACTCAAATAGTGTTTAAAAACCTTTTAAGTGAAAACTTAAATAACGCTATTTATAATAATGCCTTAGGCAAAAAGCATAGGTTTGGGCAAGCTCTCTCAGCTTACGGCTAAAATCCTTATCTAATTCAGTGCTGGATACCTCAATACCTTTTTCTGATTGAGCTGTATAACTGTGCACTAATCTCGACCTAAAAAGCTCAGCCTCTTCCTGGGTAATTTGTGCCCGCAGATTACATGCATACTTTTTAGATTCACCAAAATTTTCAACAGGAGCTTCGAGGTTAAGCATTAGGTTCTCTTCGTTTTTAAAACTGAAGCTGATTTGATCCCCGGCATCAAGCGCTGCAAGGCCTTGGCGAAAACCAAAAATGATATAATGCTGGTCTTTGATAGACTGAAATCCAATATGGATTTTATTGTCACCTTCAGGAGTGAATTTGTTGGATTTAGATGCGCGGCTGCGTTCAAAGTAAAGTCCTTTGCCGCCAGATGTTTCTTCAATAACCAGTATAGAGTGCCCCCCAAAAATATAACGTTTGGCCTTAGGAAGTTCTTCAGTGGTGATAAGATAATTAGGAGCAAACAAAATGTGTCGCTCCATATTCTTATCTAAGGATTCGTTTCTTTTAAATAGGTTTGAAAAAAACATAAGGGGTTGGGGGATTTAGTATAAAAGAGACTTTATTAAAGTTCTAAAATGCCGGTTATCAAACGGGGCAATTCTAAATCCGGAGTTTGGTAGGGACTATCCGGGTGCTAAATTAATTTTTCTCAGTTTTAAGCATTAATTTTTACAAATATACAAAAGCACAAAATTACAAGTAGCTACAAATTTTTAAAGATTTGTCAATTTTATAAACAATGAAAGCATTTAAAATAAGAAACCCTCACTATCAGTAATATAATGAGGGTTTAAGTACTCGGGACGGGACTTGAATTTCTTATTGTATGTTCAAGAAGTAGTATTGCATCTATAGAAAGAAATTATTTTATTTTCAGATATAGATCTCAATCCCTGCGCTCGTGGGAAAGTATCTTAATTTTTTTCCTAAAGCAAACAAGTTATGATTAATGCCCTATTGTTAAAATAAATTTATCTAAATAATCTTGAGTTTTCTGTTAATCTCAAGATTTAGTTATGGTCATCCAATCTTGAGGAAATACTTGTTCTGCATAATCAGATTCACAAGTTGGCCAAATTTCACCATCTGCAAACAAAAAAAGATAAGCACTTCCCGGATTGGGTTCTGAGAGGTTGAAGAAAATTGATCCGCTCTGACCGCATTTAGTATTGAAGCCAGAATAATGAAAAACCCAAGTACCACTTTCATTCATATAGCCATTATCCATAACAAGAGGGTTTTCATCATTTAGGCCTAATGTGCTTACTATCGTGTTGCCTCGATCGTCAGTTATTTCATATTTTAAGACGAGCTTATCTTTCTTTATAGGCCCTCTATTAGTTGTACTTTTTTTAACAATAAACTTATAATTTTTTTTATTGGCACTTCCCATCCAATTCCCTTCGAATTCATCTAATTTATTATTTATGTCTTTGACATAAACACTGTCATTATTTCCTAAGTAACCTCCCATAGTTCCAATATATCTATAACTGTTTTCAATTGGTATTATAATATCTTGGGCTTGAGTATCAACCATCGAAATAATTAATGTGAGGAGAGCTAAAATTATATATTTTTTCATTTTTCTCAGTTAGATGTGTGCTTATGAATTTTTGAACTAAAAATTCAGCGCTGATTTCAGATATTAAAATTTTGGTAAAACCAATAGTCGAATTGTAATTATTCAGATTTTCTTTATAAATCTTTTTGTCAAAAATATGTGTTCAATACGATTACTAAAAGCTATAAATTATTAAGCGTATGTGATTAGAAAAGTGTAGGATAGATGAATGATTTTCTAAATTGATAATAAATATATGGAATTTATCTTTCTTAATTATGTTTGAGAAGGGTACTTATGAATTATTACTTTATTTGTTTAGAGTTTATAATCTTGGGTAAACATGAGTCAATAAATGCAGTAGGTCTTGGGGAGAATCTAAGAAGTGTTAGATCGCTGGCATTTATTTTTTTTTGGTAATTCCGGTCAGTTAATTTTTATTTGATCTTTTATTGAAATGAGGAACAGGGAAAGTTCTGGGTTTAGTTATATTACCTTTTTAAGAACATTTTCATTGTCTTACAAAAAGGCTTAAAATCACAAAAGCCCCAGTATTTACTGGAGCTTTCGCTTTGTACTCGGGACGGGACTTGAACCCGTACGAACTAATGTTCAT
>CEVM01127927.1_pt1 | contig 20924 bp, 12 predicted proteins | sample 531481 | NCBI WGS metagenome assembly CEVM01 (sample SAMEA2623649, study PRJEB7988) | marine metagenome | biome: marine biome (ENVO:00000447); feature: mesopelagic zone (ENVO:00000213) & marine oxygen minimum zone (ENVO:01000065); material: "saline water (ENVO:00002010), including plankton...
CCGCCATCAGCGTGCTCCATGGTTACCGCCATTTCTACGGTGGGAGTTGTTGACAACCCCAGATCTACCACATGGATCCCTAGTCCCACTAGCGTATTCATTACTAATTGTTGTACCATTTCTCCTGAAATTCGAGCATCCCTACCCACCACGACCCGATAGTTCTCTTTAGACCGTTGTTGTTTGATCCAGCTGCCGTAGGCTGAGGCGTAACGAACCGCATCGATAGGTGTTAAATTGTCGCCGGGAGTGCCCCCGATTGTTCCGCGAATTCCTGAAATTGATTTTATGAGTGTCATTTTCTAAATTTAGATTTGAGGTTGAGGAAATACGTTTCAAAATAGCGGTAGGACATATGTGCCACCAAAAGCGTTAAAACAAATGTGATGAGTTGCGTCATAATAATCGTTGTGGTACTTCCGATGGTTGTGGCCAAATCGCCTTTCAAAAATATAAACACCACAAAGTTAAGCACTATGGCGTGATACATATAAATTCCGTAGGAGATATTTCCGAAATAATTCAATAAAGGACTACTGATCGTTACCCCGCGATGGTTATGGGCCAAGGTGTGTACGAATAGGCAAAACAACACCAACGTAAGTAAGTGCTTTCCTTCATAAGTGGGCAGCATGAGCCAGTTGGTAGTAAAATACAAAACGGTCGCTGTGAGGATTCCTAATGGAATAAGCGCGGAACGTTTCAGAAACTGCAATCGGCCTTGTTCTTCTAAAATAGCAATAATCCCACCTCCAAAAAGATAGAAGTACACCATTTGGTATTTCCGAAGAAAATACAATTCCTCCCAATGGAACATCACCAAATACACCAATACAAGAATGCTTAGAAATAATAAAACTTTCTTGGTACGAATTAAAAACAATAGCGGTGCGATCATCAAATAGAATTGTTCTTCAATGCCTATGGACCATAAGATCTCTAAAATTCCGCCGGGCTCGTATAAACTGGCACTGATGTTCGGAAAGAAGAACACCGACAACCCAAAGGCATTCCAAAATGGGTAGTTATTGTCATAGGCGATTCCAACCGATGGAAGCAGTACCCAGTAAAAAAAGAAGCCAAAGCACAATACCAAATAATACAGCGGAAAGATCCTGAGGACGCGCCGCATGTAAAAATTCTTGATGGAAAAAGTTCCTTTCTGCTTCGCGCGGTAGATCAAACGAATGATCAAGAAACCACTGAGCACAAAGAACATATAGACGGCTTCGATACCCCGCTGAAAAATAGGAGCGTCATTGAAATAAGGTAGCCCCTGACTCTCACACAGCTTGGGCACATGATAGATGAGTACCATGGTCGCTAAGAAAAATCGCAAAACGTCTAAATTGGGTAGTCGCTTCAAAAAGGCAGGTTTAACGCGGCTAAATTACATATATTTATGCAATGAATTTTTTGGCGCACATTTATCTTTCCGGAACGGATGAAGGAGTCATCATCGGAAATTTTATTGCCGATGGAATCAAAGGGCGTCGCTATTTGAAATATCCCGAATCCATCCAGAAAGGGATCCTCCTCCATCGTGCCATCGATACCTTTACAGACCAACATACCACGGTAAAGCAAAGTACCGCGCGATTGCATAAAAATTATGGGCATTATAGCGGGGTGATCGTTGATATTCTCTATGATCATTTTCTAGCAAAAAACTGGGAGCGTTACCACGATACTCCCCTAACAGAATTTGTAAGTGATTTTTACGCGCTCTTACGTGATAATTTTGCCGTTCTCCCCACACGAATTCAACGAATGATGCCTTATATGATCACCGATAATTGGCTGGAAAGTTATGCGTCAGTTCCGGGCATTAGCAAGATCTTAAAGCAAATGAACATACGTACTAAAGGGGTTTCCAAAATGAATTTTGCCGTGATTGAATTAGAAGCATATTACGAAGAGTTTGAAAGTGAGTTCACCTCTTTTTTTTCTGAATTGATTATCTTTTCCCAACAAAAATTAGCCACACTATGAAACAACTTCCCTACCTTCTTTTGGTGTTCATAAGCTTCTTAGCTTGTAAGGAAAGATCAACACCAGAACCGGCAGTCCCCGTAAAAGGAACGATTGCGCAAAATGCGATGGTTGTTTCTGCCAGAGAAGAGGCCTCAAAAATTGGAATTGAAATTTTAAAAAAAGGGGGAAACGCGTTTGACGCCATGGTTGCGACCGAAATGGCATTGGCCGTGGCCTATCCGTATGCCGGAAATCTTGGTGGTGGCGGTTTTATGGTCTATCGAACACAGTACGGTGAGATTGGAGCGTTAGATTATCGAGAGAAAGCACCGTTGGCAGCACATCGCGATATGTATTTGGATAGCGCAGGCAATTATCTTTCAGAACAAAGCAAAGTAGGTGGACTGGCCGTTGGTGTTCCCGGAACCGTTGCCGGTATCTTTGCTGTGCATCAAAAATTGGGAACGCTTCCCATGGAAGAATTGTTGCGTCCTGTGATTGAATTGGCGCGGGAGGGTTACGTGGTCACGGAAAAACAACAAGGTCGTTTCGAACAATATGCGGCTGTTTTTGAAAAGGTGAATGAAGAAGCTTCGCTCTATACCCTTTCTCAAAAGGCTGGAGATACCATTAAAAATGAAGCCTTAGCAGCTACGCTCGAACGTATTGCCATGAAAGGCAGGTCTGAATTTTATCAAGGGGAAACTGCCAAAAAGCTAGTCGCCTTCCTGCAATCGAAAAATGGAATCATCACGATGGAAGATCTCGATGCGTATGAAGCGCAATGGCGAGAACCGGTCATCTTTGCCTATAAGGACCTCAATGTCATCTCTATGTCGCCCCCTTCAAGTGGCGGCGTCTGTTTGGCTCAGATCATGAAAATGGTAGAACCCTACCCGTTACGAGAATACGGCCCCAATAGTACTAAATCCATTCAAGTGATCGCCGAAGCCGAACGTAGGGCGTACGCTGACCGAAGTTACTATTTAGGAGATCCTGATTTTGTACAGATTCCTATAGACACCTTGATTTCAGAAACCTATTCGAATGCGCGTATGGACACGTTTTCATTCGACGCTGCCACACCGTCAACCGAAGTGAATTATGGAAATCTAGAGATGGCCGAGGCTGCCATGACTGAGAGTATGGAAACCACCCACTACTCTATTGTCGATGCCTTTGGAAATGCTATCGCTGTAACTACTACCTTGAACGGTGCTTACGGTTCAAAACTGTACGCCAAAGAGCTTGGTTTTTTTCTGAACAACGAGATGGATGATTTTAGTGCGAAGCCGGGAGAGCCTAATATGTTCGGACTCATAGGTGGAGAAGCCAATGCGATTGCGCCCCAAAAACGTATGCTTAGTTCTATGACGCCAACGCTTATTGAAAAAGAAGGAGAATTTTGGATGAGTGTGGGAACGCCCGGCGGTTCCACGATCATTACTTCAGTCTTACAAACCATTTTAAATGTTTATGAACACGATATGACCATGCAAGAAGCAGTGAATGCACCAAGGTTTCATCATCAATGGCTTCCGGATATCGTGATGTTTGAACCCGATTCCTTTTCCGAAGAAACTCTGGACAGCCTTTCCCAGAAAGGCTATTCCATTGATGTGAATAACGCCCCTGTGATTGGGAAAGTGGACGCTATCTTACGACTTCCGGATGGAAGCCTAGAAGGTGGGGCCGACCGGCGGGGGGATGATACAGCGGTGGGCTACTGATAAGCAGCCTTTATAAATGTCGTTAATCGATAAAATCTTCCTTACAGCGATTTGTAGGTATTTTACTACATAAAATAGTATTTTTACCGCCCGAAATTCTTTACTTGTAGGAAGTTACACACAGTTGAGGCAAGGCTTGGCGCCATCTATCCATGAAAGAAAAATCCATTTTTCGCGATATGTATACATTGCTCCCGCTATTTATTAGTGGGTTGTTGTGTGTGGGACTTGGTGTTCTGTTATGGCAAAAAACCAGCGTGGATGTTACGTTCATTAGTACTTTAGAAGAAGTTGCAACGGTCTTTATTAGCATTAGTGGATTTCTTGGCGCCATACTCATGGTATATATTGTCTCCTCTGCCATGGGTATGAAGCGGCACCGAACGGTAGCAATCGATCATCTGAGTAAGGTGACGCAAAAAATGCATCATTTTCGGAATATCATTGAACTACTACTTCGTTCCAAAATGTGGCTTTCCGGCTTAAAAGAATATATCGATGAGGAGTTTGCCGGACTCACCTTTTTTGAGGTGAAAGAATTCTACAAAGGAAAGTCGAAGCTCGCTATAGAATTCTTACAGGAAACCCATCATTACGCTGATACCGAGAATCTTTATTTGGAATTGAAGTCTTTATTGATGACACATCCCAAAGAAAAAAGCCTTCCGGAAGCAATTAAATATCCCCGGGTGTATGCCAATGAGATCGTACAAAAATGGTTGGAGCACAAATGCGGTTCGGGACTTTGGTATTACTTCGGCTATAAATACGGGATCTACAAAGAATCGCTTGATTATGATGCCGTTTTTGAACGCCATCAGGAAAAAATTATGGCGTTAGCCCATCGCATCGATGCCGAAGCGTTTGAAGACTCGAGTTTCAATGAGGTATTTCTTTCAAAATTAGGAGAATATATGTCACAGGAAGTAATTCCGAAATTAGTTCAGTTCCAAGAAAAAACACAGCATTCGCTTCCACGAATGCTTCGCTATTTATATGGGGTTTTTCTTGTCTTGATCTTTGCCGGAGTATTACTACCATTACTTTATTTATTATTCGCATTTTCTATCTTGGCACTCGTGATCAGCTATGCAGTGGTCATCAGCACCATCTTCTTTATAAGCATCTCACTATTGCCGTTTCTGGCCCGTGAGATCAACCGCTGATCTACTTCTTATATCCTTCAGAAACATATCCGATTGAAGCGCTATAGAAGTGTGAATTTTCAATTCAATTGAGTACCTTTGCAAACTATGGAAAAAAAGGACGATGTGATTGAGGTTTTAGGGGCTCGTGTTCACAATTTAAAGAACATAGATGTTTCCATTCCAAGAGAGAAATTGGTAGTCATTACAGGGCTTTCGGGCAGTGGAAAATCGTCTTTAGCGTTTGATACCATTTATGCGGAAGGACAGCGTCGCTACATTGAAACCTTCTCTGCCTATGCACGTCAATTTCTCGGAAGTTTAGAGCGTCCCGATGTCGATAAAATTGAAGGCCTATCGCCCGTTATCGCCATTGAGCAAAAAACTACGAGTAAGAGTCCGCGTTCTACCGTAGGTACCATTACCGAGATTTACGATTTTTTACGACTGCTTTTTGCGCGTGCTAGTGATGCCTATAGCTACAACACCGGAGAGAAAATGGTGAGCTATAGCGATGAGCAGATCAAACAACTTATTATTGATGATTTTAAAGGCCGAAAGGTAAGCGTTCTTGCGCCTGTAATTCGTTCCCGAAAAGGGCATTATCGCGAACTCTTTGAACAAATTGGAAAGCAGGGTTTTGTGAAAGTTCGCGTAGACGGAGAAGTGATGGATATAGTGAAGGGAATGCGCATTGATCGCTACAAAACTCACGATATCGAAATTGTGATCGATCGCTTGAAGATTTCCGAAGATACCGATCAAGACAAACGCCTCTCTGAAACGATTGTTACCGCCATGTATCATGGTGATGACGTTTTGATGGTATTGGATAATGATACGGACGAAGTTCGGTATTTTAGTCGGTCGCTCATGTGTCCTTCTTCCGGAATTTCCTACCCCAATCCCGAACCCAACAACTTTTCCTTCAACAGTCCAAAAGGCATGTGCCCGGAATGTAAAGGTCTAGGGAAATTGCATCAAGTGAATTTAGACAAGATCGTGCCGGATCCTTCCCTTTCCATAAAGCAAGGAGCTTTAGCGCCACACGGACCACAAAAGAGCAAGTGGGTCTTCAAACAATTGGAAATCATTGCTAAGAAATACGGTTTCGAATTAAGTGACCCATTTTCGAGCATTCCGAAGGAAGCCAAAGAGGTGATCTTCCACGGTGGAAACTCCTCTTTTGATGTGGAATCCAAAACACTGGGGATTACCCGCAATTATAAAATCGACTTTGAAGGGGTTGCCACGTTTCTTCAGAATACGTTCGAAGCTAATGAGTCGAAATCCTTGCGCCGCTGGGCAAAAGAGTATATGGACAAAGTGGATTGTCCATCCTGTAATGGGGACCGCCTGCGGAAGGAATCGCTTTATTTCAAAGTAAACGGAAAGAACATTGCCGAGTTGGCGCATATGGACATTGTAGAGCTTACCACTTGGTTCGACAATTTGGAAGCACAACTTTCAGAAACCCAACAAAAGATCGCTACCGGGATCATCAAGGAAGTACGGGCGCGACTGCGTTTTTTGAATGATGTCGGACTCACCTATTTGGCGCTCAACCGAAGTTCTAAGTCGCTTTCCGGTGGGGAAGCACAGCGAATCAGGCTCGCCACGCAAATTGGTTCACAACTCGTAGGTGTGTTGTACATTTTGGATGAACCAAGTATTGGCCTACACCAACGCGATAACGAACGATTGATCCACTCCCTAATTCAGCTTCGGGATATTGGCAATTCTGTGATCGTTGTTGAGCATGATAAAGAAATGATTGAAAGTGCCGATCACGTGATCGATATTGGTCCGGCGGCCGGAAAACATGGTGGGGAGATCGTTTCCGAAGGAACCCCAGAAACCATCACCAAAACGCATACGCTTACGGCAGACTACTTAAATGGCACCAAAGAAATTGAACTTCCGAAGCAACGCAGAGAAGGAAACGGAAAAACATTAACACTAAGTGGTGCGACCGGAAACAACCTTAAAAATGTGACCGTATCGTTTCCGCTTGGAATGATGATTGGCGTGACCGGTGTTTCAGGAAGTGGGAAGTCGACGTTGATCAACGAAACTCTCTACCCGATTCTAAATGCACATTTCTTCAACGGTGTTAAAAAACCCATGCCGTATCAAAAAATTGAAGGCTTACAACATCTAGACAAGGTTATTGATATCAATCAATCTCCCATCGGAAGAACACCTCGCTCGAATCCTGCGACCTATACCGGAGTGTTCTCAGAAATACGCAGTTTGTTTGCCAAAATTCCGGAAGCACAAATAAGAGGGTATAAGCCGGGACGTTTCAGTTTTAATGTGAAAGGCGGGCGATGTGAAACTTGTCAAGGAGGCGGTTTGCGAGTCATTGAAATGAACTTTCTTCCGGATGTCTATGTAGAGTGTGAGACCTGTCAAGGCAAACGCTTTAACCGCGAAACGCTGGAAATTCGGTACAAAGGAAAATCGATTTATGATGTACTGGCGATGACCATCGATGAAGCCTGTGATTTCTTTGAACACATTCCGAAGATCTACCGAAAATTGAAAACGATTAGAGATGTTGGCTTAGGCTATATTACACTAGGACAGCAATCAACGACGCTTTCCGGAGGCGAGGCACAGCGAATCAAATTGGCCACAGAGCTTTCCAAACGGGACACCGGAAATACTTTTTATATCCTTGATGAACCTACCACGGGCTTACATTTTGAAGATATCCGTGTATTGATGCAAGTATTGAATAAGTTGGTGGAGAAGGGAAATACGGTCTTGATCATTGAACACAACCTGGATGTTATTAAGACGGTAGATTTTATTATTGATATTGGTCCTGAAGGCGGAAAACAAGGAGGATCGGTGGTTGCTACCGGTACTCCCGAAGCCATCAGCAAGGAAACAAAAAGCCATACGGCGCGTTTCCTAAAAAAAGAATTACATTAGCACGCTATGAGAAACGAATTACCACCTAAAAACTGGAATGAAGTAAAAACCAATGACTCCTGGGCTATCTTTAAGATCATGGGAGAGTTTGTGAACGGCTACGAAAAACTGAGTAGAATTGGTCCCTGTGTTTCTATCTTCGGATCGGCACGTACCAAACCCGGTCATGAATATTACGAGCTGGCAGTGGATATTGCCAAAAAGATCACGGAGAACGGTTACGGTGTGATCACCGGCGGAGGTCCCGGAATTATGGAAGCGGGAAATAAAGGAGCGCATTTGGCAGGTGGAACTTCTGTGGGACTTAATATTACCTTGCCGTTTGAGCAACACGACAACCCTTATATCGATAGTGACAAAAGTATTGACTTCGACTACTTTTTTGTACGGAAAGTAATGTTTGTAAAATATTCGCAAGGATTTGTGGTCATGCCCGGTGGGTTTGGTACCTTAGATGAGTTCTTCGAAGCCTTAACGCTCATTCAAACGCATAAAATCGATAAATTCCCGTTGATCTTAGTAGGCAGTGAATTTTGGACCGGACTTTGGAAGTGGGTAAAAGGCACCCTACTCGAAGCGAACAATAATGTAAGTAAAGAAGATCTTGATTTAGTTCATGTTGTAGATACTTCTGACGAAGTGTTGCAAGTGCTGAACGATTTCTATAATAAATATAATTTAAGCCCCAATTTCTAACAACTCCCTAGTTATGTTACAAAAACGGTTATCGATCGTGTGGTTGCTCCTACCCTTTTGGGTCATGGGTCAAACGCCCATTAAAACCATGTTCTACAATGTATTGGAATTTCCTTCGGCCAATCCCGAAAACCGCGAGCTGATTCTTCGTGATATTTTAGACGAATACCAGCCCGATATTTTTATGGTGTGTGAGTTAGAAAATTCAGCAGGGGCCAATCTTATCCTGAACGAGTCCCTAAATTATGATGAAACTCTATATACGCGAGCACAATTTATTCCGAATCAATCGGGGGGAGCAGATATCCAACAACTTATCTTCTTTAGAGATGACCTCTTTAGCTTAGAAACTATAGAGGTAATTACTACCGATGTACGTGATATCAATCGTTACGAACTTAAGCTAAAAACCACCGATGCAGATACCGATCCCGTGTTTCTCGACATCTATGTAGCGCACTTAAAATCGAGTACGGGTTCCAGTAATGAAGCAGAACGGCTGGATATGGTTGAAGAGTTTACGCAAACATTGGGAGACCTCGATCCCAACTCGTATGTCCTTTTTGCAGGGGATTTGAATGTCTACTCGGCTTTTGAAGACGCCTATGAAGAGTTGCTGGACGTCACCAATGAAATCGTGCTTGTAGACCCTATTGACCGTCCGGGTGCATGGAACAACAACATTGATTTTCAGGATGTACATACGCAAAGTACGCGTGTAAGTTCCGGTCCGTTTGGCGCAGGAGCCGGGGGCGGACTCGATGATCGGTTTGATTTCATCTTAATGTCAGAAAACATGCAAACAGATCCTAAAATGCGTTATGTAGAAAACACCTACGCGGCCTATGGAAATAATGGCAACTGTTTCAATGAGAATATCAACAATTCGGGGTGTACGGGTGCGTATGATCAATCGCTTCGGAATTTACTATACAACATGAGCGACCACCTTCCTGTGGTGATGACCTTAGAAACCAATAAACAATTTGAAAGTTTTGGTGGCACAGATTTTGAAGCATCACAAACTGCATTGAAATTGAAAAATACTTTGGTTGCCGAAACACTTACCTTCAGCGTAGCGGCAGACGTTACCTATCCTATGACAGTAAGCATTTATAATGTATTGGGACAAGAAGTTAAAATCCACACCCTACGTGGTGAAGGTTCTTTAAATATTGATGTTTCAGCACTTGCTAATGGTGTGTATTACGTGAAAAATTCGGTTTCTGATGCGACGCTAAAATTCATCAAAACTCGTTGAGACTAATTTTTTATTGCATATGGATAATGCTTTTTGTGGCACCTTCTATGGTGGCACAAAACCATATTTCTATATCCGTAAACTATAAAGAAGAGAAGCATACCTTAGAAATTCAGCAACAAATTACATTTACGAATGCTTCCGATAGCACATTAACTGAGATCCATTTTTTTGATTGGCCCAATAGCTACTGCAGTAAAACAACGCCACTGGCGAAACGTTTCGCGGAAAACTATGATAGCGCCTTTCATTTCGAAAAGAACGATGAACGTGGCCGAACCACCATTCACAGCATGGCAACAGAAGAAAACCTTCCTCTCGAATGGAGGCGAGGTGCTGCCGAAGACATTCTGATCTTAACCTTACAAGAACCCCTTTCTCCCGGAGAGAGCGTACGCATCAAAGCCATGTACTCAGTACAGCTGCCAAAGGATAACTTAACGCGATATGGGTATGCACCCGACGGCAGTGTGAAGTTGAAGCATTGGTTCTTGACACCGGCTGTTTTCGATGGAACTTGGCAAGTATACAGCAATAAAGGAACCGACGATATCTATCTTCCTCCTACAACGTTCGACATTGTTTTTAAGACGAAAGGAAACTTTGAACTTATCACCGAATTGAATACAGGAGTTCGTGACCGCATGGGACCGGAACAACTTTGGGTACTGCATGGAGAAAACCGGCAGAATGCCGTAATTCATCTTGAAAAACAACGCACTTTTGAAAGCATTGTAACCGATAATTTTGAGATCGTCACCAATCTTAAAGATGAAAAGGTATCCCCCACGATTAAAGCCTTGACAGTAGATAGGATCTCGGGGTTTTTAACAGAACGGTTGGGAGCTTATCCGCATGAAAAAATGCTCATTTCTGAAGCGGAGTACCGCAACAGACCTGTCTATGGCCTCAATCAATTGCCCAATTTTATTAGTCCGTTTCCAGATGGATTTGAATACGATATGGAGCAATTGAAAACCATGACGCGTCGCTATCTCGAAAACACCCTAAGCGTTCATGACCGAAACGACCATTGGTTGATTGGGGCCTTGCAGATCTATTTGATGATCGATTATGTGGATACCTACTACCCGAATATGAAGATCATAGGTACCTTGAGCAATTGGTGGGTCATTCGATGGGCGCATGCTGCAGACTTGGAGTTCAATGATCAATATCCGCTTCTGTATTTAAATATGGCGCGGAACAACCTGCATCAAAAGCTCACAACGCCCAAAGATTCGCTGCTAAAGTTCAATAAGAATATCGCCAATGATTATTATGGCGGACAAGGCTTGAAATATCTCGAAGATTATGTAGGAAAAGAAACGCTTCAGCAGGGATTGAAAGACTATGTCACTTCTTTTCGTTTGAAATACAGCACTCCTCAGGACTTTCAAACAACAATAGAACAGCATACTTCCCTTCCCGTGAATTGGTATTTCGAAGATTATGCAGATACCCGAACTACCATCGACTTTAAAATTAAGAAAGTCGCAAAACGAGGCGATTCTCTTGATGTTACCCTGAAAAATTTACAACCTAACAAACTTCCTGTAGCGCTCTACGGCCTTAACAAGGAGGATATCCTCTTTAAACAATGGACAAAGCCTTTCGATAGCACTACTACGGTGACGGTTCCCGCCTCAGATGTAAGAAAACTGGTTGTGAATTACGATGGCGTGATTCCGGAATTCAATCAGCGTAATAATTATAAAAAAGTAAAAGGATTTTTAAACCGCCCGTTGCAATTCCGACTCTTTCAAGATGTGGAAGACCCAAAGTATAACCAGTTGTTCTTCATGCCTATTTTTGAATACAACTTCTACGACGGTTTGAGTTTGGGGATGAAGCTCTACAATAAAACCGTATTGCCAAAAGGAGTTCATTACAAGTTAGAACCGCAATACGGACTCAAATCCAACACGCTGGTAGGAAGCGGAAGCATCGCCTTTACTGATCTTAGAGATGGAAATCAGCCGTACGCCATTCGGTATGGGATTTCCGGAAACTATTATTCGTATGACGACGGACTCTTCTATAAGCGATTTACACCTTATATGACCATCGCTTTCAGAAATGACGACATAAGAAACAACGAAAAACAATATATCAACCTGCGGAATATCAACGTAAGTCGCGATGAAGATCCTAATGACCCAAATCAGGACCCAGACTACAGCGTTTTCAATTTTCAGTACGTATATTCCAATCCAAACCTGATCAATTACTTTAGAGGGGTGGTGGACTATCAGATCTCAAGCAAGTTCAGTAAGATCTCTGCGGAATTAGAATACCGAAAACTTTTCTTGAACAATCGTCAATTGAATGTACGCTTCTTTGCAGGAACCTTTTTGTTCAACGATTCCCGAAGCAATGGCGACTTCTTCAGCTTTGCACTGGACCGCCCAACCGATTACCTTTTCGATTACAACTATTACGGAAGAAGCGAAAATAGCGGATTGTTCAGTCAGCAAATAATCATCGCAGAAGGCGGCTTTAAATCACAACTAGAACCTGCCTTCGCCAATAGTTGGATGACCACTATCAATGCGAGCACCAATCTTTGGAAATGGATCTATGCCTACGGAGATGTAGGGCTTGTACATAATAAAGATCGCGGTACTCAAGGAGTCTTCGATACCGGTATTCGCGTGAGTCTGGTAGCTGATTATTTTGAATTGTTCTTCCCGCTATACAGTAATCTGGGCTGGGAACCGGGCTTGCCGAATTACGATCAACGTATTCGTTTTATCGTAACACTTAGTCCGAAAACATTATTAGGCCTCTTCACACGCGAATGGTATTGATATGCATTTTCTCAACAACTTTCGGATCATCCTATTATTATGCCTTACCCTAGGGCTAGCTCCGTTCTTTCCGGAGCCACATCTTTGGGGAAAATTAAAGTGGCTTGCCGGCGGTGGTGTTGGCATGAAGGCCATGGATTACTTTGATTTGCTACTACACGGCCTTCCATTTCTTTTACTTATTCGTATCGTTATTGTCGAATCATCGAAATATTTCAAAAGAAATCAATAAATGTTGGTTTTTTTCTGAAAGGTTTGCAATAATTTAACATTGCAATTTTGGGCTATTTTCGCTAATTTTGCAGCATTCAAAACGTTCCTATGCAAACAGACCCAAAGACCGATAATCCTATTTCGTTTGAAGATTTCAAAGCGGAAGTACGCAACGATTACAAGATCGCTGTAACCAGTCGCGAATGCAGCTTACTGGGTCGCCGGGAAGTACTTACCGGCAAGGCGAAATTCGGAATTTTTGGTGACGGAAAAGAAGTGCCGCAACTCGCTTGGGCAAAAGCCTTTAAAAACGGTGATTGGCGAAGTGGTTATTACCGAGACCAAACGTTTATGATGGCAATCGGTGAACTTACCGTAGAACAGTTTTTCGCCGGACTCTACGCCCATACCGAACTAGAAGCCGACCCCATGAGCGCAGGAAGGCAAATGGGTGGACACTTTGGAACCCACAGCTTGCAAGCAGACGGAAGTTGGAAAAATCTAACCCAGCAAAAGAACAGTAGCGCAGACATCTCTCCTACCGCCGGGCAAATGCCTCGATTATTAGGGTTGGCGCAAGCCTCAAAATTCTTTAGAAATGTACCCGGAGTGGCACATCTTTCTCAATTTTCTAACAACGGAAATGAAGTCGCATGGGGTACCATTGGAAATGCCAGTACCAGTGAAGGTCTTTTCTGGGAAACAATAAACGCGGCGGGCGTATTGCAGGTTCCTATGGTGATTAGTGTGTGGGATGACGACTACGGAATTTCAGTTCATGCAAAACACCAAACGACCAAAGAAAATATTTCTGAGATCCTGAAAGGATTTCAACGCACCGAAGACGCCAACGGCTACCAGATCATCCGTGTGAATGGTTGGGACTACGCGCAGCTTGTAGAAGCGTATAAAAAAGCAGGTGAATTATGCCGAACTGAACATGTACCCGTACTGATCCATGTGCAAGAACTTACGCAGCCGCAAGGCCATTCTACTAGTGGTTCTCATGAACGCTATAAAAGTGAAGAGCGACTGCAGTGGGAGCGTGAACACGATTGTAATGTGAAGATGCGGGAATGGATGATCGCCAACGATCTTGCTACAGACGAAGAATTAACGGAGTTAGAAAAGCAATGTAAAAAAGCGGTTCGGGATGGTAAAAAAGCCGCATGGGAAGCATTTATCGCTCCTCAAAAGAAAGAACAAACAGAAGCCATCACCCTCTTGAACAATCTTGCGGAAGCTTCGCAAAATAAAGTGTTCATTGAAAAGATCAAAAATGAACTGGCGGGAGAAAAAGAGCCACTCCGCAGCACGATTGCCAGTGCTACGCGCAAAGCATTGCGGTATGTTGCTTCGGAAGATTCTTCAGAAAAGCGACAATTACAGGATTGGATCAATAATTACTTTGAGATCGTTCAACCGAAATACAGCACTCACTTGTATTCCGAAGGAGCTAAAAAAGTGACAGACGTTCCGGCAGTGATGCCACAATATGATGAGAATGCAGAACAGGTAGACGGTAGAATCATTCTTCGTGATAATTTCGACTATATCTTCCAACATCGTCCTGAAACGATGGTCTTTGGGGAAGACAGCGGAACCATTGGAGATGTAAACCAAGGCTTGGAAGGCTTGCAAGAAAAACATGGAGCGTTACGCGTGGCCGATGCCGGTATTCGGGAAGCTACGATTTTAGGCCAGGGTATCGGACTTGCCATGAGAGGCTTACGCCCTATTGCTGAGATTCAATATTTAGACTATATTCTCTATTGCCTGCAGATCATGAGTGATGATCTTGCTACTTTACGCTACCGTACCCACGGAATGCAGAAAGCACCACTGATCGTGAGAACTCGTGGTCACCGTTTGGAAGGGATTTGGCACAGTGGTTCCCAAATGGGAGGTTTGATCCATTTGCTTCGCGGAATTCATATTCTAGTGCCTAGAAACATGACCCAAGCGGCAGGTTTTTATAATACGCTGCTGGAAAGTGATGAACCGGCATTGATCGTTGAATGCTTGAACGGGTACCGCCTGAAAGAAAAAATGCCGAAAAACATTGGGGAGTTCAAAACCCCGGTAGGCCAGATTGAGGTGATGAAAGAAGGAACTGATATTACCTTGGTTTCCTACGGAAGTACTTTGCGCATTGTTCAGAATGTGGCACAAGACCTGCTTCAAGTGGGTATTGATGCTGAAGTGATCGATGTACAATCTTTAGTTCCTTTAGATCTTAACGAGGAATTGGTGCAAAGCGTGAAGAAAACAAATCGTTTGCTTGTGATCGATGAAGACGTTCCAGGGGGCGCTTCCGCTTACATCCTACAACGTATTGTAGATGAACAAAATGGCTATCAATATCTAGACAGCAAACCGCAGGCGCTGACAGCAAGACCTCACCGCCCGGCATATGGTACGGACGGAGATTATTTTTCGAAGCCTTCCGCAGAAGACATCTTTGAAAAAGTGTACGAGATCATGCACGAAAGCAATCCTCAGGACTATCCAAAACTTCGCTAAATCGCTGCGTATTTGCTACTTAATTTTGATTTTTTCTGAATTTAATTTGGAAAACAATAATTTTTTATTGAATATTTACAATAACAAAGACAACAAACAAGTGATGTTAGGTTTCAATTTTAATTTGAATAATAATAACAACGGAACCCCGTAGCAGAAACTTGTACCCTATACACAACCCGTCAAGTTTCTAATTTGACGGGTTTTTTTATAACCAAAAACTAACAACCAAAAATAAATATCATGTGTGGAATTGTATGTGCCTTCGACCTTAAGCAACCGGTAGACGTGTTGCGACCTCAATTATTAACCATGGCAAAATGCCTGCGACATCGCGGTCCCGACTGGAGCGGGATCTTTCACGATGACAATGCCATCATGGCGCATGAGCGCTTGGCGATCGTGGATCCCACTTCGGGAAAACAACCGTTATATTCTGAAGACAGATCGCTTATTCTCGCAGCCAATGGTGAGATCTATAACCATTTAGAGCTTCGGAAACAATTTAAAGATTCGTATACGTTTCAAACAAAATCCGACTGTGAAGTAATTTTGCCATTGTTTAAAGAAAAAGGAGCCGACTTCCTCGATGAACTCAACGGAATCTTCGGTTTTGCCGTCTATAATGCGGAAACCAATGAGTATCTTATCGCTCGAGATCATATGGGGATCATCCCGTTGTATATGGGCTGGGACGCCAACGGTACCTTCTATGTTGCTTCCGAATTGAAAGCGCTGGAAGGTGTCTGTACAAAAATTGAATTGTTCCCCCCCGGACATTATCTTCATAGCAGCGATGCAGAACCGAAACGTTGGTACACACGCGACTGGATGGAATATGACCATGTAGCGGACAACGTGACCAGCATTGATGAACTCAGAGAAGCCTTGGATGCTGCCGTGCACAGACAATTGATGAGTGATGTGCCGTATGGGGTCTTGCTATCCGGCGGACTCGATTCTTCGATTACTTCCGCTTTAGCGAAAAAATATGCTGACATGCGTGTAGAATCAGGTGATACCGAAAGTGCTTGGTATCCTAGATTGCATTCTTTTGCCATCGGACTGGAAGGTTCTCCCGATCTGGCGGCTGCGCAAAAAGTAGCCGACCATTTGGGAACGGTACATCACGAAATACACTTTACCATTCAGGAAGGAATCGACGCGTTGCGCGATGTGATTTACCACGTGGAAACATATGATATCACGACAATTAGAGCTTCTACCCCAATGTTCCTACTGGCACGCGCCATCAAAGCCATGGGAATTAAAATGGTCCTTTCCGGTGAAGGTGCCGACGAGATCTTTGGAGGGTATTTGTATTTCCACAAAGCACCTTCTGCTAAAGATTTTCATGAAGAGAACGTTCGTAAACTAGATAAACTGCATAAGTACGATTGTCTTCGTGCAAATAAATCACTGGCCTCTTGGGGTATTGAAGGTCGCGTTCCCTTTTTAGACAAAGAGTTTATGGACGTTGCCATGCGCTTAAACCCAAAAGATAAAATGATCATTGCCGGTCAAAGTGGACCTCGGGAGCGACAGGCCATGGAAAAATGGGTGCTTCGCGAAGCCTTTGGAGAGATGCTTCCGGAAGCCGTTGCGTGGCGACAAAAAGAACAGTTTAGCGATGGCGTAGGCTATAGCTGGATCGATACATTAAAGGAAATGGTCGCGGCAGAGGTCTCTGACGAGCAACTGGCGAATGCTAAATACCGTTTTCCGTATCAAACGCCCACAAGCAAAGAAGAGTTCTACTATCGAAGCATTTTCGAAGAACATTTCCCCAGCGATGCCGCGGCAACAACAGTGCCTTCTGTTCCTAGTGTCGCATGCAGTAGCCAAGTAGCCCTCGATTGGGATGAAAGCTTCAAAAATCAAAATGACCCAAGTGGAAGAGCGGTGGCTAAAGTTCATGCCGATGCCTATGAGAAATAGCTCTTAAAGTTTGCCAAAACTGTTACGATGGCTGTTAAATAAAAACTAAACGCTTCCGATCTCGGAGGCGTTTTTTTATATTAAAAAACAACCTAATGATAGACCAAAGACTATTTTGCACATTTCAGCAGAAAAAGAAACATACGAAAAACAACTGGATAAGATCATCGATCAAATCACTCCGGAAAGTAGAACCGTGTGTCCGCTGCCTCACGACGGACATTTGTTTTTAGAACATGATGTTCCCTTCTTATTGATCTACAGAAAGCAAGCGAATGATAATGCAACGCTTCGTCTCGCAAGAACGGGTGCCTCATACTTAATTATAGGTACAGAGCAATTCGACTTCTTTAAACAATTATTACACCGAATCACAGAGCGCATGGCCGATCGGTTTGGCTCCTTTCTTCTGCTTGAATTATTTACAGGCGCTCCTTCCAGTACTGAATTTGTGATTAAAGGTCCCGCTCATAAACTTCCGGCCTCGCTGGAAATTTTGGAAAAATCACTAAACAATATCGAGAGCAGGCGTTACAACGTGTCCCTTTCCGCGAGAATTGAAAAGACCAAAGAGCGACAACACGATGCAGACCCGGCCTTGTTTACAATCGACCGACTTAAAGAGTTGGGAGGAACTTATGTGGGTATTGAAGTACCTCCGGCATATCGGAATGCTTCAGGAATGATCTATCCGGTTTATTTTAGGAAATTCAGAGACCAATGGTCAGACGCTATTCGAAAAGCCGTCTTCGAATTTGTACGTGTTCAAACCTCTTCCCCACTTACCCATTACCATAGTTTAGGAAAGCGAGAAATTCATAAAGAGATCTTTAAAATCGATCGCCAAATGGCGGAAATTCAATCCAGCTATCAATTTCTATTGTTGGTGGCTCCGGTGAATATTCAGGCATTGCGAGATCGCTTTTTTGAAAGCAATTTCAAGGAAATCAATGAATATCACTATCGGTTGCTTCCGGTAGACCCGGATTTGTTGAAACGTAAATTGTATAATCTACGAATTGATGAAATCGATGATCCGGCCCTCTCCTACTTGTTCGATGAAAAAAGAGAAGAGATCGATCATGAATTGACCATGCTGAAGGAACGAGGTTCTAAGAATTTCTTTTATAGTAGCATCCGACTTTACAAAGGATTGAATAAAGAGTTACTTTCCGAAGCACGTAATATTTTGAAGGAGCTTCCGGAAGACGATCCCAACGAAACCAAAGAGCTGCTAAATGCCGATCAATTTCGAGCATTAGCCCTTCAAGAATTCAACTATTTTCGAGGGCAATCTGAAGATTTCAGCTCGAAAGTCCACATACGCGATGACGTAAATATTATTATGGTTTCCAATGGAGAATTGTATTTGCCGTCGGATTATACCCTGTCCCATAAAGAAGCAAAAGCCCTCATTCAGCATGAAATAGGAACACATGCCCTTACCTATTACAACGGAAAACAGCAACCACTACAGCAACTTGCCGTAGGACTGGCAGATTATGATGCCTTACAAGAAGGAATGGCCGTTATGGCAGAGTATCTAATTGGAGGATTAAATGCCAATCGGTTACGGATTTTAGCCGGTCGTGTGGTGGCGGGGCATTCCCTCTTAGAAGGAGCCAACTTTATTGAGGTGTTTCAAGAACTCTATGAAGGTCATGGCTTTACGAAAGAAAATGCTTTCAATATTACCTCCAGAATGTTTCAGGGAGGAGGGTTTATCAAAGACATAATTTACTTAAAAGGATTGGTGCAACTACGAGACCACCTTATGGAAGGTGGAGATCTACAACCCTTACTGGCAGGAAAATTTGCGCTAAAACATTTGGAAGTGATTGAAGACCTTACAGATCGCGGACTGCTATTTCCGCCAAAATTGAAGCCTCGCTACCTAGAAACGGATGATTTCGATGAAAAGCTAGCGGCGGTCAAACAGGGGCTTGCCCTATCTAAAATGATATAATATGAAGATTTGTTTTGTAATAAGTGATATTGCCACCGAAGCTATTGGCACCTCTGTGGTACTTATGAAAAAAGTACAGGAGCGCGATCATGATCTCTATGTCATGAGTGTTGGAGATTTCATCTTTCACCATGATAAACCGATAAGCCTACGCTGTAAAAAAATACCTAAAACACCCAAATCGCGCACTGTAGAGAAGTTTTGGGAGCGTGTGCAGGATGACGATCTGAAACATGAGGTTATTAGTAGTGATTCGTTAGATGTTTTGTTTCTTCGGAATAACCCTACGGAAGAAAGTGACGATCGGCATTGGGCAGAACACAGCGGAATCGCCTTTGCCAGAATGATCCAACAGAGTGGTGTGCTCGTGCTAAATGACGCTTTTGCCATGTCGCATGCCTTTATCGATAAATTGTATTTTGAAGAACTTCCCAGTACCATCAAACCCAATAGTCTCATCACCCGAAACAAAGAAGACCTGCTCAATTTTTGGGAAGAAGCAGGGAAGAAAATGGTACTAAAACCACTGGAAGGGTCCGGCGGACAAAATGTGTACCTCATCGATAAAGATAAAAAGAATTTGAATCAGATTATTGAGACCATCAGCGCGCACGGGTATGTGATCGCACAAGAATTTCTTCCAGAAGTCTCTAAAGGCGATGTTCGTGTTATCTTGATGAATGGAAAGGTATTGGAAGAAGACGGGGAATTAGCCGTCATTCGTCGTGTGAACAACGATTCCTCAGAATTCCGTAGTAATCTCGCACTTGGCGCCAAAGCTAAAAAGGCCAAACTAACAAAACAGATGCAGCGAATTGTTGACATTACAGCGCCTAAATTGAAGCGCGATGGTCTGTTCTTCGTAGGCTTAGACATTGTGGATGATAAACTTATTGAGATCAATGTGTTGAGCCCCGGTGGCTTGGATTATTGCAACGACATTGGCTTGCCCGATTTTACCGAGACGGTTGTAAAGGCCATTGAACGTAAAATGGAATACAAATCCTATTACCCCGGTGAGCTTTCCAATCGGGAATTGGCTACAATGGAGTAATAATTTATAACGGTAAATAGATTTATGTCAAAAAGAGCACGCATAATAGGAAGTTATTCAAGCGGAAATGAAGGTCCGTTGTTATTCGTTACTGCCGCCGTTCACGGAAATGAACCCAGTGGCGTGCAAGCGCTTCAGCGTGTGTTTGAAAAATTATCTGCTTCTGAACCCACTGTAAAGGGTAAAATCATTGGGGTTGTTGGAAATACGACTGCGTTGCATAAAAATGTGCGCTATATCGATGAAGACCTAAACAGAACTTGGTCTGAAGCACAGCGAAAGGAAAAAGAGAAAGAAACGCTAACTTCCGAAGAGCAAGAAATGTTTGAGATCATTGCCTTACTCGAACAACATCCGGAAAACGCGTACACCAAACGTTATTTTATGGACTGTCACACCACCTCATCAGACAGTTTACCTTACATTTCTGTGCAAGAGGTACATGATAATGATTGGTGGGCGCATCATTTCCCCATTCACATTATACGCGGATTTTCTGATATTGTTTCCGGAACCATAGATCACTATTTAAGCGATCAACAACTCACCGGATTTGTTGTAGAAGCCGGACAACACGAGCGCAAAGAAGCTATAGATTATCACGAAGGAATGATTTGGTTGGCCCTTGAAAAAGCACTCCAATTAGAACTCAATTCCCTAAATAGTATTCCTCC
>CEVM01261765.1_pt1 | contig 20912 bp, 12 predicted proteins | sample 531481 | NCBI WGS metagenome assembly CEVM01 (sample SAMEA2623649, study PRJEB7988) | marine metagenome | biome: marine biome (ENVO:00000447); feature: mesopelagic zone (ENVO:00000213) & marine oxygen minimum zone (ENVO:01000065); material: "saline water (ENVO:00002010), including plankton...
CATCGGCTTTACGGAAGTCTCCGGACTTGATGTAGAGACCGAATTGATCGAATACCGCCATGGTGCGAGTCCGGAATACAGCAAAATAAAAATGCCCGGAATGCAAAAGTTCAGCAATATCACACTCAAACGCGGCACCTTTAAGAACGACAACGAATATTATCAGTGGTGGAACACCGTCAAATTAAATACCATTGAACGACGCGATATCACCATTCAATTGCTTAACGAAGAGCATGAACCTGTAGTGGTTTGGAAGGTGAAAAATGCATTCCCGGTGAAGGTGCAATCAACCGACCTTAAAGGAGATGGTAATGAAGTTGCTATCGAATCCATGGAAGTAGCGCACGAAGGTCTCACCATTCAAAACGGCGATTAATGAGCACACAGTATCCTCCGGTAGGCTTTCATTTTAAAGTTGAATTCAATGGGATATCAACAAAGGACTCAGATATCCAATTCCAATCGGTCTCCGGCCTGTCTGTAGACATCGAAACGGAAGAGTTCTCTGAAGGAGGAGAAAACCGATTTAAGCACAAATTTCCGGTGAGGACCAAGTTTCCGAATCTCGTACTAAAACGCGGAATGGTTACCGATTCAAAACTTATTGAATGGTGTCGCGATGCCATTGAAAGTTTTCAATTTGAGCCTTTGGACCTTACCGTGAAGTTGCTTAATGAATCGCATGATCCTTTGGTGACGTGGAATGTCGTTCACGCGTATCCAGTGAAGTGGAGTGTGGCCGATCTTAATGCTGAAGAGAATAGTGTGCTGATTGAAACTGTTGAACTATCGTATAACTATTTCACAATCGTATAACCATGCCTGTTACTATCAAAGAATTGCATATTAAGATTAATGTTCAAGAAGACAAGCAATCCAGTACTTCCGGAAGCAAAACTCCACAAAAGAACAAGGAGCAGATCCTTCAGGAGTGTATTTCAGAAGTGATGGCGCTTCAAAAAAGAAAAGAAGAACGATGAGCACCGGTGCCCTTAAAAAATTGAAAGTCACAGCCTATAAAGATGATCGGTATTCAGAGAAGGTGGGTGATGGCGACTTTGATACCTTACTCAACCCTGAAACCTATAAATTCACCTATAAGGTAGAATATACCGAGGCGCAAGGGCAAGGTACTAGTGCCACACAACCGAAATACGTTCGCACGCCGCCGGAAGATCTCGAATTAGACTTTTTATTTGATCGTACCGGTGTTTTGAAAGGAAAATCAAACACTTCAGGCGATGGCATCATCGACGACCTCGAAACTTTTAAAAGAATTGTGTTCGATTACAGTGGCGATGAGCACAAACCCAATTATTTGATGATTGGTTGGGGAACTCTTTTGTTCAAGGGAACGCTTACTGAGATGAATATCGAGTTTAAGCTCTTCGGAAGTGATGGAACGCCACTTCGCGCCGTCGCGAAAACGAAGTTCAAAGGTTCGGTAGAAGACAATTTACGAGTAGCGAGAGAGAACAATAACTCTCCAGATCTCACACATATTCGCGTGGTAAAAGATGGCGACACTCTGCCACTGATGACCTACCGAATTTACGGGGACAGTAAATACTACCTGCAAGTCGCACAGGTAAATAACCTTCAGAATTTCAGAAAACTGAAAGCCGGACAAAAAATCATGTTTCCACCCATTGAAAAGGCAACCTAAATGAGTAACGATAGCACCATACAAACTTCTAATAGTGCCGATCTTGTGACGGTTACCGTACTGATAGATGGAACGGCGGTACCGGAAGTATATCAGCTCAAGAATATTTCGGTGGAAAAGGAGATTAATCGCATTCCGTTCGCTCAGCTTATTTATTTCGACGGCGAAGCGGCTTCTCAAGATTTTCAACTTAGCAATGAAGCCCTCTTCTTGCCCGGACACGAAATTGAAATAAAAGCTGGGTATCACAACGATGAAGCGACCATTTTTAAAGGCGTGGTGATCAAACACAGTATTAAGATCCGAGAGAGCGCCACGGTCTTGGTAATTGAATGTCGTGATAAGGCGATAAAAACTACGCTAGGGCGGCACTCTCGTTATTATTATGACAGTAGTGACAGCGATATTATCGAACAATTGCTGCAAGAGGCCTCTTTGGAAGCGGATGTTACGCCCACTGCCGTAACCCACAAAGAGTTGGTGCAATATCAATCTTCGTATTGGGATTTTATGATGACCCGTAGTGAAGTGAACGGTGCCATTTGTGTGGTAGATGACGGAAAGGTGACCATTGGACCTCCTGATGTTCAGCAAGAACCTATCGAAACAGTGGCTTTTGGTACGACCATGCTCGATTTTGATGCGGAAATGGATGCGCGCAATCAATTTTCTGAAGTCACTGCTTTTGGATGGAATCCATCGAGTCAAGAAATCATTGAAGTGGCTTCTGAAGATCCCAGAATTTCATTGAACGGTAACGTTACTGCCCAAGACCTAGCTTCGGCCTTAACGCCTCCACCCTATCATTTGAAGCACGGCGGAATGGTTACGGATTCAGAGCTGCAAGAGTGGAGCAATGCCAAAGCGCTTTTTCAACAACTGTCAAAGACCAAAGGCATTGTGAGTTTTCAAGGCATTCCGAACGTAAAACCCAATACCCTTCTCACACTGGAAGGTGTTGGCGATCGATTTAATGGTACCGTTTTCGTAACGGCAGTCCGACATGAAATAGCCGATGGAAATTGGAAGGTCACGGCCGAATTTGGGATGAATCCAAAATGGTTCTCTGAAACCTATGACATTCAAAGTTTGCCTGCTTCCGGCTTACTTCCTGCAATTCACGGATTACAAATTGGAATTGTTACGCAACTGGAAGAAGATCCTGATGGAGAAGATCGCATTTTGGTGCAAGTTCCTATCATCAATAATGAAGAACAAGGAATTTGGGCTCGCGTCGCCACCTTAGATGCCGGGGAAAATCGAGGCTCTTTTTTTCGTCCTGAAATAGAAGACGAAGTGATCATCGGGTTTATCAATGATGATCCCAACGACGCCATTGTGCTAGGAATGCTGCATAGCAGTGCAAAACCTGCACCGCTCACCGCCTCCGATGATAATCACGAAAAAGGCTTTGTAACACGAAGCGAGATGAAGATGATCTTTAATGATGAAAAAACTTCTTGGACGCTCAGCACGCCTTCCGGAAAACAAATCATTGTAGATGAAGACGCCGACCTTATTTCCATAGCAGACGACCATCAAAACAAGATTACTCTGGACGCAAACGGTATTCTTTTGGAAAGTGCTGCAGATATTAACGTGAAGGCTACCGGAGATTTGAATTTAGAAGGAACAAATATAACAGTCAAAGCCAATGCCCAATTTAAAGCAGAAGGGAGTGCCGGTGCGGAAGTTTCCACCAGCGCAATCGCTGTTTTGAAAGGATCGTTGGTACAAATTAATTGAATATGATGCCCGCAGCAAGAATAACAGACATGCATATTTGTCCGATGACCACGGGCGTCATTCCCCATGTTGGAGGCCCCATACTTCCGCCGGGTGAAGCAACGGTGCTTATCGGAGGGTTGCCGGCAGCACGCGTTGGAGATATGGCCACATGCACAGGACCTCCAGACACCATCGTGTTAGGTTCCGGTACGGTATTTATTGGCGGAATGCCTGCCGCTAGACTAGGAGATTCCACCAGTCACGGAGGTACTATTGTCGCAGGAGAACCCACTGTTTTAATTGGATAAGTATGGAATTCGAACAATCATTTTTAGGAACCGGATGGAGTTTTCCTCCTGAATTCGATCGCAAGACTCGAAGTGTGCAACTCACCTCGGGTGAAGAAGATATTCAAAAAAGCTTGCAGATCTTATTGGCGACCCGCTTAGGCGAGCGTGTTATGGTACCCGAGTACGGATGCAACCTGGAAGATCTCTTGTTCGAAACCGTAGATCTTACATTAAAAACCTATGTCAAGGACCTTATTAAAACCGCCATTCTATATTTCGAACCACGTATTGATGTCCATAACATAGAAATTGACACCACCAATGAGTGGCAAGGAGAACTGCTGATCAAGATCGATTATCTCATTCGTATTACCAATTCTCGTGGCAACTTGGTATTTCCATTTTACAAAGAAGAAGGAACTGAAGTTTCATAACTATGGCAAAAGATTGTAATCATACTATGTCGCATCGAGAAGGCACCTCGCAAACCAAGCGGTTTATAACTGCCTTGCAGCCAGACCGACTTCAACTTCATGATTTTTCGGTGGAGGATTGGGTGCTCTTTGCCTATCACTTCGGAAAACAGGTGCATTTCTTTGAAACAACCAATGATAAAGTTCCCGTAGGAACCTGGCGTGAGTTATTCAATCTTTTGGAAATTTCCGAAGAACTTCCGCTACGCGGAACCCCGGAATATCAAAACTTGAAATCACAATTAAAAGCATTGATCGAGCAAGCGAAAATAGATCATTCCATGCCGGCACAGCTCACCCTGTTCATTACCTTTTTAAAGCTTCTACATACCTCACAGGAACATCTCAATCAACTTACCAAGCGCCATTTGGACTTTTATTATCGGCGCGTGTTGCAAATTGAAAAGAAAGCTCCTATCGCCGATCAGGCCCATGTTATCTTTGAATTGGCCAAGAAAATGGAGTCACATCTAATTCAAGAAGGAACCTTGGTACAGGCGGGAAAAGACGCTAACAACACCCCTCGTTCGTATGCTGTCAATAGACCATTAGTGGTAAATCAAGCTTCCGTAGCGCATATAAAAAGCCTCTATAATGATACCGACTACCAGCAGATCAAAGCAGCCGCCATAGCGAACTCCTTCGATGGCAATGGAGGCGATTTCCCGGAAGCAGCTCCGTATTGGCATCCGTTTGGGTATTCCTCCAAGGCCTCAGAATTTCCAGAATTGCCCGCAGCACGTATCGGCTTTGCAATGGCGTCGCCCATGCTCTTATTGGGGGAAGGACAGCGCACCGTTGTATTACAAATACACTTCGCTAAAGAGGCAACCCTGAAGAACCAAACATTTCAGCAGTTGAAGGATGCGATTTCTTTTACGTACTCCGGTACAAAGTCTTGGATAGCGTCCGGTTGGAATCTCATTCAAAAAACGACCATCAAAAATGAAAAGGGTGTTGAGGTAGCCTATGAAAGCGGACTCAACAAAGGGGTGCTTACCTTGGTAGGTATGCTTCCACCGGATGCCGAAGCGATAACGGCATACCAAGAGTCTGTCCATCAAGAGCAATATGACACCTCAGACCCTATCGTGAAAGTAGTAATCGCCACAAATACTTCCGAAGGGTATCAATTTTTTAGAAACGTGGTGCATCAACCTATTGAAGATCTAAGCATCGCTGTTGCCGTGACCGGCATAACTTCCGTTCAGATAGAAAGTGATCTGGGAGTACTTCCGCCAGACAAGCCCTTTTATCCCTTTACACCACAACCCAAAGTGAAAAGTCACTTTAGCATTCAGTATGATGAAGCCTTCGCAAAACAGTGGCATCAGGTAGCAGTCAAGCTGCAATGGAAAGACACACCAACTTCTTTTGTGGATCATTACTTCGCTTATCGGAAAGAACAAGGGGCTCGTAGCAGTAAAACGGCTTATTACAACGGCATATTTTCAGAAAAAAAACGCATCGATGCCGCCGAGAACCAACCTGAAGAGATGATCATGAAAGCCTCTGCTTCTGAAAGATCGTTCGAGATTGTTGAAAACCCTAACAATTTATTAGTTCCTACGGAAGATCATTTCAAGGCGACACCCCTTATTAAATATCGGGAGGTGTGGCAGGCTACCGATACGGCTATCAATCTATTCGAATCGTCAAAAGAAGGCCATCATATGTCCTTTCAGTGGAACAATAAATCGTACGAACTCGATAAAGCGGGACCCTTGCGACTCACCCTGCAACAGTCTTTCCTCCATACTCAGTTTCCTCGAATCTATGCGTTGGCCTTAGCGAGTGAAGATCCAAACACGTTGGTTCCCAACGCTCCGTACACTCCGTTTGCGGAAGGAGTTACCTTATCGTACACCGCCAAAGAGCAACATAAAATTAAGGAGAAGAGTGTCAATTCTTATAAAGAGGCTCGCATCCGTTTATTTCATATAACTCCGTTTGGCCAATATGAAACTCATGCCCACCTCAATAATGTACGTACGCAAGAAGAAATCCTTCCAAAAGGAACAAGCGAAGCGATATGGTTGGTTCCGGATTATTGTCATGGTGGCGAATGCTATATCGGTTTAGAAAACGCCACCGCAAATCAAACGGTATCTCTTTTATTTCAAGTGTTAGAAGGCAGTGAGAATCCGCTTTCCGATCGGTTCACCGGAAAACAGCGAATAACATGGAGTGTGCTCTGCAACAACGCGTGGAAATCGCTGGATGATGCCATCGAAGAAAATCAAATTGACAACTTCCTAAAGTCGGGAATCGTATCTGTTTCGCTACCTCCACAAACCACACAACAGAATACGCTACTTCCGTCGGGATACGTATGGCTCAAAGCCAAGCTGCACAAACAATATGATGCTGTTTGCAAGATGATTGATATTCAAGCGCAGGCTGTTTCGGCAACCTTCGTGAACCATAACAATACGCTAGAGCACTTAGAGCATGGTCTTCCGCCGGAAACCATAAGTAAACTCGTTACTAGAGTTCCGCAGATAAAATCGGTAACACAACCTTTTTCATCGTTTGGGGGAGCCCCGTTAGAGTCAGATAGCGCCTATTACCAGCGAGTTAGTGAGCGCTTACGGCATAAGAATAGAGCGATTACTACATGGGACTATGAACATATAACGCTACAGGAATTTCCCGAGATCTATAAAGCGTTAGCTCTGAAACATACTAAAGAACAACAGTTTTTGAGTCCGGGTAACGTCACCCTTGTTGTGATTCCTGATATCGTGAATAAAAATGTATTCGATATTTATCAGCCTCGTGTGAGCAAAGCTACGTTGAACCGTATTCAGGAACATTTAAGTGCATTGACTTCCATGCACATTAACCTCACGGTAGTAAATCCCACTTACGAAGAAGTTACCGCCCATCTTCATGTTCAATTTCACAAGGGCTATGATGCGCAACATTTCACTAAAGTGCTCAACCAAGACCTAACGGCTTTTTTATCTCCTTGGGCCTTCGATACTACGCGAAATATCATTTTCGGTTCGGCATTGCATACAAGTGTGTTGATAGACTATTTAGAAGACCTGCCCTATTTAGATTATGTCACAGAGGTGATGTTCAGCAAAAAAGATGGAAAGCAAGTGAAGAGCGTAGCACCTAGCAGTCCCGCTGCCATTTTAGTATCGGCGCAAGAACACGATATTAAAGCGGTTGCGCCAAAATGTAACACGACAATTCTTGAAGAAGCAGAGACATGCAAGTATTAAAAGATACCATAACGATCCAAAAAGAAGTTCGAAGTCAAAATGACCTCGATTATGATTTTCTTCGGAAGAAAGGAATCGAATACATTGAGTCCTTAGGAAGTGCTTTATGGACCGATTACAATGCGCATGACCCGGGAATCACCATCCTTGAAATGCTTTGCTATGCGATTACCGATCTGGGCATGCGTATCGACCTTCCCATTGAAGACCTTCTCAGTGATAAAGAATCACTAGCTAAGATCAATCAACAGTTCTATCGAGCAGCCGACATACTCCCTAACAAAGCTTTAACTGCTTTAGACTACCGCAAATTATTTATCGATCTGGACGGTGTGACCAACATCTGGGTGCGCGCTTACGAAAAAGAAGTGTATGTAGACTGTAAGAACGATCGCCTTACGTACAACCCTAAAGATCTTGCTGCCCTTCCCGAAAGCCAGAAGAAATCCTTTCCCCTAAAAGGATTATATCGTTTGTTGGTGGATTTTGAAAGTGATGACGCTTCAGAACAAGCAAAAGTTATAAAAGCGATCAAAAAATGCTTTCACGACAACCGAAATCTTTGCGAGGACCTGATCTCGGTGGAATCTGTACGCCAACAACCTGTTTCTGTTTGTGCTGACATTGAGGTGGAAACTACTGCTGATGAAGAATGGGTACATGCGCAAGTGCGTTACCAACTCCAAGGGTATTTTTCTACGCATGTCTATTTCTACAGTATTGATGAAATGCTTCAGAAAGGCTATAGCACTCCCGAGATCTTCGAAGGACCGGTTCTGAAAAATGGGTTTATTGATATGCAGGAACTCAAAGCTTCAGAACTCCGCAGTGAAATTCGACTTTCCGATATCATCAACATTATCATGGAGGTTCCGGGGGTGCTAAAGATCAATGATATTAGCATGGGTAATTGTGACGATGATAATGTTTCGCAATCGGTGTTGTGTATTGATCCCGACACCAAACCTGTGTTGTGCTACAAAAGCACTTTTAACTATAATAAAGATGTATTACCGCTTACCATAAACACGAAAAAATTTCAAGCCTACTTAGATCAATTGGAGGCTTCAGACCTTGAACGCAAGCAGCGAGCAAGACAAAACAAACTGCTTACACTTCCAAAAGGAACATATCGAAATCCCGGAAGCTATACCACCTTGATGAATGATTTTCCCGACACCTACGGAATTACTCCCGTCGGGATTCCGGGAAAGAAAACGACCCAACGAAAAGCACAAGCCAAACAGCTGAAAGGGTATTTGCTATTTTTTGATCAGATCTTGGCGAGTTATTTCAAACACCTGGAAAAGATGCGCGAAGTACTTTCCTGTAGCGGAAGCTTAACACAAACCTTTTTTACACAAGCAGTGCCGGATATTGAAGGATTCTCTTCCTTGGTGAAAGAATATTCAACCGCTGAAGAGCTCTTAACCGACACCCTCTTTGGCCCACAAGACAATTATCAAGAACGTCGGAATGAGGTCCTGGATCATTTGATCGCTCGATTTGCCGAACGCTTTACGGAATACACCTTTGTGATGACCACGCTCTACGGAGCTAGTGCGGAAGAATTAGTTCTTAAAAACAAAGAGGATTTTCTACGAGATTACAGTACATTCAGTGGGTCGCGCGGACTCGCTTTCAACTATTACAAGCAGCCGAAGGAGATGTTGTGGGATACGAACAACGTTAGTGGCATTCAACAACGCGCTTCCCGATTATTAGGAATTCTCGACTATTCTCGAAGAACCTTAAGCAACTCCTTTGTAGATCTATATACCTTGGTGAATAGCGATGATGAAACCGTTTATCGCTGGCGCATTCGAAATGCAGAAGGTAAGATTGTACTTTCCGGGACCGAAGAATATCACGATAATTTTCTCGCTACGCGCGAACTTTATTTCGCTGTGCTTCAACTTATTCAGACGAGTGTCTACGAAGTAGAACGTGCCTTTGAACAAGGTTTCGACGATGAGATTATCATTGGCAATATTCAGATACATCACAGTGAGTCAGGGAAATATTCTTTTGACGTCATAAATCCCGAGATCACAGATACCCACCACAAAGATTACATTATCGCCAAGCGTTTTAATTACTTCGGAAGTAAAGAAACTTTGAAAAGCGCAATTCTTGAACTCCTTCAATTCATGAAATACGAGTTCACCGAAGAGGGCATTTTTTTAGTAGAACATATGCTATTGCGACCGGACGTAACCCAAACGGATGTCGATACAAAGACGTTCTTGCCCATTTGCACCGATGAATGCACCACTTGCGAACCACTAGACCCCTATTCTTATCGTGTAAGCATTGTCATTCCCGGATACACCTTTCGTACCTACAATACCGATTTTCGAAACTATATGGAACAAGTGATCCGAAGAGAACTTCCGGCCCATATCATGGCCAAGATCTGCTGGGTAGGCTATCGCGACGGAGAGGTTCCTGAGGAAGAAAATGACTTGGTACAATTTGAACAGGCATGGAAGAAGTATCTATTTGAAAAAACCGAAGTCGCACAAGAACAACCCCAACCCGAACAACAGGAGCTCATCCGCATCTTGTCATCGCTTCACAACGTATACCCTACTGGCCGTCTTTATGATTGTGATGACGATGTAGAGGAACTCAGCGGAAAAGTAATTCTTGGAAAAACAAATTTAGGATCCTTATAAACAAGCAAATTATGGAACCAAAACTAAAACATATCACTACTCAGTATCGCCGATTTACAAAGAATCAGGTATTGACCGAAGGCCACCTCAACGAGGTCTTAGATTTTTTTGACGACCAAGATCGGTTAAGTCGGATTTGCCTGGACGGCACCGGTATCGTCTGCGGGTTCAATCTTCGATGTGTAGACAACACTATTGAAGTTTCGCAAGGGGCTGGCGTTACCAGCGATGGAGACCTCCTTCACTTGTATAAGATCAATACCGATCCGGAAACAAACATAAAACACAAAACTATTGATTTTGAAAAAGTTACCTACACTCATTTCAAGCGATACAATAATAGTGAAGATGATGGTAGAAACGAGTATCACCCTTTCTTTTTTGATGCAGATGAGACGCCGTTATTCCTCTTAGAATTACGAACCGATAAAGGAACTGAAAGCGAATCTGACGAAGTATTCCCTCTCGCTGAACTCTCAGACCATTTTGAAGTAAGCTGTAAGGATCTTGTCGCAATACTATATCTGGAAACATATGAGAAAGAACGTGATCTCTGTGTGACCCTTACCTGTGATAATCAAGGGTTGGAAGTGGTAGGAAATTACAAAGTGTTGGTCACCACCAAAGCACACGCAAAAATTATTCAAAGTTATGATCCCACATTGCAACGCCCCAATTACAGACCGCTGTATTATTCGCTTCCGGAAGTAATGGCGCCGCGCTCTATTGTGCAGCCTAAAGATTTTGAAGATTACCCAAAATTGCTTCAGGCGATGGCGCGGGAAACCCTTAAGAACAATGCAGTTTCAAAATTGCGACAAGGATTAGAAAGACTTTTCAACGGATTTAATCTACCTCAACTGAAAGATATTGTTTTGTTGAAATTAGATGAGTTATTTGACTTCTCTGAAGAGCATGTGCCTCCTGATATACAATATCGATATGATTTACTGACAGATCTCATAGCTAGTTATTCTGAAGTGAAAACACTTTTGTCTCATGCCGTTCCGAGTAGATGCTGTAGCAGCGTTAAGGATTTTCCGAAGCATTTGATGTTAGGGGAACTTGTTTCGGAAGGATTGTGTACTGAATTCCGACATAGTTTCTACCCTGCCCCTGTTGACGAAGCCGTCACCGGAAGTTGTGGCAGCTGTGAACCGCTTACCATTCCGCCCAGCAATGACCACACGGTTCCGGAATTGGTGATTGATTTCGAAGAAGCCAATCTCTCTGTGTGTTTTGATAATGACAATGACGCGATGCACCTCAATTCATTATTAAAAAGAATCGTGCTTCAGCTTACCAACTACAACGCCAACTATACGTACATCAAAACCACGCCTTCCTTTCATCTAGGGAACTTATCCCAAAAGGCCATTCCGTTTTACTACAATGTGGGGAATGAATTGATCGCAACTTGGAATTTCAAACAAACCGTAAATAATAACCACCTCTACCAGCGCAGCTATCACCAAGCCTACCTTCGGATGAAAGCACCGCTTTCCGTGAAATTAGATCACGATTTTTATAGAATTGAAGGACATCAAGGAAAGAATGTGGCCGAAGTTGTTTCCGCCTTAGAAAAGACGCGAAGTGTAAACGCGTTAGGGTTCAACTTGGTCGCACTCGCCATCAATGCCACCGATCTCGAGGAAACGATTCAAGAATACACACGTTTTTATTTGGAGCATAACAAAGGACTAGAACATCAAGCCGGCGTTGTTCCGGGAGGGACATTTGTGATGATCTATTTGGAAGGAGAATACTCTGGTTATCCGTATCCTTATGGCTATGGTTATCCCTACGGATATCCCTATGGAGAAGCCCCGTTTGGCCATGATTTTGAAACCGAAGAAGGCGCTCATGGTCCCACGGTGGTCAATCCTGTGGTCGCTGATTTTATGCTCCCTTACTTGTGTTGTGACCAAAATCATGTGAGTTTGCACCTTCCCACAGATTTTCTGTGTTTTGACAAAACGACGCGTCCGTTGCGCTTTGAGGTCACGCCTACTGGCGGCATTGTAGAAGCCGATGTTTTGCCGGGTATGCAAGGCGGTGTTGTTCGAAATGAAGCGGGAGCTTTTGTGTTCGACCCCAACCAAGTGAGTGAAGAACTGTATGGCGAGCCCATCCGCTTTAAGGTCAATAATATCGCTACCGAAGCACAGATCACCGTTTCACCAAAATTGACTTTTACCGTAACGGTGGTCAACATAGATTATGACAGAGATCGAAACACAGCAGTCGTCAATTTCGAATTGAACGGTGACGATCTTCCTAGAGCCCATGAATTTACGTGGAATTTCGGAGATGGTAGTCGGCCTATAAAAACCAACAAGCGACGCGTATCTCACGAATACGATCTCCTTGAGGTGAACGCGGTTGAAGTGATCACCTCTTCTGAGGATGATACATGTAGTTCAGAAGTAATTACTCCAATTTCGTTTGATCTTCTTCCCGAACTTCAGTTACCTGAAACAGAATTCTGTAGGTTGGATGAGAATTTATACCCGTTCACCATGGAACCTGTAGTACCCGGAGCGGTCATTACTGGCAATGGGGTTGTCAACGTGTCGGGTAATTTCTTCTTCGTACCTGCCAACGTACCTTCGGGCTCGTCCAGTATTACTTTCCAAGTGAACGGTGAAGCGACCTCTTTAAAAGTATCATTAGAACATCCCCCCACGGCAGATTTTACACATCAAATAGCAGGCGATGACATTATCTTCAGCAATACGTCTTCCAATACACAAGGCTATGTGTGGCGTATTCACGAGGAAGTAATAGAACGCGTGAACCGAACAGACGTGCGTCGTTCTATTGCCGACTATCCCGATACTATTCAGGTGTCGTTAGAGGCTATTAGTGAATTATGTGGAGCACAAACTACGGGCCCTAGAACCATTGTTATAAGAGAACAACGCAGTTGTGAGGATCGTGCCCGATTGTTTATGGAAGATGCCTTTACACAATTGCATACCATTGCGTCACACCGTTCCTTTAGGACGCTTCCTGATCCTATGAAACAACTCTTCACAGCTTCAAGCGAGCTCTTTGACATTTTTGCAGAGACGCTTAAAGAGTTTCTCGCAGGAGAACAGAACCATGTATATGCCGATCACTTCGGAAATTATATCCCAATGCTTCAAAAGCAGATGCTTCGAGCGGAAACATCCTTCGAGAAAAACATGGTGACCAAATTGGCTGAACTGAGCATTTCGCTCTCCTTCGTGGTATTGGGATGTCAAGAAGATGCGGTATTAATTGAGACCCGACAAAGCATCGAAGCGGTATTAGGTCGGGAGCTTGAAATGATCGTAAAAGTGAAAGATCAAGGAGCGGAAATCGATCCCAGACAAGTACTACAACAATTCTTACAATCTCTTCGCAGACGGTTCGATTCGGTAGGGCCCATAAGTGACCGAATTAAAGACATGCTCGAAAAACTTAGAGAATGAGCACGGTAGACACACATATCATTCAAAAAGTGGTCGTTGCTATTCAAGTGGGATCACAGGAGACGGCGTATCGCATCAAGGAGCAATTATCAGGTTTTTTGGAGAATCAGGTGTTTCCGAAGCTATTGGAGTATTTGGAGCAAATTCCGATAAACAAAGGTGCGCAACTTCGATTGGAACAGGTCTCACTTGAAATATCAGATACGGAATTTTTAAAGGCTGCAGATTGGGAACCACAGGTTTCGAAGCAAATGGAAGGTCTGATTTCCAAACTCTACCAAGATGAACCTGCAAGTGATATTGATTTCGAAGAATTTTCTGCGACAGCTTCTAGAAATGATGCTTTACGCCATTTTTTACGTCACGGAAATTTACCTTGGTGGTCGTTTGGTGCGTCCTTACCGTCAAGCACGTTCGAGCTATGGTGGTATGAAGCCATTGAGGATAAAAACTTTCGGAAGTCGCTATTGCCATTACTAAGCGATCCTTTGATTTTATCGCGCTTTACACAACAGCTTCCTTTTGGGTTTTTACAATCTTTGATTCCGAAATTGGCTGCGGAAGATCCCAAGCTACGGTTACTTCGTGATCAAGAATGGCAACAATGCCTATCGCAATTACCCGAACCCTTCAAAGCAGTAAGCTGTCAATTAGCCATTGCCGCTATTCCAAGTCTTGAGAATCCAACCCATGTAAGAGCGTTGGCAATAGCTCGTTTAACCGCTGGACATAAGGTTTTAGCTACAAAACAACAACAGCAGGGATATATTCAGTTATTGGATCTTTTTTTGGAAAAGGGATGGGTTTCAACGTCAGAAATACACACAGAGCTCACCCGGAATCGATGTCGGACTTGGCTACTGGAATATTTTGATACAAAAATTAACCCACAGGAGACCAATATCACTTTTCCAAAGGATTCCGAAGCCATAGAGAAAACGTTTCAGAAAACCACAGACCCAAACGCTACGATACATCCGTTTCAGGATGAAACAGCATCTAACGAAGCGCTGATTTCCGAAGAAAAAAGCGGCTTCTATTTAGAAAATGCCGGCTTGATCCTTTTACATCCTTTTCTGAAGCATTTTTTTCAAAAGACCAAAGTACTCAACGAGCAGCATGAATGGAACGATGTAGAAAAGGCCGTCCAACTCCTGCATTTTATGGCTACGGGAGCCCTCAACCCCTACGAATATCAATTAGGTATTGAAAAGCTACTATGCGGATTGCCACAACAAGCACCGCTAACAAGAAAGATAGGGTTGTCCGATCAAGATCAGACGCAAGCCAATGAGTTGCTGCAAGCTGTATTGGGGCACCTTCCGCAGTTAAAAACCAATTCTATTGCCCTATTGCGGCATGAATTCTTACAACGACCCGGAAAATATGTGCCGCATCCTGAACATCCAAAACTGATTATAGAACAAAAGACACAGGATATTTTATTGAATCAAGTGCCATGGAATCTTTCAGTGATCGCGTTTCCTTGGCGTAAGAAATTACTGTATTGCGATTGGTAAAAAGAACTGTTATGAACGATTTGAAATATGATACCGAACATATTTATACACCACAGCAAGAAACACTTCGGGTGTTGTTGGAAACCATGGACCTGTCCTCCTGTTACTTTGTGGGAGGGATTGCAGACTATCTGAACCTTCGCTCCTATTACGATATGCCTGTGAATGACATTGATATGGTGATTACTTCGGAAACAATGTTGGAGGTCCTTCAACCGCATATGGAGATCACGAAATATAAATCGAGATTCTACGAATACGAAGAAATGGATGTCTATGTAGGAAATTATTGGTCGGGAGAGCGACGTATTCATATCGATTTTTTTAAGCGGAGTTTTTTCTACGGAAGCACAAGCACCTCCCAACTTCTTGGTTTTCAAGTGAAACATGCCTCTTTTGAGACCATGAAACGCTTCCACAATACCCATGTCTCGAAACTTACCTCAAAAACACTGGGACCTAATTACGAATGGAAACGGCTCTACAAGCATAGTAGGAAAGCTGGACTCTATAACCTCATCACTTACAAAGAACAAAAGAAAGAAGCTACCCATGTCATCACCTAGAATCATCTATAGTCTTAGTGCCTATCCCTTGGTCAACAACCGTTGGTTCCAAGGAAACAAACTTCGGGAAACCATTTACATGACTGCACTGAGCATTCTGTATAGTCATTTATGGTATGATGATATTGAACTTTATGTAGATGAAACCGCATATTCATTGCTCCACATGCTTCCCTGTCGAGTTACAAAAATCGCGGTGGAAAAAGATAAAGACCTGTGGATGAAGTCTAAAATACATGCGATTGGAAGACAACGACAACCCTTCGTACATCTGGACACCGATGTATTTCTCACCAAAAAAATGGAATTCGACTTTGAGCGTTGTTTGTTAGAACGCAAGGAAGGCGGCTACCAGTACCATTATAAGAATCAAGTGGCCTTCTTCTCAAAGTTTGCTTCTTCCTTACCGCATTGGAACACGAATTTAGGATATTCCTTTAGCTGCGGTGTGATTGGTTTTCAAGATCTGGCGCTTAAAGATGCCTTTATTCAAGCCTATTTTGAAGTAGAAGATATCTATATTCAGCAACGGGAAGCGTATCAACCCTTACGTGCGATCGGATATGAGCCTTGCATCGTCATCGAACAATACAATCTGGCGTGTTTGTTGGCACACCATAAGGTACGGCCCGATCTGGTGCTGCAAGGAAATAATCTTTCTAGGCAGTCGAAAGAAGCCAAGAAATTAGGGTATAATCACCTCTACGGAACCACAAAATATAAGGAGCACATTGTACAAGAAGTAACGCAACAACTAAAGTCGTTATTTCCCTATTGGTATGATGCGGTTACCGAAGCCCTAGCGGAAACAGCTTTACATCACTCACAGAAAAATGTTGCCTCATGAAACGATTCCGAAAAAAGAAAACACCGTCTGAAGTTTCCACAGAACAACCGTTCTTCCCGAAAGTACAACCCAAACTTCGCGTTGGAGAACCCGACGATGCGTTCGAAAAAGAAGCAGACCACATGGCCGAGGTAGTAACGAAAGCTACCGAAAAACGGAGTGCTACTCCCTCAGAAACCGGATCGAACACACTTCAGACAAAACCTGAGGAGGAAACAGAAGCAGCTGTTCAAACCAAAAAAAAGGAAGAGAAATTGCAACCTATGGAAGAGGAAGAAGTTGCACAAATGAAAGCCGAAGAAGAGGATGTTCAGCGTAAAAACGAAGAGGAAGAAGAGCCCCTGCAACGAGTGGCTTCCGAAGAAGAACTGCAACGCAGTGAAGAACAGGAAGAAGAAATGCTGCAAACCAAAGCCGATACTCATACACCGGTTTCTACTACCATGGAAGCTGCCTTAGCTAAGAAATCAGGTTCGGGAAAACCCATGGACGCCAAGACCAAGGCTGATATGGAGCAAGGATTTGGTGCCTCTTTCGACCAGGTACAAGTACATACCGATCAAGAAGCTGAAACGATGAATGAGGCAATCGGTGCTCAAGCTTTTACACACGGGCAAGATATCTATTTCCTTAAAGATAACTACCAGCCACAGTCTTCCGAAGGAAAAAAACTACTCGCTCACGAACTTACACATACCCTTCAGCAACGAGGCAGTTTACAACCCTATCGCGATAAGAAAGCCACTAATTTTGGGAGTGCCGATAGCGGTGCGCTTAAAGAAGACACCTTCCACATAGATACAGATAAAAAAAAGAAGCCCTATATCAAGAAAATCACCATTGCATTGGAGGGTACGACAAAGAAAGATAAAAATGGGGTTGATTATTACACGGGAACCTTACAAGCCGTTTATGCTGCCAACGGGCATGAATGGGCCGATATTTCCATAAAGGTGTCGGCTGGATCCACACATCACAAGACATCAGAAGCCAATCATAAAGTACATCGCATCGAGGGACAGGGCTATATGAGCAGTGATTATAGCGCACCCTACACGCCAGACCCTAAGAACAAACGCTACAATAAAGACAAAACTTCTGCCAATATGCATTATGCGATCTTTTTTAAGGGCGCACAGGCCATTCATATCGGCGCATTAGATGAAGCCTCTCACGGTTGTGTTCATGTGGCAGATGCCACAGCGATGCGACAACTCAATTATCATTCGGTAAACGGACTCACCATAGTCGTTTTAACATATAGTTAATCGCTGGCAGTATGAAAAAGGCAGCGCCCTCCATACAGAAAAAAGGTTCTCCAAACGCTATTCACCAGCGTGAAGTGTCTCCTTTTTTTGGAGTGCAAGCCAAATTGACCATAGGTGCGCCAAAAGATCGCTACGAAAAAGAAGCAGACGCCATGGCCGATCAGGTAATTGCTTCGGAATCTACGGTACCCGCTACTTCAGAGGCCACCCCCTTCTTTCCGGCAGCACAAGGAGTTCGTTTGCAAGCGTTTCCGCAAATCTCCAAGAAGGAAACAACTTCGGAAGAAGAAGAACTTCAAGAAAAGCTCCTTCCCAACTCAGAATCGTCTCCCTTGCAGATGACTGCAGCAGAAGAGGAGGATGCTTCAGAAACAACGCTTCAAACCCAACTTTTTGAAGAACAAGCCATCCAAACCAAATGTTCTGAATGTGAGCAGGAAGAAGCGCTTCAAACGCAAGCCACTAAAAAGGTAACTCCTGCTGCTACTTTTGAAACCTCCTTACAACGCTCCAAGGGCAGTGGAACTCCCATGAACCAATCCACCCGACAAGGCATGGAGCAACAATTTGGAGCTAATTTTGAAGGCGTACGGATCCATACCGATGCTCAGGCTGTTCAAATGAATCAAGATTTAGGGTCGCAAGCATTTACCAACGGAAGCGATATCTATTTCAATCAAGGTACCTATCAGCCACAAAGTACTTCTGGAAAACACCTCTTGGCGCATGAACTTACGCACACGCTTCAACAAGGTAGTGTTGCTCCCGGTTCTCGCATACAAACCAAGCCGCTGAGCACTCGTGCCTTTAAAGGATCATACCCGCTTTACAGAGGTGCCGCGCCACAAGTGCAGGCATTCGGACTTTCGGATGTGGGGGATGCGTTTTCGGCGGGTGCCGACTTTATAGCCGACACCGCTGGAGACGCGGTGGAATGGGCCGGAGAAACCGTGAGTGATATTGCCGAAATGGGTGCCGACGCCTTAATGTCGGTAGTGCGCTCTATTTCTCCCGGCTTGGCGGAGTTGATCGAAGAAGGCCCTATGGAAATGATCAGTGAAGCCATGAACGGGGGTATTCAAGAATGGTTGGCGGGGATTTTCGGAGAACTGGGCATTGGAGAATTCATCACACAGCTCCGTGAAAACTTTGAAGGGGTGTTTGCTTTTCTACAGGGGGTCGCTACGGGAGACGAAGCGAGCTGCGCTGCCTTCAATAATGGAATCCAAGCGATTCGGGATTTTATATCCGATTTCATGAATAATCCCTTCTTTCAAGCTATTCAATCGGCTTTTGAAACCGTGCGATCCTTTCTATCCGAAATGTTTGATCTAATTGTCGCGCCGGTACTGGATTTTGTGCTCGATCTGCTAGGAGATGCTTTTTCAGCCGTAAAAGATATCGCTACAACTATTTGGGGATGGATCAGTGCTGTGAAGGATTATATGATGCAAGCTTGGGATTGGGTAATGGAACAATTGGGTATTGGCGGTGAAGGAGAAGGCGGCGTCTGGGAGTGGATCAAAGGCTTTGCAAGTGATATTTGGGATGAGATCAAAGCGACCTTTCAGCCTATCATCGGTCCGTTACAAATTATTCTTACCATACTCTTAGTAATATCGCCTGTAGGTCCACTTTTTATTGCCCTTACGTACGGGCCTCGCATTGTAGAGGCCATTCAGTGGTTGTGGGCCAATAAAGACAATCCCAATATTGTAGAAGATTCTAAAGAAGAAATGGGAGGTACCATTCTTCCGCAACTTTTGGAAGCCGGGCAAACCTTTATAGGAGAGATCAATGGTGTTATTGATAGCATGATCTCCACGTTCGTGGAATTACATACAGCGCTCCTTGAGTTTATGGGAGCTGTCACAGGAATTCCGCTCTTGGAAATGGCGCGAAGCTTTGTAGAAACCGTCTCGCAAGGTGTGCAAGATTTTATTACTTGGGGACAAGAGAAGCTTTCCGCAGCCATCGGATTTATCTCCGATCTATACGATACTATTTCTTCGATCGTTCGGCCATATATTGAGATCTTAACGTCCATCGGACTCGCAATTTTGAATCCGCCTATGATCCCGATCATTCTTGCGGGCTGGGCATGGCGGGCTCTTCCTGATTGCTACAAACCCCCTATTATCGATTTCCTTCTAGATGGCATTATTGCCTTTTTGGAAGCTTTACCCGCATTACCAATGATGGGCCCTCTTTGGGTATTGTTAAAACCTTTTATCATTGGTTTCCTTCAAGGGTTTAGAAGCAGTACCGATGCTGAAAAGATTGGCGTGACCGATAAATTCGCAAAGATCATTAGCGGTGCCAGTATCGATTTTGTTATTGGTTTTGTGGTTGGAATCTTACGCGGAATCTGGGAAGGACTCACCGACCCTTTTGTGCTGCTATATCAAATTATCAGCGGACTCGCATCGCTCACACAATGGTTTTACAGTCTTATTAATGGCGAGAACAACACAGCGGAAGCCTCCGGTGAAGCGACTACCGCAAGTACTCCACCTTCACAATCTGCCAACGGAGCAGGCGGACAATCCACGGAGGGAGGAGCCATGCCGCCAAATACGCAACAGGCCTTGGGTGCACGACTTAGCGAAATGGGTGGAGAATTACAGCCTCCAGTTGAAACCGTTACCGGAAACTTCAGCAGTGCTGTTTCTGAATACTTTCAAGGAGGCGACAGTATGACGTTTGATGACCTGGTTAGTATGATGGGTGATATGTGGACCAGTATTGAAGAAGGGATTCGCGGGGCAGGAAGCTCATTGGCTGAAAGTTTAGTAGATGCCTTCATGGGTGAAGGAGCAGAACGCCAAATTGGCGAAACCGTAGGCTGGCTCGCCGGCACCATTGTCTTTGAGCTTGTGTTGGGTTATTTTACCGCAGGCACCTACACGGCGGCCAAAGGAGTTGGCAAGGTATTACAATACTTTATCCGGTTCTTGGATTGGACGGGAGAGGTCATGGGCATTGCTTTCAAAATGCTAGGAAAACTTGGAAAAGGGGTTATGAAACTTTTCCGGAAATTAGTGGACTTTGCTTCCAATGCTACCGGAGCATTACGTGTGGTGTTCGACGCCTTACGAGAAATTGGAGAAAAGATCATTCGTTTTGCCGATGAGCTCTTCGGAAGATTTACCGGGCGCGCCGGAGGAGAAGCTACCGAAGCA
>CEVM01127937.1_pt1 | contig 20860 bp, 22 predicted proteins | sample 531481 | NCBI WGS metagenome assembly CEVM01 (sample SAMEA2623649, study PRJEB7988) | marine metagenome | biome: marine biome (ENVO:00000447); feature: mesopelagic zone (ENVO:00000213) & marine oxygen minimum zone (ENVO:01000065); material: "saline water (ENVO:00002010), including plankton...
CCATCCATGGCATCTGCAGCTGAATTTGGATCCAAAAATAACCCTAATATACTTTTACTCATTTTATTCCTCCTCTTCTCTAAATATAGTTGGAACATTTGCTCTTCCAATCTTTACTGAATCACTAAATACTTCACTTTCTTTTTGTTCAAACAAAGGCACTAACGGGAAAACTTTAGAAAACAATAACATCAATAGAGTTACCCAACAAAAAGACCAAAATAAAATATACCATTCAAACCAACTTGGGGTGTAAGACTCCCATGTAAAAACAAAAGGTGTTTTTCTAGATAGTCCAGGAACAATGATAAGAAATCTCTCTAACCACATTCCAATATTAACCATAATTGAACTCCAAAACATTAAGGCAATGTTTGTTCTTACTCTTTTAAATAGCCACATAGGCACTGGTATTATGAATCCTGTTAATAAAAATAGAAGAAATAACATATTCCAAGGGTATTGGAATATTTGCATTTCTCTTAACGCTATTTCTGGAGCATCTAATCCATATAAACTAAAAAGTAATTCTAAAAATGTAAATCCTAACCAAGCAGTTGCAACTACGGTTAGAAGTCGAGCGAGAGCATCAAAGTGTTCTGGTCTTATAAAATCATTCCATCCCCAACCCCATCTCATAAGAGCCATCATAGTAACCACAGCAGATACTCCAGAATGGACTGCCCCTATAACAAAATATGGAGCAAAAATTGTTGAATGCCATCCTTCTACTCCTATAGTAACAGCGAAATCCCAAGAAACAATTGAGTGCACCGAAACGAAAATAGGCAACATTAAAGCTGATAGTAATATCCCTCCTACAACTTGCATTTTCCATTGTCTTGGGTTACCTCTCCAACCCATTGCCAAAATGGTATAAAATCCCTTTCTTAGTCCTGTTGTTCTATCTCTAAGAACAGCCAAATCTGGTATAAGTGCGACAAAAAGAAATAATGTTGATCCCGTTAAATAAGTTCCAATGGCTATAGGATCCATAAAAAGAGGCGATCTTATGTTTGGCCAAATTCCTCTAGCAAAATCAAATGGTAGAAGCCAGTAAATAATTCTCCATGTCCTACCGGCATGAATTAAAGGAAAAACTAGTGCTGTAAGTAAAGAAAAAATAGTAAGAATTTCTGCTGCCCTTGTTACTGGTCTTCTCCATTCAGCTTGAGTTAATCTTAAAATCGCAGAAATCATTATTCCTGCATGAGATATTCCTACCCAAAAAACAAAAGTAGTAATATAAAGTCCCCAATATACTGGTCGACTTAAACCAGTCACACCTAATCCATAATAAATTTGTACGAAAAATAGACCAATTCCTATAAGAACAAAAAACAACAAAATTGAAACCAAATAAGGCCACCATTTAGGAGTCTCTAAAGTTCCATTTAGCAATACAGAATTCGTATATTCCTGAGTTACTGATTTTCTTTGTTGCATATTTTCCTCTTAATTTTATTTTAGTCTGGTTTTGCTACCCTGATTCCATGAGCTTTCATAAATTTTCCTGGTTTAGATAACAAATTTAATTGATGAATCTCCCAAACACCAATTAAAGGTAAAATTCTTGACAATCCTATTATTATTAAAAATACTAAACTTATAGATCCGATGAAAATCATAACATCCCAGATATCCGGGTACAAGATTTTTGGAATTTCTGTTAACCATTTGTCATGTATTAATTTTGGATTTACTGACCATGATGGTACATATAAACGAATTCTATCCAATAATAATCCAATAAGAACAATAATCGCACCTATAAAAGGTCCATTAAATGAGTTCCTTACTCTATTCCATATCAGCCACCACCAAGGGATTATAAAACTACATAGCATTGCAATTATAAAAACATACATCATTGGGCCTCTTATTAATAAATCAAGCCATGCTACATCCGATTCTGAACGGCCATACCAGAAAACTATAAAAGCAGAATAAAAAAAATATATCCACATAAGACTTGTAGCAAACATAATCCTACCTAGTGCCCAAAATTGGTTTATGGTTATGTAATTTTGATTTTTACCATATTTCCTCACAATCCAGCTCAAAATTATAACAGAAGCTACACCTCCCTGAATGCCGGACATTGTGTGATACATTGGATATATTGCATCCTTCCACCCAGGAACCATACTCATACTTAGATCTGTAGAAATAATAAAATGTACAAAAACCAAGACAAAGAAATATAATGTGCTCAGAATTCCTATTCTCATTCTGAGTTTACTCCACTGTACTGTAGTGCCGACAAATCCTCTAGATAATATTTTTCCAATTTTTTTTCTTATTCCATCAGAACTATCTCTCATAACTGCAAAATCAGGGATTGAAGAAGAATATAATAATGCTATACCAGTAATTGCAAGCATTATTAAACCTAAAGTATCCCAAAAATGTGGGCTATAATTTGGAGCTTCAAACCATATTGATCTTCTTCTAGTACCATCAACTATAAGAGGAGGAAGCATCCTTAAAATTGGAATCATTATAATTATATTAACTATACTCACCGATCCAATGATATGAGCTATTCTCGATATTGGTCTTGCCCAACTTGCTTTGGCTATTAATGGAGCTATTGCTACCATTGGAGCTCCTCCCGTGGCACTTAAAATAAAAGCTAATATTGCAGCAACATACCCCCATTGAGTTTGATCATTACCATCAATTATGACTTTCCCAATAATTCCTACTATTATTAATATAGAAAGTAGAACTAAAGAAACTACTATTTTCCTTAAGGTTGAACCTCCCTTTTTAGTATTGTTTATTAATTCGGTTCTAACGACTGCAGGATCAGATGGAGGCCAAAAATGTTTTTTTTGATTAATCATGACTATTTGCCTTATCCTCTTGAAATTCTTCTTTGTTCTCTTTGATTGAAGCCAAATATATAACATTAGGATCGGTATTCAAGTGAGGCATTAATGTATAACTTCTATCATCTTTTGATAATATAGAAACCTTACTTTCAGGATCATTTAAGTCTCCAAAAGTTATAGCTTGAGTTGAACAGGCATCTTGACAAGCTGTAGTTATCTCTCCATCTTCCAATTCTCTATTCTCTTCTTTGGCTTTTCGAGTACCTCTTCTAATTCTTTGTATACAAAAAGTACATTTCTCCATAATTCCTCTACTCCGAACAGTTACGTCAGGATTTAGATGGTTTCTCATTTCTTCTGGCCAAATTGGTTCCCAATAATTAAAAAATCTAACAATATATGGACAGCCATTAGCGCAATATCTTGTCCCTACACATCTATTATAAACTTGAATATTCATGCCTTCATTATTATGGTAAGTTGCGTATACAGGACATACAGGTTCGCAAGGAGCATTAGCACAGTGTTGGCAAGGAATTGGTATGAATCTTGCCTTAACATCGGGAAATTCTCCTTCCCAATATCTTTCAACTCTTATCCAAGACATAACTCTTCCTCTTTCAAATTTATTTTGGTCATTAAGAGGTACATTATTTTCAACCTGACAAGCAATTACACAGCCATTGCAACCAGTACATTTGTCTGTGTCTATCACCATTCCCCAACTTCTATCTTTGTTTTCTATAACCATATTTTTTCCCTTAAATTAATGTTTTTCACCGGAAATTCCGTCGTGATTATTATTTTTGTCCTTCTCAATCAAGTTTAATTTCTCTTGATATTTATGATGATTCTTTTTTTCTGCTTCATGTGCCGTTTCACCAGGTGCTACTATTAAAATAGGAATTCCAGGTTCAACAGGGAATGCTTCAACAGTTCCTTCAAATTTTGGAAATTTTTTATTACCTCCAGCTCTTTTTACTGAAACTTTTGTAGATGCCCATGCTAATGATCCTGTCTCCGGGTCTAATTTGTCAGATAATATTTTCAAAAGATTAGATCCTCTTTCTTCTGAATATCTTCCTCCACGTAAAGTTCCTTGGCCAGTTGGGACACAAATAGTACTTGGCTGGACAGCGGGATGAGGATATGCAAGACATTTTATTTCGCCTGCATCAGATTTTAAATAAATGATATCTCCTTCTTTTATGCCCATTTCTTCAGCTTGATGAGAATTTATTTCAACCCAAGTTTGCCACGCAGCAGAAGTTATTGGATCTGGAATTTGTTGTGCAAAGGGAATATTTGCCAATTTCCCATTATTTAAATTATTGGTAAAAGGAATGAGATGGAATTCATTAGAATCATTAGTTGTTGAAAAAGTGTTTTCGATACTGTGTTTAAAAGGATTTTTCAATCTAGGTGTTTTTTGATCGGCTGTATGTTTAATATTCCAAAAACCTCCTCTTTGTTGAACTCCGTTTAGAAACCCTCCTTTATCCCCAGCTTTTATTGAACCGCCATTATCAGAATCGTTAAATTCATTATCAAATATTTTTTTTACTAATGATTTGGCACTACTACCCAATGAGGATTCTAATTCAATTATTTTATCTACATAACTTGAAGTATTTTTTGTTCCTGGACTATTTTTTGTTACAACAGGTTGTTGCAATGAAATAGTTTTGAAACCTGGAAGAGGGTTAGGAATTTCTGCCCCCCAATCCTGAAAGAAAGTTGTTTCAGGGATAATAATATCAGATGCTTCTAAGGTTTCATTCATAGATGTTCCAAATGAAATAACATTTTCTACATTAGCCAATGCTCCTTTTACATCTAGTGAGTTTGGCATTGAATACACTAAATCTACCCCTTTAATAATCACAGTATCAACATAACCTGCTCTCCATTGAGCTAACTCTTCTTGCCAATCCTTAATAGAATTACTTTTATTCGAGCCATCAATGTAATCAACTTCAACTTTGGGATTTAATATTAACCCTCCCTCTTTACCTACAGAACCCAATAGAAAGTTCAGAGCATATATAACAAAAGTGTTATATTTACCATTTGTATAAGCTGAAGTAGATCCCCCGGCAAATACAACTGACTTTCCCTTGGAGATTTTTCTAGCAATCTCAATAATCTTATTAGAACTGACTCCCGTTCTTTTTTCTACATCTGAAGGGTTGTATCCATATTCTATTTTTCCATCAGGAAATATTTTTAAAAAATCAGAAATTTGTTGATCAGAAACTAACTTTTCGTTAATAATAACATTAGCTATGCTCAAGGCAATTTCTGATTCTGTTCCTGGGAAAGGAGAAAGCCATGTATCTGCCGCTGCTGAGGTTATAGAATGTCGTGGCTCAACATGTGCAAAGAAACCTCTGTTCCCTGATCGTAATTTTCCATAGCTAGATGAGTAATGCGCTGGAGATATCCATCCACCTATCCAGTCTGCACCAAAAGATAAAACATTTTCAGAATTAGAGATATCAATAATAGGTAAATCATAAGAACCGAAAAGGTCATTTAATGCATCATATAAATTATATTGATCTAAGGGATCATATGTTAAATATCTACCACCTCTTGATTGAGCAAATTTTTTTGAGACCCAACCTGAAGTACTTTTAGTTGGATTAGTTACAACTACAATTTTTTTATTTTTATTGGTTGCTTCAAGTATTAATTTATTAGCTTCAGCCTCTGAAGTATTTGACAGGATACCTTTTTTTGATCTTCTTACTTTATAGGTATTTAATCTGTCAGGATTATAATGTACCTGCAAGGCAGTATCATAAATAGTTCTAGAACCTTCCCGGGTAATTGGATGATCTGGATTGCCTTTTATTTTTTTTATCCTTCCTTCCAGTATCCTTACTAAAATACCATCACCAGGAGCCTCTTCACTCCAATTTGTTGCATACCACTCATCTACACCTCTTACAAGATCTTCAGGCATATCTACTGGGCTTTGCACAATGAGCTCTTTTTCAGGAATTGAGCATGCGGCAAATAATACCGCACCAGCTGCAGACTTACCGCTTAGCGTTAAAAATTCTCTCCTGTTTAGTTTCATAAAATTACCTTAAATATTTTTGATTTATTAATAATGACAAGCAGCACAATCTGTTGGCCCTCCATTTTCTCTATGACAATTAACACATTGGCCCATCTTTAAAGGTTCAACTTGATATACCTGTTCCATATTGGCTACATCTCCATGGCAAGTAGAACACACTTCTGAAGATAAAACGTTTTCTTTTCCATAGATAATTAAATGCTCGGGTATATTTTTTATCGCATTTGGATTGTTTGTTAAATAGTTAATGTGAGCTGAATGAACAAACCGAACATGATCAGGTAGTCTATGCACCCTTTTCCAGTTGATTGGTGATGCCTTTTTAGGATCTACGATCACTTGATTGTTTTCTGAATAAATACCTGCACTCTCTCTTAGTTTTTTTAATTCTTCGCTATTTTCAGACCCTATAGCTCTATGGCAACTAGCGCATAGTTCCACTGCAGGAACGTGCGCAGAGGAGGAATTTTCTACAGTTCTATGACAATAAGTGCAATCCATACCCAAGCCACCTTCTGTTACCGGACCTGCATGTTTTGTGTGTGGAAAATTTATTGGTTGATCAAAGGTTTGCTCAAACCCTAATACGGGAAGAGGTTGTCCCAACCAAGCATTTATTAACCCAGCAAATAAGATTGCTAATATTGCAATTGTGGAAAGCCCCCCTAATCCAATAATAGGTACTATAACTTTCACCCATACAGGAGTTGTTCTATCTTTTTCTTTTATAAATGCTATAAATGATTTTAGGATTGTTTCCCTCGTATTTTTATTAATATGTTGTAATCAAATTTAAAATATCACTGCCAAAAACTAGGATAAATTTCTTTTAGAATTGCATAACTCTGGAATCCTGCTAAACAGAAGAAAAGAATTATACATATTACTCCTATACCTCCCATCAAATATAACCCAAGTCTTAGCCTGTTATATTTTTCATCGATTGTCTTAGTCGCTACGGCAGAAGGAATTATAGCATGTGCTATTAGTAAAGTGGGTCCTGTGATAATAGCTGAAATCAGAGCTAACCATAGAAAAGTTATAATATTTCCTAAATTGTTCCAATCATTAGCATTAGGTGCCAATGGATCCATTTTGATTTCTCCTCATCATACGGTAAAAATTATAGTAAAGAATAATAAAGTATCAACTCATTAAACATACTTATCACTTAACGTTTAAATGATTAAATATTTTAAAACAAATAAAAAATCAGCCATACAAATTTTACCTTCGTTAATCATAGAACTTCAAGAAGTTTTAAGCCATCTTTAACGTAATAATTACCAATTAGTCGATAAAATATAAATAATGTCACTGTAGACTATATTTATTATCAATGCTCTAATAGTAAAAATTGATTATATAAAGAATAAAATAATTGAATTAATACGAGGAATAACTTTGAAAATCGAAAATAAATTGGAATGGATATATGAAACTTTGAATAGAATCAGATTTTTTGAAGAAGCAATGTTGGAACAAACTTATAAAGGGAATTCTATGGGTGTCACTCATCCTTCTGATGGACAAGAAGCGGTACCCACTGGAATCTGTGCACATTTAACGGAAAAAGACTGGATCGGATCAACTCATAGAGGACATGGACATTGTATAGCAAAAGGATTAGAGACAAAAACAATGATGGCAGAAATCATGGGGAAATTTACGGGGAATTGTAAAGGAAAAGGTGGTTCAATGCATATAGCAGATTTTTCAAAAGGAATGCTTGGTGCAAATGCAATTGTTGGAGCTTCTATTCCTTTGGCTGTTGGCGCAGCTTTAACGGCCAAATATCAGGGGAAAGAAAAAGAATCTATAGGTGTTGCATTTTTTGGAGATGGCGCCTCATCACAAGGAGTTCTTCATGAATCAATGAATTTAGCATCTATTTGGAAACTACCAGTAATATTTGCTTGTGAAAACAACCAATATGCAGAAGCTACTCCTGCATGGTATGCTGTTTCTATCGATGATATAGCTGATAGAGCAGCATCATACAATATACCGGGAATAATAGTCGATGGTATGGATGTTTTTGCCGTATATGATGCAGCTGAACAAGCAGTTAAAAGAGCAAGGGAAGGTAAAGGACCAACATTTATAGAATTTAAAACTTACAGATATCATGGTCATTTTCACGCTGATCAGCCAGAGAAATATAGGACATCAGAAGAAGAAAATTCATGGAAAAAAAGAGATTGTATTATAAATTTTGAAAAAAGAGTAATAAAGCAGAAACTTTTTAATAGGAAAAAGCTAGATTCAATAAAGAAGAAGATTCAAAAAGAAATTGAAGATGCCGTAGAATTTGGACTCAAAAGCCCATTGCCTCCGGAAGAAACCCTATATGAAGATGTGTATGTTAATTATTCTAATGACCTAAGAGGTTTCAGATAAGAATATTGAAAGGAAATTTATATTGTTTAAAGATACAGATAAAATAGGACCTGGAAAAAATGTTGAAGGTACAGAAATGCGCTATAGAGATGCCTTCAATCAAGCTCTAAGAGATGAATTGAACTACGATAAAAACGTTTTAATTATAGGAGAAGATATTTCTGGAGGATTTGATAAAAAAACAAAAGAACCTCTTGATGCTTGGGGTGGTCCTTTTGCGGCAACAAAAGGATTGGTTCAAGATTTTGGTAAAGAAAGAATTGTGGATGCTCCAATTTCTGAAGCAGGTTTTGTAGGTGCAGCAATAGGTGCGGCTTTAACTGGGCTAAGGCCAGTAGTAGATTTAATGTACTTTGATTTCACCACTGTCGCATTCGATCAATTGCTATCAAATGCGGCTAAAAGTAGATATATGTTTGGAGGTCAAACAAAAGTTCCATTAACTCTTTTTGCTAGATCTGGAGGAGGAACAGGACATGCGGCGCAGCATTCAAGTGCATTTTATTCTATTCTTGCTCATATTCCTGGCCTAAAAGTTGTAACTCCTTCAGATCCTTATTCTGTAAAAGGCTTGTTATCTGCGGCAATTAGAGATGATGATCCTGTTTTTGTTGTGAATGACAAAAAATTAATTAATCTGACAGGTTTTGTTCCCAATGAAACTTACCAAATTCCTTTGGGTAAAGGAAGATATTTATCAGAAGGTAGTGATATTACTTTAGTGGGCATGAGTTATACATCAGTAGTTTGTATGGAAGCTGCTAAAGAACTAAAGAAATTAAATATAAATGCGGAAGTGATAGATTTACTATCCTTATCACCACTTGATGAAGACATAATTCTTGAATCTGTTAAGAAAACAAATAGAATTGTCATAGTAGATGAAGATAATCCTCGTGCTAGTATGGCAAGTGAGGTTGCTGCTGTAGTTTCAGATAAAGCATTTGATTATTTGGATGCACCAGTCAAAAGAGTTACTGCCCCACATACACCTGTACCATATAGTAAAGGGTTAGAAGATGCTTTTTTACCTAATAGTCAAGATGTCATTGGCACAGTAAAAATGATAATGGGCGTTTAATTTTCTTTAGAAAAATTATTAGCAAATTCTAATAGTTTTTTAATATTATTACATTTTGCTTGTTCATCATTTAGTGCAAAATTTATTAAGCTTGAATATGGATAAATACCCGTGTTGTGCGTATCAGACCAGAGGAATTGAATAGCATACTTCCCTATGATGAGGTAATCTACTATTATAATATCATCACTAACTTCTGATACGTTTAGCAATTTTTTTCCTGTGAGTTCTTCAACACAGTTTGCACATGCACATTGCAATCTTAGGTACTTGTATGGGTAAAAACATATTAAATCATCATTCCAATAAATTTCTAACCCATCACTTAACCTATTTACAGTTTGTGGTTCCATAAAATAATATAAATCCTAATATTTAGTTACTAAAAATATAATTTTTACAATTTTAAGTCTAAATTAAAATAAAATTAAAAGTAAACAATTGAGAGGCCACATATGTATGAACAAATAAAAGTAGGAATTATAGGAGCTGGTGCAAATACAACTCTAAAACACATTCCTCTACTTCAAAAAATACCTGGTGTGGAAGTGGTTTCTATTGCAAATAGATCTGTTAAATCTTCTAGTGCTGTGGCCTCACAATTTGAAATTAAAAATTATTATGATAATTGGTTAAAAGTGATAGATGATAGTTCACTTGATGCAATAGTGATTGGTACTTGGCCGAATTTGCATAAAACATTATCAATAGAAGCTTTGCAATCGGGGAAACATGTTTTGTGTGAAGCAAGAATGTGCATGAATTCATTAGAAGCTGAAGAAATGCTTTCTTGCTCAAATAAACATCCTAACTTAATTGCTCAAATAGTACCAGCTCCACATACTCTCCCTATAGATAAGACTATAAAAAGATTGATTTCTTCAGGATATATAGGGGATTTGATTAATTTAAGAGGCATGGTTACGGCAGGCAATGATTTTCCAAAGAAAAGTGAAAATTTTCATTGGAGAAATAATAGAGATTTATCAGGTAATAATATTATGCAAATGGGAATTTGGTATGAAGCGATTATGAGATGGATTGGACCTGCCAAATCTGTTTTATCAAATGCCCAAACTATTATGAATCCTCGGTTAGACGAATCGGGGAATGTTGTTTTCACTGACATTCCAGATCATTTGGATGTATTATGTGAAATGATAGCAGGGGGAACAGCAAATTTACAATTTACTATGGTTTCAGGTATGGCACCTGAGTCAGAAATGTGGATACATGGTACTGAAGGGGTAATAGTAATTAAAACTGAAACTACTCAAGATGCGGGTGCTCCTAACCTAAAAATTTATGGTGCGCAAAAAGGTCAAACTTCTCTCACTGAAATATTAGTACCAGACGATGAAAAAGGCTCTTGGAGAGTAGAAGAAGAATTTATAAATGCAATTCGGGGAAAAGAGGAAATTACCCATACATCTTTTAACGATGGGGTTAAGTATATGAAATTTACTGATGCAATTTTTGAATCCTATTCAAATGGAGTAAAAATTAATTTAGATTGAAAGTTTGATTAATGAAAGAAAAAATAGATTTAAACGCTGACATTGGAGAATCTTTTGGAACCTATAAGCTTGGTGAAGATGAAAATATTGTTTCTTTTATATCTTCAGCAAATATAGCTACTGGTTTTCATGCAGGAGATCCTAATTGGATGAAAATAACGATAGATTTGTCACTTTCAAATAATGTGAAAATAGGAGCACATCCCTCTTATCCAGATTTACATGGTTTTGGTCGTAGAAATATGGATTTAAATTCTTTGGAAATAGAAAATATTATTAAATATCAAGTTGGATCAATGATTGGATTTACAGGATTAACGAATCTTCAACACGTAAAACCCCATGGTGCCTTATATAATAAAGCGGTAAACGACCCAATGGTCGCGAATTCTATAATTAATGCTATTAAATCTATAAGTTCAGAAATTATTCATGTAGTTCTTGCTGGATCTCTATGGGAAAATTTGGCAGATGAATCAAATGTAAAATATGCTCGAGAAGCATATGCTGATAGAGAAATTATGTCAGATGGATCATTATGCCCAAGAAACATAGAAGGGTCGGTTATAACGGATAAGAATTTAATAGCTAAGAGAAGTTTAGATATAGTATTAAATAAAAAAGTACAATCATTTGAAGGAGATTATGTTAATGTTGATGCAGATACAATATGTCTTCATGGTGACACAAAAGGTGCCGTTCAGATTGCAAATGTAGTATTTAATAATCTTAAAAAAAATGATATTGATATTGTACCAATGTGTGAAATTTTATGATGATGGATTATGAAATAATCCATCATGGAGAATCAACGGTTGAAATTTCTTTAGGTAAGTCTATTGATATTAAGATAAATTTGGTTATTCATTCCTTTTTTTCATTTTTAACTGATAATTTGGATAATCGAACTAATTATATTGTAGATTTTTATCCAACATATCATTCTATATTTATTGATTTCAATGAATTGAAAACAGATTTCTATCATATAAAACAAAAAATTGTTGAATTAATAAAAGAATTTGAAATTGTTGGTTTTGACGATAATTCCAAAAAGGAAATAATAGATATCCCCGTTAGTTACGGAGGTAAAGACGGATTTGATCTTGAAAGATTGTCTTCCATTGTTGGATTATCTGAAAAAGAAGTTATACAAATTCATACGAAACCTCTGTATAAAGTATTTTTGATAGGTTTTATGCCAGGGTTCCCTTATCTAGGAGGCCTAGATAAAAGAATTTCATGCTTAAGATTAGATACTCCTAGACCAAAAATTCCACAAGGATCTGTTGGAATAGCTGGTTCCCAAACAGGCATTTATCCTTTTGCTACTCCTGGTGGTTGGCGAATTATAGGAAGAACAGAACTGAAACTGTTTGAAATAGATAAAATTCCACCAACAAAAATACCAACTGGATCTTTCGTAAAATTTATTGAGGTATAAATATGCTGGAAATATTAAAAAGTGGAATATTTTCTTCTTTTCAAGATATAGGTAGATTTGGACTAAAACAATATGGTGTTTCTAATTCGGGATGTCAAGATCTATATTCTTTTACTTTTGCTAACCTCTTATTAAAAAATGATATTAATGAAGCATGTATAGAGATAGTAGGTGGAAATTTTAAATGCAAATTTTTTGCAAAAGTTTCTATTGCTGTCACAGGTCCATCAGAACAATGTTTAATCAACAATGAAAAAAGATTGGAAACTTATTCTTCTGTAAATGTTGATGTTGGTGATGTTTTAGAAATAAAACCAAGTAAAACGGGACGAATTCATTATTTAAGTGTAAATGGAGGATTTGATTTAAATAAAATTTTAGGATCTTATTCTTACCATTCTCCTTCAAGTATTACTGATGAATACAAGCTTAAGAGTAATCAAAAGATAAGTTTTAAAAGACCAAAAATAACCACCACAATGATTTTCAATCAAGATTTTTATAAGAAATATATCGAATCAAAAGGGGTCATTAAAATTATTTATAACCAGAATATTAATAAACAACTTATGAATCAGATAGAATCGCGAGAATATATTGTAAATATTAATTCAAATCGACAAGCAATAAAGTTAGAATCAGATCCGATAAAAGAATTTTTCAAACAGAACGAAATCTCTAATGGAGTTACTTTGGGAACTGTTCAAATACCTCCTGATGGTCTTCCTATAATTTTAATGCAGGACTCACAAACTGTTGGAGGATACAAAACAATTGGAGTTATTCCTAAATACCAAATTCCAAGTATAGCTCAAATGCAACCAAATATTCCTATAAAATTTCAAGGAGTTACACTCTCAGAAGCAACTAGAATTAATAGAAAAATAAATGATGAAATAAATAGAAGTAATTTTTTTAAATATCAATTTACTGAGCTATATGTAAATAACAAAAAAATTTCAGTAAGAATTACAGAAAATGATAGTATAATAGCCATAGCTGATGATGACGTTTTTGAAGTACATAAGGAAATAAATTGAATGTTGTAATAGATGGTTTATATCTAACTCTTGTTGGCTTATGTGTAGTTTTTGTAGTTTTAATTTTATTGATGCTTTCCATTTACTTTCTAAATTTATTTGAAGAGAAGTTCTTTTCAAATGATAATAATCTTGTTGCTAAAGAGGTGACAGGAGTCAAAAATTCAATAACTAAAGATATAGCAGCTGCTGTAGCAGTAGCGCTCTACAATAAAAGCAAAATTAAACAAAATAACAATCTTGAATATGTAGTCAAAGATAATTCTTGGATTACTGTAAATAGATCAAGAATATTTTTGAAAAGATCTACAAGGAAGCAATTTTGAATCAATTTGAATTTATGATAAATAATGAAAAATTTCAGGTTGAAATTCTGGAAGAGACTTCAGAAACCTACACGGTGAAAGTTAATGATGAGATTATTATTGTAAATAAATCAAAATATGAAAAAGAAAAAGATTTTTCAATGGAAGATTTGATAAAATCTAAACTAGATAATGAGGATTCAAAAGTTAAAACTCCTATTAATCCTCCTGGTAAAAAAGCTGGTAATATAACAGCATTAATGCCAGGTAAAGTGATTCAGATAATAGTAAAAGAAGGTCAAAAAATAAAGGTCGGTGATCCTCTTATAATAATTGAATCAATGAAAATGGAAAACACCATTTCATCGGAAGTAAATGGTACTATCAAATCTATAAATATTCAAATTGATGACAATGTACAATTTGATCAAGTTTTATTCACTGTTATTTAAAATGATGAAGGTTTTATAAATGATTGATTATATTGAGCCTATATTTGAAGGATTAAAAAGTTTATTTTATGATCCTAAAATAATGATTATGTGGATTGTTGCCGCTATTTTATTTTACTTTGGGATTGTCAAAAAAAAGGAACCTTTGTTATTAATTCCTATTTCTTCCGGTATTTTGTTTGCTAATTTACCGATGGGAGAATTAATAAGAATTGGAGGGAATGGTGAACCAGATGGTTTTATAAAAATTTTTCAAGATATAGGATTATCTACCGATATTTTACCCTTGTTGGTATTTTTGGGTATGGGAGCTCTAACTGACTTTGAGCCAGTTCTATCAAACCCCAAAACTTTATTACTTGGAGCAGCTGCACAAGTAGGTGTTTTTGCTGCTTTATTGGGAGCATTATTATTAGGCATGACGCCTTGGTTTAACTTTGGACTTTTAGAAGCTTCTTCAATTGGAATTATAGGAGGTGCTGATGGCCCTACTACTATTTTTATTTCGACTAGGATGAGAGAAATAGGTCAGAGTATTCCAAATTTAAATGTTATGGATATAGTAGGTGCAACTGCTGTTGCAGCATATTCTTACATGGCTCTGGTTCCAATAATTCAACCACCTATTATAAGACTATTTACTACAAAAAATGAAAGAAAAATCAGAATGGATTATGCTTCCAAAAAAATATCTAAAAGAACAAAAATTATTTTTCCTTTAGCAACATTAATTATAGTGAGTGTTTTGGTTCCTGCTGCGTCTCCTTTGATATCGGTTATGATGTTTGGGAATTTATTGAGAGAAAGTGGAGTAGTTGATAGATTAGCTAAAACTGCACAAAATGACTTGATGAATATAGTTATAATTTTATTGGGACTATCTGTTGGAGCGACTATGCCTGCAAATGTGTTTTTGAAGTTAGAAACAATTTCAATATTCATTTTGGGATTGTTTTCATTTATTTTTGCTACGATTTCTGGAATTTTATTAGCAAAATTTATGAATCTCTTTTTATCTAAGCCAATTAATCCAATGATTGGAGCTGCTGGAGTTTCAGCTGTTCCAATGGCAGCTAGAGTAGTCCAAAATGAAGCTATAAAAGAAGATCCTAGTAATTTTTTGCTAATGCATGCGATGGGTCCTAATGTTGCTGGTGTAATCGGAACAGCTACTGTTGCAGGTGTCTTATTAGCCATAGTTCCAAATTTAGTTAGATAAGAAGATTGCCATGAGACATTTAAATTTCAAAGGTATATTCCCTATAATTTCCACACCTTTTAATGCTAAAGAAGAAATTGTATATGAAGATGTTCGTCGTCAAGTAGACTGGCTCATAGATAATGGAGTTGATGGAATAGGAGTCGCTATAGCGAGCGAAATTTATAAACTTAATGATAATGAAAAATTTGATTTATTAAGTACAATTGTTGATCAAGCATCTTCTCGGGTCCCTATAATTATGAACACCGGGGCTGAAAGTACTTTTTCTACTATTTTTTACTCTAAAAAAGCAGAAGAATTAGGTGCAAATGGTTTAATGATTAGACCTCCCTCTTTTATAAAAACCTCCCCTTTTTTACATGAAGAATTTTATTTTAAAATAGCAAATTCAGTCAATATACCAATCTTTATGCAAGATCAAAATGACGCAAGCATCTCAGGTGAACAGGCACTTAAAATTTCAGATTTACACGAAAATTTATCTTATATTAAATTAGAAAGTATGCCTACTATACCTAAATTCGACTTTTGTAACAATAATTCTTCTCGTGAAAAACTGATTCTATTTGGCGGCGGCGGCGGATTATTTTTTTTGGAAGAGTTAAGACGAGGATCATCAGGTACTATGCCGGGTTCTACATTGCCAGATGTTTTTGTAAAAGTTTGGAATTTATGGCAAAAAAAAGATTTTGATAATGCCCTTTCATTTTATTCTAATTATTCTCAGTTGATAAAAATATTAGCGCAATCTCAAGGTTTATCCAATTGGATTTATAAATATATTTTGTATAAAAGAGGAATATTTAGTAAATCATCAATACATGCTAGAAATCCGGCAATGAAACCAAGTGAATTACATTTCAAAGAAATTGATAAACTTTTAGATATAAATAATTTATAACATGGAAGATCTATTTGTCATTTATTTTTTACTTTCCTTTTTATGCCTACTCATTGGATTTTTAGGAGGAATGATGGGGATTGCTTTAGGAAGTGTTCGATTACCCATTATAATTTTTTTTGGATTTGAGCCGATCATAGCATCATCAACTAACTTGATTGCGGTGATTTTTGGTTCAATATCAGGTCTCATCCCTGCAATAAAACAGAAAAGAGTCCCAATAAAATCTTCTATGAAGATAGCTTTTCCTTCAATAATTGCTGCATTTTTGGGAGGATATTATGCCGTACATTTTTCTGAAAGATTTATAATTATAACTATTTCTATTTGTCTATTTATTTCTGGATTAGTTTTATTTTTTAACAATTCTTATGAACAAGAAGATAACTTAAATCAAGGTAAATTAAATTCGATAAAAGAACTATTCTTGGGCATTTTTATAGCATATTTTGGAGGGCTTATTGGAATCGCACTTGGGGTTTTACGTGTTCCGGCTTTAGTTTATTTTCTGAAAATGAATATTAAAACTGCGGGAGGGGTTAATTTGTTACTGACAGTATTTATAGGATCAGCTGCATTTTTGGGACATTCATTTGCTGGAGTAATAGACTACAATTTAATTTTTGTAGTTGTTTTGCCAACTATGATTGGTATGTACTTAGGATCAAGAAAAGTTATGGATTTAAATCAAAAGTTCTTAAATAAATTTGTAGGTATATTTCTAGTCTTATTATCGTTAATATTCAGTATTAGATTCATCTAAAGGATGAAATGAATCATCCTTTAGATAGAAAAATTTACTTTTTTGTCTCCCAAAATATATCACCGATTTCTTCTAAAGCTGCTTTAAATTCATTAGCTTTTTCCATATCAACATTTACTTTTACAAATGAACCTAATTTACATGCATTCCATATTTTTGAATGTAAATCTGGATATTTTTCTAAATGTTCAGGCTTGAAATAATCAGTCCAAATAATCAATATGTCATCCTTGGCTTTTTTAGCATGTTCTTCTTTAACAGACACGTATCTAGCCATAGAATTTCCAAGATTTGCTGATGGTCCTTTTGAAAAATCTAATTCTCCAAGTAACTCAGTCATTCTTATTACTGTCTGAGCTGCCTGTATAGCGTCTCTTGGATCGTATATCCCACACGGGATATCACAGTGACAGCTGACTTTTTTTGCAGGTGAAATTTTATTTATAATGTTAGTTAGCATTTTTACTCCTTTTGTACTTAATTTCTGTTTGTTTATAGAATATATATTATGTCATATTTTAAAAAAATAATTCTGATTTTTATCAAAAATCCGTTAAATATTTTTTTATATCGAAGAAGATTCTTACGCATCGAAACCTTTGGAGAAAGTATGGAACCTAATTTTTTTCCAGGTGAATTTTATTTGGTAAAAAGGAATTTTATTCCTTATTTATTTGATAGATTTGATATTGTTGTTATACATTGTGAGAAACACAATAGTATTCATTTAAAACGTATTATTGGTATTAATAATGAAAAAATTTCATATAAGAACGGGATTTTGTATATTAACGGGGAAAAAATTGTAGAGAAAAATGTGATACACAATAACAAGATAAATGTTTCAATTATTCTTGGAGAAAATGAATACTTTGTAATGTCTGATAACAGAGAAAATTATAATTTTAATTGTGACTCAATCAACAGAGGACCGGTTAAAGTTGATCATGTTATAGGTAAAGTTATTATCTAATTATTTTATGAAAAATTTACATTAAAAGTATTTAGAAATTTTTTTTCCAGATAAAGCTGCTGCTTCCATAGTGTTAGGTAGTTCTTCAATCGTCCAATCACCACATACGAAGACATTTTTAAGTTGATCATCTATTTTTCTATTATTAAGCAGTGTTGCCTTTGGTGATCTAATTACCAGAGACTTTGTGATTTTAACCTCTCTCTGTATATCAAATTGTTTTCTTAATTCTTGTTCATATAAATTTATTAAATCTTCATTACTGTGTTTTAATAATTTATTTGCATCACTAATAGAAATTATTAATCTTTGTGTAGTACCTTTGTTTTTTTTATTGAAATAATCTGAAAATACCCACTCTATTTTAGAATCAGTGAATACTTTAAAATCTTCATGCATTACGATTGAATCAAACCAAAAATATATATTTATTATTGCAGATTTATTGGATTGATTTTCATTTGATTCAATTCCCAAAATTGAGTTTGTAGATTCACAATCTGTTGCAAGGATTAAGTTTTCTGTTTCAAATTGTATTTTTTTCTTAGTATTGATCTTGATGTTTCCATTTTTCTTATTTTCTATACTTTCAATTTTTATACCCAGATGAATATTTGAATTATTTTCTTTTAAGTATTTTGTAAAAGAATCCATAAAAATACTTTGAAATGATTCTTTGGCATAACAAATAAAGAATGTATTTTTTGGGTTGAAAATCATATAGTTGAAAAGATTTATTGCAGAATTGTAACTTATTTTATCTATATTGATATTGAATGCTGGAGCACATATAATTTTCCAAAATTTCTCTATAATTTGATCATTTTGTTTGTTTGTTTTTAGCCATTGCAAAAATGAAGAATCATTTATGGATGTTTTTGCAAGTTTTAATTTTGCCAAACCATAAATAAGTTTAAACCTGTTAATTAAATTTAAATTTTTGTAATTAATAACTCCGAATAATATTGAAAAGGGATATTTATTAATATTCGATTTGATATAGTAGGTCTTTTTATCTGTAGAAACTGGAATATTTAAAACTTTATTAAAGATAAATTTTTTTTCTAAATTTAATGTTTTTATTATATGTAAAAAATTTTGATATGAACTCAAAAAAATATGTTGTCCTATATCTATAAATGTATCGTCAACTTTAATTGATCCAGCTCTTCCTCCTATGAATTTTTTAGCTTCTATAATAGAAACTATATGTCCTTTTTCAATTAGATGTATTGCAGCAGAAATACCTGCTATCCCTCCACCAATTATTGTTATTCTATTTTTTTTCATTATCTAAGAATGGAAATTTTAACAATTGCTTTTGCTATTATAAAAATTTTTTCTAACTTGTTTGTTTTGGGTCTATCAACTAGTATTTTGTGTTTATTTCTTTCAATTTTGTCTAAAATTTTTCTTCCTGAATCTACAAACACTTGAATTAAAATAGCTTGTCTTTTTTTCAAATTGTTTACAAGCTTTTCTCCATCGTCGTATAAGGTTCTGTTATAAAGTACCATTTCTTTTAAAAAGTTGTCAAAATTTTTATATCTTTTATTATCAAATACATATTTTTCTTCAAAAGCATCTATTTCTATAGAATGTTTTTTCATAATATCAAGTGGTAAGTACACTCTTCCTTTTTTTTTGTCTTTTTTTATATCTTGAAGGAAATTTGTAATTTGAAGAGCAGAACAAATTTTATTAGATAAACTTATATTTTTTTTACTTTTGTAACCTAATATATTTAAAACTATTTCTCCTACTGGATTTGCTGAATATCTGCAATAATCCATGACCTCTGAGATATTAGCATATAATTTTTTACTCTGATCTAATATATTTGCCTTAATTAATTTTTTAAACGGTAACATATCTAGATTATGTTTTAAGATAGTTTTTTTAAGTGCTATGAAAATAGGAATCGTTGTTTTCTCTGTAAACAACATAGATAATTCTTTTTCCCATAACTTTAATTTTTCTAATCTGTTACCTTTCGCTTCATCCCCTAAAAAGTCTACTCCTCTGCAAAATGCATAAATGGATGCGAGATCGTCCATCAATTTATCATCTATAAAAAAAAACCTCAAAGGAAAATTTTCGTAATTATTTCTTAAAATTTCGTAACAAAACTTTATTGAGTCTTCATACCTAAAACAACTCGGATTTTGCGGGAATAACAGTTTTTCCATTTTATTTAAATTTCTAAAATTGTTTTGATCAATTCATTATTGTCAGATTTTAATATATTTTTATCCACAAAATTATAAAACAATCCATTTGTAATATAATTTTTCATTTTTGTTGTCATTTCTTTTGTTTTGTTTTGTTCAAATAATGGGGTTTTATTATTGATAATTCTTATAATTGAAAATTCTTTCGATAGTTCTTCACATAATTTAGCTATTTTCCATGCGGAATTATCAACGAAACTACTTTGAACATTTTTAAAAAGCCATTCTTTAGCGTAATCTTTATTCTTTATGGTTTTAAAGTGTTCTAGGATCATTCCAGAAACTACACTATGCTCTATTAGATTTTTCTCTAATACATTAGATATGGACTTATTAAGGTGTCTTGAAGTTTCAATCCATCTATCAGATCTTGGGACAGCCCAATTTATAGGTCGAGAATTCAGTAGGACAATTTCTTTGGCAATTACTATGGTATTTTTTTTTAGAGAACCTGTTATTGGTACTGCAAAATCTAAAGAGATAATTTTTTCTGGATCATTTTCTAAAATATGTGTTTTCAAACTATCTATAGGTATTTTTGTAGAATCATATATGAAATAAAATCCATTTCCATTAATATTAATCTTATTAAACAAATATGACATT
>CEVM01049161.1_pt1 | contig 20856 bp, 18 predicted proteins | sample 531481 | NCBI WGS metagenome assembly CEVM01 (sample SAMEA2623649, study PRJEB7988) | marine metagenome | biome: marine biome (ENVO:00000447); feature: mesopelagic zone (ENVO:00000213) & marine oxygen minimum zone (ENVO:01000065); material: "saline water (ENVO:00002010), including plankton...
GAACCTTCGCCACCAAACAGCTCGTTCGGAGTTCCTTCACCTTGTGCACAGTTAATACCTGATTGTGCACCACCAGAAATACCCTCGTCACAGCTTTGTGCGTAGGTTGTTGGAGCAATAGGGCTGACGACAGTTACCAATGCGATAAATGAGCCGACGATCAGTGTTCCGATTGCACTCTTTGTTAGCTTTTTCATTGAGTTCATTCCTTTCCTAAGTAGAATCTCTAGTTTGTCTTGTTATGTTATAGCAGATAATGGACAGTTTGTTAAGCGTTACCGCCTCTAGAAGAGGTCGATAACCCAGTTGACGACGGCGAAGGCGATAAAGGAGACGATCAGGCCAATGACCGCATACAAGATAGTATTCTTTGCAGAAGTCACCGCACCAGTGTCACCGCCAGATGTCGTATAGCGAATACCGCCGATGATAATCATAATCACCGAAATAACCCCGACAATAAAGAGAAGTGTGTTAACGATGATCCCGATGACACTCTGGATATCAGCGTCCGTATCGTTACAAATTGCCGATACAGCACCCGAGTCGCTACACGCATCTTCGATAGGTGCCTGCGCGAAGCTTGCCGGAGCCAGCCCGATAGGCAAAGCGAGCCCCGTCACCAGCACTGCTGCTGCAAATATTTTTCTCAACTGTTTCATATTAAAAGCTCCCGATAACAAAGTTAGTAATAGCAAAGGCAGAGAAGACGAGTACCAGTCCGATAACAGAATAAAGGATCTGGTTTTTTGCTTTCGTGACCTTTGAGCTGTCGCCGCCAGAGCTAGCGTAGGTGATGCCAGCAACAATGATCACGATCACCGCAACCGTTCCAGCGATGAAATAAAAGGTATTAAGGGCTGCAGTGAAAATATCGTCACCACTTGTATTTGTTAGCCCAACCTCGTCAGGACTAATGGTTTGTGCTAACTGAAAAAGGAAAGTCTTCATTAACTAATAATCCCAAAAATTATATTTACCAAAGCGACCGCACCCAGCGAAATAGCGAGGCCAATGACCGCATTAAGGATCGTTTTTCGTGCTTTATCAACCGTATCTGAACTGCCGTTATTGGCGATAAAGATAAAACCGCCGTACAGAATAAAGAAGGCTGCGATGTATCCGATCAGCACCATGACAATCTCGATAACATTCAGAGCAATCTTAGTAATGAACGTACCAATACCATCACTGTTCGATGGTCCCTGAATGCGGCAATCACTTCCCGTCGTCAGTCCTCGATACCATGGTGGAATCCCGAGCAGTCGATCTTCACAGGCAGCGGCAACTGGAGTAGGGGTAATAGCAGCCATAACTGGGCTCGCTACCGCAAAGACAAACAGAAAGGCTGCCATAATAAATTTCGCTGTTTTCATTATCCGAATACTCCTCCTGGAATCAAGAAGTTAAGACCGACTACCATCAGGCCATACGCGACCACTCCGATCACGACGTTTGTGAAGATACCGCGAGCTTTTTTGACCTGTTCCATATTTGGACCTGCTGACGTGTAGAGCACTGCTCCGTAGACCAGGCCGCCAAGTGCGGCAACACCAACTAGACCGGTCATGATGCCAATCGCGATCTTTAGCACAGCCCACAGACCAGTGTTTTCGACGTCATCACCGGTTCCATCTTCGCTACAACTAATGATTGCCGTATCAACACCGCCACAACTTTCCTGCGCATACGACGGTTGCGCGGCGACAAAAACTAGCCCGGTCATTAGTAATCCGGCTGCCAATAATACTTTTACTGTTTGTTTTATTTTCATAGCTATTAATAAGATACGACCTCGGCTGCATATTTGCAAGTTTTATGGCATAAGCTATTTACTTTTTTAACATTTTGTGATATATTAATGGTAACAAGCGCCACAAACGTATTGTTCAAACAGCCCAAGCCGATAATAGTAATATCGCCAAGCGCGAAAGGAACAACTAAAGTGTCCGAGCAATTTAAGAACCCCCACATCAAGCGCGTTATCGCTCCAGAGCAGTCTGCTGGAACAAGCAGCCCTGAACCAATCAAGGAAGAGGAGTCGAAGTCTGAACGTCGTCGTATGAGTCGGGGTAAGAAAATTGGCTTTGGTGTTGTTGGTGCGATCGCAGGTGTGGCTATTGCCGTTCCAGCAACTCTTGGTATCGTTAACTCCGGTGAAAACAACAATACATCCGACGCGCCGCAGCCTAACGACAGGGATAACTCAGAAGTTGTCGACGGACCAGCCGCCCCACCTGAGGCGAAAGACTTCTTGGACGCTTACTCAGACCGATACAACGACCCCCTCGCAACCTACTATGCCGAGATGGACTACGAAACGGAAAGCGGCGGCCGATCGTTAACTATCGGGGACGAGTACATTGATGGCTACGACTTTAGCCTTGAAACTTTTCAGACTGGCGAAACAAGTCCACTCGAGTTTCCCATCTTGCGACTCCCTCTTGACGTCGAGGTCACGAACACCACACCAGAGGTAACGGTAAACCAATTCAATGAGTCGATACCAGTGATGGATCGCTTGCTCAATCTTCTAGCGAAAAACCCGACACCAGAACAGGTTGCGGTTATTCGCGATGAATTCGTCAAGTTCACAGGTTTCGAGAACCAGAACGCAAACTCCCTTGTCGATAAGTTCCTTGCTATCACACAGCAATACGGTAGCGAGTCAAACTACTCAATCAATCCTGCGTCTGATGCCGAGGACGCAAACTCCCTCCAGAATACAGTCTTTAAGGGTGGAGATTTCGTCGAATTGATTAGGGTCAATGAAGAGGGAGAGGTAACGGCCTTCAGTAATCTGTTTGACCTTTCAGTCAACGTTGAAACTTTCGACGCCAGCGGTGAAAGCGCCACCTCGACTGCTGTTCTTGAAGATGTTGAGTATAGCGTCTACCGAAGCGACTTCGACCCAGGAGATGTCGGACTTATCGGTATTGGCATGAAATAATCAGCTCGAGCCAACACACACATAAGACAGCCTTTCTATTGAGAGGCTGTCTTTATGCTTATGGTATAATTTGCTCATGACAACGCGACGCGTAGAGGGTTTCTCAAAATTAGCCGTTATGGCAATTATCGCCAGTATTATTTTGCTCGTCGTATGTGTTTTTGTCGCCAGTCTTTTTGTCCGACAATCTCAGGTAGATTCTGCTAGCGCAGTCGCTCAGGAAATAGTCAACGACCTAGAGTCGGGGGATGTAAACGAATCGATCGATCTGCTTGCGTCATCCATCACTGATGACTCAAGCACATACTATACATGGATAATGTGGAGCACGGCGTTCTCCTCTAACGACATCACTATTGAACAGCCAGCCACTTCGGTTGATTACTCGTTTTCGCCTATTGATGTTTTCTCTGGTAGTAAACCCGTCAGCTTTACCTACGCGACAAGTAGTGATTTGAGCATAAAACTTATACTTCAATCGGAAGAATCGGGGTGGGTGTTGGTAGATTATGAAGCTCTTTAGAACCGTTCGTACCTATGTGATGTTTGCGCTTGCCGCAGGGCTACTGCTTGCCACAGGTGCCATCTTTAATCAGCAAGCCGACGCGGCGGCAACCTACAGCTATGCTTCAAGCGGATCAAAAATCACCGTCAAATATAACGGCAATAACTACAACCTCGCAAAACAACCTGTTCAGACCGCCGGCAAAGACTCTTACGTAGGATCAATTGAGGTAGGCTGGACTTCTGGCGATACGTGTATGCTTGGAGTTCAAGTGCTCGCATCGGGGGGTTCCAGTGCTAGTGTCTCGACGCCAGCATTCCTGAACGGTTTGGCGGGAGCAGGCAACAGCGGGCAAACCTACGTACAGAGTTGTCCAAGAGATTTTGCAAGCTCTCAAACAGAATTTAATAAAAACATTTCTATCGGTGGAAGCACTGGTGACTCAACCGAAGCCCCTAGCAGTCCTGAGACCGCAGGACAAAAAGAAGTCATTGTACAGGTATACTCTCCGGTCGACAATCCTCCCGCAGCGACCATTACAAAAACACAAGAAGGTAGCTCGGGCAGCGAGCGCAAGAACATAGAATGGAACTCGAGCAATTCCACCGCAAGCGTCATCTGGGCTGGCGTCGAAGCCGGCACGAAGATGACTTTTTGTATCAGTCCTACTAGTATATTTGATACACAAAACTGTAAGTCAGGAACAAAAGAGCGCGGTAAGCCACTAATCATCACTTTTGGTAGTTTCGAAAACTCCTACAACGAGGATGGCAAAAAAGTAGATGTTACGGTCAATTTCCACGTCAAATCTGCGCCAACTCCTACGACATACGGACCGATCTCACTTGTACTGTTTAACGTCTCGACATCTGAATCAGTATCAACCGAGACCACTGGGTCGAAAGACTTCGGCGAGACAGGTGTTACCCCCGAACAAAATAGCTTCGTTAATGCGACGTTTGACGGCATAGAGCCTGGTACGTACCGAGTCTGCCTGAGAGACGACGAGAGTATCTGTTCATCGAACTTCGAAAAGCGCACCAACATGTCTGCTTCAACTGTCATCAATTTAACAGACGAGCAGTCCGAAGAATTTGCTACCTCAAGCGAAGATCGCGTGACTTGTGCGGTCGAAGGCATTGGTTGGATTGTGTGTCCAGTGATGAACTTTATGGCAAATATTGTCGATAGTGCCTACGCATTTGTCGCCAGCCTACTTGAAGTTCAGCCATTCTTGACAAGCGGAGCGACCGTTGGCGTTTATGATGCCTGGATTGTGATGCGCAACATATCAAACATCGCTTTCGTTATCGTATTCCTTATTATTATCTTCTCCCAACTTACAAGCTTCGGTGTGTCGAATTACGGCGTGAAGAAAATGCTTCCACGCTTGGTGATTGCAGCCATTCTAGTCAACGTATCTTACTGGGTATGTGCGCTTGCCGTCGACCTGTCAAACATCTTCGGAACAAGCGTTAATGGTATATTCGCAGCAATCGGTGATTCGATCCCCAACGGTCCAAATGCAGTCACTATCGATGATACAGGAGAGGGCTGGATAGGGGTTGTTGGTGCCGTACTCGCGGGTACAGTTGGCGTTGTTGGTATATATTATGTCGGCCTTTCGGCACTCATTCCCGCTCTACTTGCCGCGTTGGTTGCAATCGTGACAGTCTTCTTGGTGCTGACGCTACGCCAAGCATTAATCATTCTGCTTGTCGTCATCTCACCACTTGCATTCGTCGCATACTTACTGCCGAACACCGAAGGACTATTCACCAGTTGGCGTAAGTTGTTCATGACCTTGCTTCTTATGTATCCAATCATCGCCGGTATCTTTGGTGCCTCAGCACTTGCATCGGATATCGTCATGCAGTCGGCATCGGGGGATTACAAGATCGCCATTCAGGTCATGGGCGCACTTATCTCCATTCTTCCGCTGGCGATTACTCCGGTTGTCATGAAGGCGGCGGGCGGTGTATTGAACCGCTTTGCTGGTATCGTCAACAACACCGAAAAGGGTCCAGTCGACAGACTCCGCAACCTAGGAGATGGCTACAGAAAGAAACGGCAAAACCTACGAGATGCGCGAGCTTTGAATGGTGCAGGTCAACTGGGACGCGGTGCATTTACGCGTTGGCGTGCACGACGAGGTGCTGTCGCTCAGTCATATGAGTCAGAGAAAAACCGAGCGAATACGGGATACATCGCCGACCAAATGCAGAACAATGACCGATTCCGCCAAGCAGCCGCTGGTGGTGCGAGCGCCAGCCCTGAAGCAACACAGCGTGTCCTCGCAAACGCCATTAATGCTCAATCAAAACTTGAGGCAGACGAAATTAGTGCAGCGAGTGTTGTTGTGAAAGACGCCCAGTTTAGTAAGGCCGAGCTCCGAGAGCTAGCAAATGGGGGAACAGTAAAGGGAATGGATGCTGGTCGCAGCACCGCTCTTCGCGCCGCAGCTATTCAAAGTGTCGTCGCGTCCAACGACGTCGAGCACATGAACAGCCTTTGGGATCAATCTCGTACATGGGAAGGGCCTGAAGGTAACAAATTACGACAAGTCTTTGCGGATAGTCTCCAGTCGTCCTCTGGTCGTCCCGCGTATTACGGACAGGGAGCAATTGCAGAAATGCGTACTGGTAGCGAAAACCACCGACAGGGAAGTGCCAAGAAAACAATCATCGAGGCACTCAAGAACAACGCCTACTCTCCAAGCAAGTTAGCATCTGCCGATAAGGACGAATTAGGAGAAGTCGCTAAGGTTCTTCGAGATAGCACGCCAGAAGAGCTGCCAGCAGAGACGGTCCTCAACTTACGGAAAAACGCCAACACCGCCCTCACCGATACAGAGCTGTCTGCAGTGGTCAGCAAAAACCGAACCGTCCTGCAAGAGCTGCAAGGCAACCAAGGCCAGCCTGCCAGTCCTCTGATCACACCAGACAATCCCGAGTTTCGAGTAAGATAGCTGTTATACTATAACCATTATGGCGGAGTATAAAGTACCCCAAGATGTTGAGGCGGATGACAAGTTAATCGGTCCGTTTAGCTTTCGCCAGTTCATCTATTTGATTATCGTGGCGCTTGCCGGAGCAGCAGCGTGGGGCTTGTCACAGATATTTATCGGACTCGCCATTATTCCACTGCCTATAATCCTGCTATTCGGTATTCTGGCACTCCCACTACGAAAAGACCAGCCAATGGAAATATACTTTGCGGCAATTGTCTCTTTCTATATCAAACCGCGCAAGCGCCTTTGGGACCCCGAGGGAGTTGAATCACTTATCGAGATTACCGTCCCTAAAACTGTTGAAGTAAAGCTCACTAAAGATATAACTGAAGCTGATGCTGAGCAGCGTTTTACTTATCTCGCGAACCTTGTCGACACTGGTGGCTGGGCGATCCGAGGAGTGGGCGCACCGGGCAACACGCCGATGAACACAGACGCTTTTTATGAGGCGCAGAACACCGAGGACGTCCTCGACACGAACACGGATGTTGCTCGATCGTTTGATCGCCTCATGGAGCAGCGCACTGCTAAGCTAAAGCAGGAGGCGAGAGACCATATGCTGCATCCGCAACCCGTTGCTACGCCTGCGCCGCAGCCGGCTCAAGCCGTAGCTCAACCTCAGGTGCAATCAGTTCCACAACCCGCAGAGCCGACGCTTTCATACAATCCGTATCCTGATATTCGACAGACCGTCATCCAGCCGATAGATGACCCAACTCATCAGTATCAAGCGCCTCAATCCGCTCAACCGCAAGCGGCAACACCCGAGCCAGCAGCGCCAACACCGCCCGAGCCAGCCGAACCGCAACCAGCCACTAGCAGTAACCCTGTGTCTGCTGATATAATGAACCTTGCAAACAATACCGATTTGTCAATCGAGACGATCGCCAGAGAGGCACACCGTATCGAGCAGAAGAAGGAGCATGAATTGACCGACGAGGTGGTCATATCACTCCGATAAATCGCGACTAAAGGGGAGTGGGTTACTACACGGCATGCCACCAAATAATTCTCAGTACACTCAACCGACACCGCCACAGCAACCGGCGGCTCCTCAGCCTATTCCTGTACCACCCGCACAGTTTCCGCAACAGCAGCAAGGTGCGGTTGGTTCGTCACAACCGACGACACTCCCAACGCCAAAGAACCCTAACTCGACACAAAGTACCCTCCAGTTATCTGAAATTCGCGACAACATGGTCATTATGGTCGACGGAACATTCCGTGCAGTCATCGCCTGTAAGTCCATCAACTTCGACTTGATGAGTGAGCGTGAGCGCGAAGGGGTAGAGTTTAGCTACCAAAACTTCCTCAACTCATTGAACTTCCCTGTACAGATCTTGATTCGCTCTGAGAGGGTCGACATCGGTCCATACATTACCCAGCTTATTGATAAGCGTCGTTCGCAGGACAATATGCTACTTGGCGTCCTAATGGATGACTATATTGGCTTTATTGATGCGCTCGCGCAAGAAGCAAACATTATGGATAAGTCATTCTATATTGTCATTCCGTTCTTCCCTCAAGGGGATGCAGCAAACTTTGTCGAGCAGGGCAAAGGTTTCTTCGGGAAGCTATTCGGTCAATCGAAAAACACGGTGACGCGCATCGACACGGCAACTTACCAAAAAGCCAAGGATGAGGTCCGTCGTCGAGTCGACGTCGTGCAGGCGGGTCTATTCCAGATTGGTGTGCAGAGTGCCCAGCTTGATACAAAATCGCTAGGAGAGTTGTACTACAACTTCTACAACCCAGATACAGCCGTGCGTCAGCCACTCGTCAACTTTGATGACGTCACCAGCATCTATACGCAAAAGGCAGCCGGGCCGCAGCCACAGACAGGAGGACAGCAATAATGGCAAAGAAACAAGCCGCCGTTGACGTTGCTGCACAGCAGCGCGCACAGGAACAGGCCGAAGTACAGCAGGCGTTCTTAAAGGGTATATCGACGCTCCGTGACTTGATTGCACCAAGTAGCATCGAGATTCATTCGTCTTATTTCCGACTCGGCACAAAATATGGCCGCACCCTTTACGTGTACGGCTACCCTCGTCGTATCTATACCGGTTGGCTGAGTGGCTTGATTAACGTCGACGAAGTACTCGATGTGAGCATGTATATCTATCCCGTCGAAAGCCAAGTCGTCCTTAATAACTTGCGCAAAAAAGTGACACAGCTTGAAGCGAGCGCGTCTATCAATAACGAGAAGGGGAAGACTCGTGATCCTGCTATCGAGGCAGCCATTAACGACGCCGAAGAACTGCGAGACCAGTTGCAGCTCGGCGCTGAACGTTTCTTCCGTTATGGACTCTACGTCACTTTGTATGCAGACAGCCTTGATGAGCTGAACTTTGTGCAAAACAAGATTGAAACGATGTTCGGTCAGCAAATGGTGTTCAGTAAGGTTGCCTCGTCACAACAAGAGCAGGGACTAAATAGTACAGTACCTCAGATGAGCGACCAGCTACAGATCCGTCGCAACATGAATACTGGCGCAATCAGTACTAGCTTCCCGTTCACGAGTGCAGATTTGACTGATAATACCGGCATTCTTTACGGCATCAATATGCATAACAATGGTCTGGTTATTTTCGACCGCTTCAAACTGGAAAACGCCAACATGGTCGTCTTCGCAAAGTCCGGTGCTGGTAAGTCATTCACCGTCAAGCTTGAAGCACTCCGCAGCATGATGATGGGGAGCGAAATCCTGATTATCGACCCAGAGAATGAGTATCAAAAGCTAGCTGAAGCAGTTGGCGGTAGTTACATTCGGCTCAGCCTGACGTCGAATACACGTATTAATCCGTTCGATTTGCCCCGGGTTATCGATAATGATGAAGCTGAAGATGCGTTACGTGCGAACCTAGTAACACTGCACGGACTATTCCGCCTGATGCTTGGCGGAACTCAGGTCGCTGCTAACGGCATGCCGCTTGCAGCACTCAGCCCGAGTGAAGAAGCCGATCTTGACCAGGCGCTGATCGACACGTATGCCCGAGCCGGTATTACCAGCGACCCGCTGACGCACAACTCACCACCGCCAACGATTAACGACCTCTACGACACGCTGCTCCATATGGGTGGAAGTGGTCCACAGCTTGCCCAACGACTGCGACGATACACGACAGGGACGTTTGCCGGCATCTTCAGCCAGCAATCAAACATCGATATCAACAACCCAATGGTCGTCTTTAACATTCGCGACCTTGAGGACGAGCTACGTCCTGTCGCTATGTATATTGTCCTTAGTCACATCTGGAATATTACTCGTACCGTACAGAAAAAGCGTATGCTGATCGTTGACGAGGCCTGGCAGCTGATGAAGTACGACGACTCGGCCAACTTCCTGTTTAGTCTCGCGAAACGAGCCCGTAAGTATTACCTAGGCCTCACGACCATTACTCAGGACGTCGAAGACTTCATGGGAAGCAAAATGGGTCGAGCGATTGTTGCAAACAGCTCGATGCAGCTACTTCTTAAGCAATCTTCGAGTGCAGTCGATGTACTGTCGGATGTCTTTAAGCTCACCGAGGAAGAGAAGAAGCGACTCGCAAACTTTCCGATCGGACAGGGGCTATTCTTTGCAGGGCAAAGCCACGTTCACATTCAAATTCAAGCGAGCCCGACAGAGCAGCAGCTGATTACCACCAATCCGCAAGCCACACGGCAAAATCCTACCCCTAATAGTTCGCCCCTAAGCTAAGGTATAATAAACGCATATGGCGTCGCCAACACCAACACTGCCACCAAAGACACCGGAAGAGCAGGATCAACGCTACAATCCCTACGAACAAAACTATCAAGAAAAGATGGGGTCGGGATACGTTTCAAGTGGCCTTGATCAGCTTGAGTCTTTTGCGAATGATCCAAAAAACAGCACCGAGGCAGCGCGGCAAGCTGAAGAGGCAGCCGATACACCCATCAGCGGCGGTCTTTACAATCCAACTAGTAGCGGTAAATCAAAAGTAAAGGGCAAGGGCTTCTTCCGACGACGTGGCGCGGCACTGGGTATCGGTGGAGCCCTTGGTGGCGGTCTTTTAGGTCTGACTGTTTTCTTTACACCAGCGCTTGGTATCGTTCAGCTAAAAGAGACAATGCTCAACGACCTCAACGACCAGTTAGCGGCGGTTGATATACGATCGAATGCCATGTGGCGAGCGAAGCTCGGTGATATTTCAAGTGGCGTTTGTACCGATAGTGTTCGCATTCGCTGTCAATTCCAGACCATGTCTTCCCGACAGATCGAAAAATTCCGTGCTGCCGGCTTTACTATCGAGGATGGCAACCTAAGGGAAGGGTTATTTGGCCGCCAACGCATTACGCAGATGACTGCGCCGAACGGTTCAGTTATCAACGACCCTCAAGATCTTATCAACCTCAGGAATAACCCTGCAGTCCGCGCATCCCTCAATAGGGTATTTAACCCTCTATACGCTAGCCTTAGCGACCGTGTTGCCAATACGGTTTTTACCGATCGTTTTAAAACGTCAAAAGCCACCAAGATCACTGGAACCACCCCTGAAGAGCTCGACGACTCAATGAGAACCGCAACTGCCGGCGAGAATGCTAATGGTAGTCGCGGCACAGTCCTTAACGACCCCGAGCGAGGGGACTATATCCTGAACGAAGATGGCGAGCGTGTCTATGCGGACGGAAATCAAGCTGAATTTGATCGATTGCGCGCCGATGCCGAAGGGAAGGTAGGGGACTTTGACGAAAAGGTGACCCAGGCAGCCGAAGGAACAAAAGCCGTAGGGAGTGTCCTTGGTGGTGCCGTGAAAGGTGTGTCGGTCCTTGGAGCAGCAGACTCCGCGTGTACCGTCTATAACACTGCGAGAGCCGTCGCGGCTGCGTCAAAAGCTATCCGATCCATTCAACTCGCTCAGTACGCCATGGTCTTCTTGACCACTGCTGACGAAATTAAAGCCGGAACGGCGACACCCGAACAGGTTGAGTACCTTGGCAATATCTTGACGGCAACCGATACCCGAGAATATATAACGGACGAGTTAAGCACAACGAGCGGATCGACTGTCGACCAAGCCGCCGATAATGCGCAAGAGCGCAAAAACCCGTTCTATGGCAAGAACGCCTTTGACTCACCAGGGTATGCAGTAGCCGCCTACAATGATGCTCCCGTCCTTACAACCAGATCACAGCAATACATGATCGGGGGTGGACTAACGGGAACGCTCTCGTCTGTCACAGACAATATCGCCAGTACGTTAGGCGGAAGGGAAAACATCAACGGCACCTGTGGTGCGGTGCAGAGCTGGTTTGTGCGCGGTGCGGGGTTAGTCGTGGGTGTTATCGCTGCCATCGGAAGTGCCGGTGTGACAACGGCTCTCTCGGTCGGCGCCTCGCTTGCCGTCAGTATGGCTTTGCCATTCCTCGAGGCAGCCTTGGCTGATATAGTGGCAGGGCAAGTCGTTGGTCCTGGTACAAAGGGGGTCGATTCTGGTGATGCAGTTTTCGCTGGATCGTCAGCCTTACTTGGCGGTGTCGCCCAGGCACGAGGACTAAAACCAGCTAGTGAAGCAGAGTTAGAGCCGTACCTCACCCAAACAGTATCGATTCAAAACGATTACATCGCACAAGCCCGCTACGAGGCAAAAGCAACTCCGTTCGATATCATGAACGAGTATTCTTTCCTTGGATCGCTCGCGCGCACGGTTAATGTACCCCTCAGTCAAGCAGGGTCCGGTGCGAGTGGGGCACTTGCGTTTATCCCTCGACTACTTGGCGCTTCAATCACGTCACTGTCGCCGACTGCAAGCGCTCAACAATCAAGCTACAACCCTGATCGATTTAATCGCTGTGAAGATCAAGGCTACGAGGATCTGGGAATCAAAGCAGACGTCTTTTGTAATGTTCGCTACGTGCTGACCGAAGCCGATCAGGGTCGTGATCCGATGGTCGTCCTTGATTTCATGCTCAACGGTGACCATATCACCGATTCTGGCACCGCTTCGAGTGAGCAGTATAAAAATTACCTCCAATACTGCGTGAACCGTGAAGACGGCTGGGGAGAAACCGGAGAAGAGCAGCAAGATGACTGGAAAACCGGAAAAGCTTGTATGGGTACGACCGAGGCTGTCGATGCAATCACACTAAGCAACTTCCGCGTCTACACAGTTGATAAATCCATCAGCGATGCAATGGATGACGAAGAGCAGCAAGAAGCAGCCGGACCAGTCGGAGGACTCGAAGGACTTGTACCTCCTGTCGGCCCTGGCTTTAAGATCACGAGTGGATTTGGCCCACGTGTTTCACCATGCGGTAACTGTTCGAGCTACCACCAGGGTCTCGACCTTGTCGGTGGTGGCGGTATCGTCCAATCAATCATGGACGGAACCGTTATTGACGCGAATAAGGCCGGTGGCAATAACGTCGTCAAGATCAAGCACGCCGATGGACTAATTAGTACCTACTGGCACATGTACGCTAACGACATCTTGGTTAACACAGGAGATACGGTTACTGCAGGGCAACAGTTAGGGGTGATGGGTAACTCGGGCGACTCGGTGGGTACCCACCTTCATATCGAACTTGACATTAGTGAGGTGGAAGATAGAGCTTACTACGAAAGTACGTATATTGTCGGAACTGGTGGATGGAACCCCGGGCAGCGAATCGATCCGCAAGACTTCTTTAAGAAGAATGGTCTGGAGGGATTCTAGCGTATGAAACAACTCTCTCGATTCTTAAAAAAATCCTCAATCTGGCTATTTCTTAGCGTGATGGTGGCATCAGCAGGCTTGTCGCCAGCAAAGGTTATCGCCACAGATGCGACATTCCGATCCCTGAATGATATTCAATTCTTTAGTCCTGACGCTTGCCGTGTTGGTGGAGGAGAGGGCACCGAGACACTGGTCGGTAACGATAACCTCGAGAAGATCCTTCGTTTCTTTGTCGGAAAGGGCTTAACGCTCGTGCAGGCATCTGGTATTGCCGGTAACTTCAAACGAGAGTCTGGCTTTAATCCGGCGATCATCCAGGGTGGTGCCATCGCAGATGCAAATTACTCGCCAGTTAACGGTGTCGGATTTGGATTAGCGCAGTGGACGTTCACTAGTCGACAAAAGCCATTAGTTGATCTAGCGCGCTCGACGAACCGACCGATTATCGACCTACAATTGCAGCTTGATTACACGTGGCAAGAATTAAGCGGCCCGTACGCAAGGTCTCTCGAAAATTTAAAGCAATCAACTGAACCAGGAAATGCGGCTTACGTTTTCCACCGTGATTACGAAGGATCGGCCGACACAGAAGAAGAGGTACGTCGCAACCGTGGTGGTGATGCGATTGCAATATACAACGACTTCAAAGAAAAGATCCCAGATGGATCAACGACCACAACATCGAGTAGCACAGCATGTACCGGAACAGGTAAGGCATCTGCCTTCGTCGACGGCTTTACTGTCTATAACCAAAATGACCCGCAGTGGAATGATGCCGCTTACGGCGCCAGCACTATCGGGGCGGCTGGTTGTGGTCCATCAGCTATGGCGATGATCATCACCAACCTTACTGGCCAGACAGTCACGCCGCTCGACACTGCGAACTACGGTGCAAACCATAATCCTTCGACGCTCTACAACAACGGTATTAGCGGCAGCCTTCACAATGTCCATGAAGTGATCGGTGAACACTGGGGATTATCATCGACCTACGTCGGAAAAGATGTTGCGAAGATCAACCAGGGACTACGAGATGGCGGACTGGTTATCATGGCGGGAAGCGGCGCTGCGCCGTTCACCGAGGGTGGCCACTTTATTGTTGTCCGCGCCGTAACAGCGGAAGGTAAGTGGTTAGTCGGAGACTCTAATGGTACTGCCGGCATTGAAAACAGTAAGAAAGAATACGATCCGCAATTCATCCTTGATATGGTTGGCTCGTATTCATGGCTCTTAACAAAATAGGGGGTGAAGATGACCGCACGGACAAAAATTATCATCGCAGCAGTTGCATTCGGGCTTATTTGTATTGCGGCAATTATTGGCGCCATCATTAACCAAGCTAATCAGCCCACTTCTGATCAGCCCCGCGCCACCGGCGAACAGACAACCACGTACGATCCCGTAACAGGTGAAGAAATTGTGGAAACTGAAGGAAAGGCTCCGGAAGGACTAGTAGAAGAAGGGGTGCTTCTTCTAGGGTTCTCGAAACTATCAGACCTTGGTATGTCATTGCAGCAGATTGAGTTTGCAAAAATAGCCATCCAAGACTACGCCACAAACGACCTAGAGGATGCACGACGCATTAGCCTTGACCCGAATACACTCAGTCAAACGGTTGCAGCGGATACTGGTCAGGTAGATATCACTGGTGATATTGTCATCGATAACGAGACTCGCCAACGAGCCACCTTTTCTTATGTCGGCTATAATGACGTTCTGGTTCGAGTCTACGACAAGTCGACTAACGAAGAATTATTTATCTCTGCTCAAGATCAACATTAGTCACCAAGCGTAATGTGAGTAAAGTCACGTTGCGATCCGACTATGTGGGTGCTGGTCATGATGATCTGATGCTCTCTTGTACGGCGACTAAGGGCCTGTTGGCGTGCCTCATCTAATTCTGAAAAGACATCGTCAAGAAGGATAAGTGGCTTCAGTCCTGTCAGCTGTTCGATAATCGCAACCTCTAAGAACTTCAGCGCAAGCACAATCGTTCTGGTTTCGCCACGAGAGGCAGTCGAAAGAACGGGCGCTTCATTTAGATGGAAGATGACGTCGTGGCGATGTGGCCCAACGCTGGTATTACCCAATAATCTATCCCTCTCTGCGCGAGCATGCAGTTCGTCTAGCAGTTTTTGTTTTATATCGCCCACAAACGTATGCGAGTAGTGCATTGAAACGACATCGCTTGACTGTGCAATGTCATTATAAGCATCTGTCAGTTGGGAATTAATCTTTTCGACGAAGGCAATGCGTTGTTCGATGATGTACGCGCCATGCTCGGCAAGTGCAATATTCCAAGCAAATAGCTCATCATTCGCAATGTAAGGTCGTTTCAGGAGCGTGTTGCGTTGTTTAAGAGCTCGTTCGTACTTTCGCAGTGCCGTCGCATACAACGGGTTTAACTGGCTAATAAAGCGATCAATAAACTGACGGCGTCGGGCAGGAGATCCGTTGAGTAGTCTTAGGTCTTCTGGTTCAAACAAAACGACGGGGTGCTTGTACTTCGGCACAAGTCGAGCGAGCGTCCTTTGGTCAATCTGAAACTGTTTCTTCTTGGTGACTCGTTCGGGATCATAAGTGATCGCTCGCTTATCACCGTCCACGGTCACAAGATCAATACGCCACCAAGGACCAGTTGCCCGCAGCACCTCTGCGTCCGCACTCTTGAAAGAAGTTCCTTGCAAAGCAATATAAATAGCTTCAAGGATGGTCGTCTTACCGCTACCGTTTGGTCCGGTAATAACCGTCACGCCGTCATGAAAAGTAACGGCGTAGTCTTGGTGTGAGCGAACATGTTGTAGACGCAGTGATGCGACAATCGACATATGCTAGCTCTTTAGCGGCATGATGATGTGATAGTAGTTGGTGTCTTTTTTTGTCGATCGCAGAATGCACGGCGAAAGCTTGCCGCTAAAACTAAATGATAGAGTGTCATCATCAATCACTGAGAGTGCTTCGGCAAGGTAACGAGAGTTTAACGTCACCTGACCATCGCCCGATACCTCGGCTGTCAATTCTGAAGTATTCTCTCCAAGCTCCGAAGCGATAGAGTGCAGCGAGACGGTCTGCTTGTCGCTATCAACCGTCACAACGACGCTTCCACCGGATTCTCTTGCGAACAGTCCTGCGATCTTTGTGACGCGCACAAACTCTGGTTTTTTGACCGTGGCACTAATATCAGATGAGGCTGGAATGAGTTGTCGATAATCAGGAAAATTACCGTCGACTAAACGACTAATAATCTCGGCATCGTTAATTCTAAATCGAACCTGCGTTTCATCGAAGAGGATGTCGACAGCATCTGCGTTTTCTGAAATATTTCGAAGTACTTCTTGAAGTGTTGTCGTGGGGATGATTGCCGATACGTCGCTCTGCGTCTCAACCAAGCGACGCTCCGAGAGGCGGTAGCCATCCGTCGCCGCTAGGTACAAATTGCCCTCATGCGAATGCCAATAAACGCCAGTTAAGACCGGTCGTGTACTATCAGCACTTGTGGTGATGATCGTCTGCGAAACTGCCTGCTTAAAGTCTTCGACATTAATCGTGTAACTAATTGATGAGTCTTCGCTTATAGTCGGCAGTTCTGGGAAGTCGTCTGCAACGACACCATTGATAATTGAACTGTAGTTACCAGATTTTAAGTGAATGTTATCGTTCACTACTTTTAATTCGACTGTTCCTTTCGGAAGGCTACTGACGAATTCAGAGATTAAACGAGCTGGTACCGTGATGGCGCCTGGTTTTGCGATCTTTGCACCGATGTACTGTGTGGTTGCTACCTCAAGATTTGTTGCAGCAACAAGTAATCGGTTTCCATCTGTTCGAAGTAATATATTGCTCAGGATAGGAAGACCTGCCTTATTACTTGCAACTCGACCGACTGCACTGAGTGCTCGAGCAAAATTTTCTTGTGTGACAGTAAGCTCCATTATGTGTTCCTTTCCTTTTTTTCTTTCGTTTCAGTAATAGTAGGCGCTGTGGATACTGTGTATAAGCGGCTCAATAACAGATGTAATTTCTGAAAAATTGGTGTGTACAATTGGGGAGAAAGTTGTAGGATAACTGCTGGGAAAAACCAGGTTCTATACACACAGACCGGGGAGTTTGCGCATAAAAGGTGAGGGCGTGTGGAAACAATCCCACTGCTTTTACTAGCCAGTGTTCGCAGGTTGTACACATTTTTTACCCAAGTATTATACATAGAGCTTCTCCCTAATCGAGGCCACCTGTTCACGGATAACGAAGTCTAGCTTGATGGCCTTTTCGATCTTTTCAACAGAGTGAATAGCAGTCGTATGATCTTTACGTCCTAATTCACCGGCAATCTTCGGAAAACTTAGATGAAGCTCACTTCTTAGAAGGTACATGGCGATTTGTCGTGGGGTGACGATATGTTTGTCACGTTTTTGGCTACGGATCTCCTCGACGGCTAGTTGGAAGTGTTTTGCGGTCTTATCTATAATCTGCTTACTCGTAAGATGCTGTGGGCGAGACTGCCTGACGTTACCAAGAAGACCCTCAGCCGTCGATATGTCGGGTTCGATACCGTGAAGTTCAGCATAGGCAAGTAGCTGGTTGAGCGCTCCTTCAAGTTCACGAATATTTGTTTTAATGTTCGTCGCGAGGTATTCGACCGTTTCGTTATTAAGTTCAACTCCGGATATCTCGGCCTTCGCCTTAAGGATGGCGCAGCGAGTCTCGAAATCAGGCATTTGAACGTCAATCGTCATCCCCATTTCAAAGCGACTGCGAAGACGCTCGGTGAGTGTTGGGATACTGCGTGGCGGCTTGTCGCTGCTCATGATGATCTGCTTATTGTTTTGGTGGAGGAAATTAAACGTGTGGAAGAATTCTTCCTGGGTTTTTTCCTTATTTGCGATAAACTGCATGTCGTCAACGATCAAGACATCAATATTGCGATACTTGTCAGCGAACCCCTTCTTTTTGAAACGGATATGATCGAGGAATTCGTTAACAAATGTCTCGGAACTGACGTAAAGGACGCGGGCATCAGGATTATGTTTTAAGATTTCATTTCCGACGGCCTGCATAAGGTGTGTTTTACCAAGCCCCACACCACCATATAGGTATAACGGATTATACTTTTCGCCTGGGTGAGCAGCCACAGCCTGGCTGGCTGTGTAAGCAAGGTCGTTACTTGAACCGACGATAAAGTTGTCGAAGGTGTAACGTGGGTTAAGATTTCCACGAGCAGCTAGCGGGGAAGTGGTCGGCCGATAGCTTGTTGAACGAGATGAATCAGCGGATTCATTAACCGCTGGCGCTGTTGTCTCGCGGTTAATTCGTGTCTTCTTGCCCTTCGTCACAACCGTGTATGTGATACGGGCAGGGGAGGTGTGATTTTTTTGTAACGTTTCTCTGACAAGGTCGTTATAACGAGTTTCAAATTGAGATTTTGCGAAAATATTAGCAACACCGATAACGATTTCGTCGTTTGTCTGACTGACGATCTCGGTATTTTTAAACCACGTGTTGAAAATACCTTCGGAAACTGAGACTTCAATTTCGCCTAAGACACTTTGCCACAACGCGCTCATACCCGCTTTTATACTCCCTTAATTTGAATTGTCGGTACCCTTTACTATAAGGTAATCAGCCACTTTTCCACAACCATAAAAGGGTTACGAAATAGCAGGGGACAGGTGAGGCGATATAGGGGTGTGAGTTATGCACATATTCTTTCTACCTCTGTTAATTATGTGGATAACTTGTTACAAAAGGGGGATAAGTTTGATATACGAAGTCACGTATTTGTCAAAAAAGCAAATGGTAGGGTTGAAGAATAGGGGTGATTGAGGTAAAATAACCAAGATATGCCAAAACGAACTCACCAACCACACACTCGTCACCGTGCCCGAACTCACGGCTTTCGCGCTCGTGTATCGTCAAAGGCAGGACGCGCTGTCCTGAAACGACGACGCATTAAGGGTCGCGCACGTTTGACTGTATAGAAAAGACCGCCGCACGTTCGGCGGTTTTTCATATATACTAAAAATAATGATTCCTTCCCCTTTTCGATTTCACGGTCACAACAGTTTGCGCTACGTCTATGCGAATGGCAAGGCGGTACGATCGCAGACACTGACTGTTAAGTGGGTGAAAAATACTCATCGCTCGCATTCCCGTGTTTCTGTAGTGGTGAGTAAAAAAATCTTAAAAAGCGCTGTTGGACGAAATAGGATTCGCCGGCGGCTATACGAATACATGCGAGTTCACCTCCCCGCTCTTAATGATGTTTACGATATCGTGATCATTGCGACGTCAAGCGAGCTGAGGACAATGCCGTATGCCGAAATCGAGGCAACCCTTGACGGATTGCTTGATAAGGCTGGTCTGTTTAAAGCCTCTTAGAACTGTTATAATTGTAAAGATATTGAAACATACCTCGAGAGGCCGATTGAGTGAATATTTTTGAAACACTGATTGTTCAACCTATTTTTAACCTGTTGATCGCACTCTACAGCGTGATTGGCGACTTTGGTGTCGCTATTATTATCTTTACGATTATCATTCGGTTTGCCCTATGGCCATTAGTCGTCCGACAGCTACATCAAGTGAAAGCAATGCGAAAGCTACAGCCGGAATTGGTCAAGATCAAGAAGGCTGCCAAAGGTAATCGACAGCTTGAAGCAATGCAAATGCTTGAATTGTATAAAAAGTATGGGGTAAAGCCGTTTCGCTCCATCCTCATGCTGCTGATTCAGCTGCCAATTTTCATCGCCCTGTTCCAGGTGATCCAAATCTTTACTAACCACCGTGATCAGATCGCTGCTTTCACCTACAACTTCCTCGAAGGTATTCCAGCTATCAACGCAATCATTACAAACCCTGATCAATTCAACGAAAGCCTACTCGGCTTTATCGACCTGACAAAATCTGCGCTCAACTCTGAAGGTTTCACTATGGTATTTCTGTTTATCTTGGCAGGAGTTGCTGCTTATACTCAGTACATTATCTCCAAGCAGACATCCCCACAAACCACAACCAAGCGGTTCCGCGACGTCATGGCTGAGGCTGCTGATGGGAAACAACCCGACCAGGCAGAACTAAATGCGGTCATGATGAGTAAGATGATTAAGATTCTTCCCGTCATGATGTTTGTGATTATGGTAAGCTTGCCGGGTGCACTCGCCCTTTACTACGCAACGTCAAACATTTTTGCATCGGTTCAGCAGTACTTTCTTTTGAAGAAGGACGCTGATGAAATGGATATGATAGCTGCCAAAAAAATGAAGCAAGAAGGCAAGAAGGCAACAGCAAAAGCACGAGCAAAGCAAGCCCGTGAAGGTGACGTCAGGAAGGTGACTCGCATCAAAGCGAAGGATAACAGTACACCAAGGAAGGGATAAGGAGGAGTATATGAATAAAGAGCAATCGATCGAATTTGCCCGCCAGTATGCATCGGACCTCGTCTCTTTCTTTGGAGTGAATGTCACGGTCGATGCACGTACCTCTGACGATATTATCGAGCTCTCAGTTCCCTCTTCTGACGCAAACAGCATTTTAATTGGGAGGAATGCCGAGACGCTGCGAAGTCTCCAGTACCTCGTCTCGACAGTACTCCGCAACAAAGATGCCGCCCTGTGGCGCGTGAATATTGACGTGGCGGACTACAAAAAGCAGCGTGCGGAACGACTCGCAAAGCAAGCACGTGAGTGGATTGAAGAAGTGCGTCGCACTGGCGAGT
>CEVM01041211.1_pt1 | contig 20787 bp, 17 predicted proteins | sample 531481 | NCBI WGS metagenome assembly CEVM01 (sample SAMEA2623649, study PRJEB7988) | marine metagenome | biome: marine biome (ENVO:00000447); feature: mesopelagic zone (ENVO:00000213) & marine oxygen minimum zone (ENVO:01000065); material: "saline water (ENVO:00002010), including plankton...
CTCTGGAAATGGAATCTCCTACGGAATCATTGAAGGCGACAACGTGGTTGAAGTTGATGGCAATCCCTTCGACGGTTATACCAAGACGTCTAAGAGCCAGCCTCTGGCGTCGGTCAAGCTGGAAGTGCCGGTCATCCCGCCGACCTTCTACGCCGCTGGTATCAACTATCCGGAGCACGTGACTTGGGCCGCCAAGATGCGCGGCGAAGAGCCCGTGCTTCCGGAAAAAGCGGATATCGGCTACCGTGCTATAAACGCTCTGGTTCCTAATGAGCATCCCATCATCGTCCCCAGTGATGCCACCGAACTGCTCCAATACGAGGGCGAGTTGGTAGTAGTCATCGGCAAAGAGTGCAAGAACGTCACCCAGGACCAGGCGCTGGACTACGTCTTGGGTTACACCATTGGCAACGACGTTAGCGAGCGCACCTGGCAGCGCGGCGACCGGACCATGTGGCGGGCCAAGAACACGGATACCTTCAAGCCCATGGGCCCCTGGATCGTCACCGACTTGGAGCCCGACGACCTGCATGTAACCATCACCCTCAGCGATCGCGTGGTGGGCGAGTACGACATAAAGACGGCAATCTTCGGGGTGCGGGAGTACATCAGCGATATGAGCAAGTATCTTACGTTGGTGCCCGGAGATATCATCTGGATGGGAACCGACGGCGCTACTGAGAACATGGTGGATGGCGATGTGGTCGAGATTGAGATTAGCGACATCGGCGTGCTGCGGAATAAGGTGGTCTGGAAGAAGTAGCCTGGAGCCGTCAAAGTTCAGTTGGATAGACTGATGGAATCAATACGTAGAGGCGGCTTACAGCCGCCTCTACGCTGTTTATAGACACCTGCCGGTCAGGATGAAGACCGGGAGAGATGCGGTCTAGGCTTCCCCTGGATCCTTGAAGCCGGTTTCCGCCGCCCATGCTTGGAGTCCACGGCGGAAGGCCAGGGCTCCCATGGGGGCGATGACCGCCTGCAGTGCCTCCAGTATCTCGCGGGGCGTGGCCCCTACTTCCAGCGCTACCTTTACATGCGCTTGGATCTGCTCAACGTCGGCTCTTAGGGCTGCCTCTACGACGATCTGGAGCAGTTCTTTGGTCTTGCGGTCCAGCAGCCGCTGGCCGGTGTATGTGGCCTCGATAAAATCGTTGTATTTCGTGGCCCATTCCCGGTCGGTTTCGGCCATGATTCGGTGCATCTCCAGGGTGTATCCTCGAGTCTGCTCGGCGTTTGCAAGAAAGGCTTGGTTGTCATCGTTGGACATTGTTGGTTCTCCTGATTTAGAACGTTTAGCTTTTAGCTGTCAGCCGTCAGCGGTGGGGCCGAAATCCCGCTGCGGCGAATTAGGGCGAGTTAGATTGTAGACCAGGGCTGGATACGCGTAAACAAGGGGATGGTTGCCTGCGTGATACAATCTAGCAAACCTGGGTGGGGGTCTAAATACGCAGCCCGGGACCTGGATCTCCGAGAGGTGCGACACGTCGATTCCCTATCCTGAACAATCTTTCCAGCGAGAGGACGATAGCGACGACCGGTTGTTTTACACCAATCCCAGGTTGGTCGTGCATATCGACGAAGAGGCCATCGCCACGGTGAGCCGGATCTTTCAGTCTTTCGTTCCGGCGGGCTCCACTGTGCTGGATCTGATGAGCAGTTGGCGGTCCCACTGGCCCCAGGGACATCCCAAGGAAAGACTGGTGGGCCTGGGTATGAACGCCCAGGAGATGGCCGACAATCCGGACCTGGACGAGTACGTGGTCCGCGACGTGAACCTCGACCCGACGCTTCCCTTTGAGGACGAGAGTTTCGACGCCGTGGTGATCACGGTGTCGGCCCAATACTTGACCAGTCCGGTGGAGATTTTTCGGGAGGTCAACCGGACTCTCAGACCCGGCGGCGTATTCATCGTGACCTTCTCCAACCGGATGTTTCCCACCAAAGCCGTCCGCATCTGGCGTTTGGCCAGCGACCAAGGCCGGATGGACATCGTCTCTTCTTATATGGAGTCTGCGGGCAACTTCGACAACATCCGTGGCGGGCTGGCCAACTCGGAGGAGAGTCCCCCATCCGACCCGCTTTTCGCGGTAGTCAGCAACAAGACTGGCGGCGCAGAATGATTTCCCTTACTGGTTTAAGGATGCCCGTCCAAGGACTATCGCGGAAATCATGACACGCATCTTCCGGTTATCCATGGCCCAGATGAACCCCACTGTAGGGGACATAAAGGGCAATACCGCCAAGATTATCCAGTACCTGGAACAAGCACGGGAACTGGAAGCGGACATGGTTGCCTTTCCGGAGTTGGCAATCACAGGATACCCCCCGGAAGACCTCCTGTTCAAGACCTCCTTTTTGAAGGACAATGTGGCCGCCATGGAGCATGTCGTGGCTGCGTCGAAGGGTATCGCTGTCGTGGTGGGCTACGTCAAGATGGGAACTGACATCTCCAACGCCGCCGCTCTGGGCTATGACGGCAAGCTGATCGATGTTTACGAGAAGATGTACCTGCCCAACTATGGAGTGTTTGACGAGGACCGGTATTTCCGTTCTGGAACCGTTTGCCCGGTGTATGTCGTGAACGGTGTTTCGGTAGGACTGGGAATCTGTGAGGATATCTGGGCGCCGGTGGGACCCATCACTGTCCAGAAGAAAGCGGGCGCTGAATTGATTGTCAATATCAACGCTTCGCCCTTCCATGCAGGCAAGGGGGCGGAACGAGCGGAGTTAATCTCCACCCGGGCTGCGGATAACGGGTTGATTGTCGCTTACCTGAACTGTATCGGCGGACAAGACGAGTTGGTTTTTGACGGCGACAGCATGGTGTCCGACGCTGGCAGGAAGATGGTGGCGCGGGGACCGGCCTTCGAAGAGTCGCTGATGACCGTGGATCTGGACATTGATGAACTGCTTCGGTCTCGTTCGGGTGAACCCAGTCCCGTGGTGGAAACGCCAACTAACCTCCGAGAGATCGGGGAGTCCAAAACGGTTCACGTTTCCGATTATCTTCCGCAAGACCGCAAGCCTCTTGAACATGTCCGTTCGGATGGGAGCTTGGACCCGGTGGAGGAAGTGTATCGGGCGCTTGTTATGGGCACCAGAGATTATCTGGTCAAAACAGGTTTCTCCAAGGCTTTGATCGGGCTGTCAGGGGGGATCGATTCGGCCCTGACAACAACCGTCGCCGTGGATGCCCTGGGTCCGGAGAACGTGGTGGGTGTGGCGATGCCCTCGCGGTTTTCATCGGAGGGCAGCATCAGCGATTCCCAGGAGTTGGCTGATAATCTTGGTATGGAACTGTGGGAAGTTCCCATAGAACCGGCCCACACGGCTTTCGCCGACATGCTGGAGTCCCACTTCCAGGGCACCCAGCCCAATGTCGCGGAAGAAAACGTTCAGGCCAGGATACGGGGCAACATCCTGATGACCATCTCCAACAAGTTCGGTTGGATGGTCTTGACCACCGGCAACAAGAGCGAGATGGCCATGGGCTACGCCACGCTCTATGGGGACATGGCAGGGGGCTTCGCCGTCATCAAAGACGTGCCCAAGACCCTGGTCTACCAACTCTGCGAATGGCGCAATCAGCACGGCGAACCGTCATCGGTCATACCTCAGGCCGTCATTAACAAGCCACCCAGCGCCGAGTTGAGAGAGGACCAGTTGGACCAGGACACGCTGCCGGCCTACGAAGTTCTGGATCCGGTGATTAAAGCCTACGTGGAGGACGACTATAGCTACCAGGACATGGTGGCGATGGGGTTCGATTCCGCAGTCGTGAGCCAGGTCATCGCCTTCGTGGACCGCAACGAATACAAACGGCGCCAGGCCCCACCCGGGGTAAAGATTACCCACAGAGCATTCGGCAAGGACCGACGGCTGCCGATAGTGAACCGCTACAAGCAGCAGGAATGATAGCTGTCGGCGTTCAGCTATCAGCTATCAGGGGTTATCCGGTCCGATCTCCCACCTAGCCCATCTCCGCAACAATCTTGCCCATGTCTTCGGTGTGGTAGCCGCCCATGGATTCAACTTCCTGCTGAAACTCGGGGTTGTGGAGCAGGGATAGCAGGGGTTGTAGCAGGCGACTGTCGTAATGGATGCGGGGGATGACTAATTCGTAGCGTTCCTCCATCAACGGCACAAAGTCTAGGTCTAGGGCACGGGCTGCGCTTAGGATGCCCAGTCCGGTGTCGGCCGAACCAGCCTTCACCGCCGCTGCCACCGCAAGATGGCTGTATTCCTCACGTTGGTAACCCGACACCTGTTCCGGGTTGATGTTTAGTCCCTTGAGTTTGTAATCCAGCAGCACTCTGGTCCCTGAGCCTCTTTGCCGGTTGACGAAGGTGATGCAGGGGCGGGCTAGGTCTTCCAGCTTGTGGACGGCTTTGGGGTTTCCCGGCGGGACCATGAGGCCTTGTACCCGGCCTACCAGATTGATTAGCACCACCGACACTCCGGGCAGGTGTTGGCGTATATAGGAGAGGTTGTATTCGCCGGTTTCCTCGTCCAGCAAGTGGGAACCGGCCAGGTGGGCCTCGCCCCGCTGTAGGGCGATGAGTCCGCCCAAGCTGCCGATGTGGGAGGAGGCCAAGCGCAGGCCGGGGTTTGCCTTCCCCAGGTGGCTTGCCAGGAGGTCCAGAGTGAGGTCGTGGCTGCCGATTGCCACGATGGTGTTCTCCACTTTTTCCAGGGGTTGCAGAAGCTGTACCTGCACGTTGGAGCCGGCGTCCAACCCCTCCGAGAACCGGGGGATGACCACCATGCCGTCGGCACGGACCAGGGACATGATTATCCCGGCGCCCCGCTGCAACGGAGTCGCCACCATCTTTTCGCCAACCCGTCCCAATTTCACCCGCAGGTACTCATCCTCCCCTGATGGAGACAGGACCTTCCGGGTGATGCTGGCTTCGATAGTTGGACGCACTTGCGGGGCCTGTCCTAGCCATCGTTCCAACAATGGTTTGACGAACAACTCGGCGGTCAGGACGGCCGACACCGGGTAGCCAGGCAAACCGATGACCGGTTTGTCTTGGACCAGTCCCAATACCACGGGATGCCCCGGCCTAACCGCGACACCGTGGACCAGTAGCTGTCCCAATTCCTCCACCACGGCGGCGGTATAGTCTTCCGACCCGGCGGATGACCCGGCGTTGACTAATACCAGGTCATGGCCTTCCAGAGCTTCTAGGACCGTAGCCCGGATGGTTGGTAAGTCGTCAGGGACCGGGGGGAACCTTTGGGCATCGCCGCCCCAGTCCTGTATCAACCCGGCCAGCATTAGGGAGTTGAACTCCACGATGTCGCCGGGTTTGAGAGGGGTTTTGCCCGGAGAAACGAGTTCGTTGCCGGTGGGGATGATGGCTACTGTTGGACGCCGTCTGACCGGAATCTCAGTGACCCCGGCGGCGGCGCAGGCACCCAGGTCTATCGGAGAAAGTCGGTGGTTCTCGGGCAGCACCAGTTCAGTGGCGACCAGGTCTTCTCCCAGGGTTCGAACGTGCTGCCATGGGGCCACCGGGGCCATGATTTGCACGGTTCCTTCGTCGATGCGGTGGACATGCTCTACCATGACGACGGCGTTGTAACCCGATGGCATCGGGTCGCCCGTGTCGAGCCATACGGCTTGCGACCTCACTGTCAGGTCGACGGGAGAAGTCTCGGTGGCCCCGTTGGTCTCTTCCGCTCGGACAGCTATCCCGTCCATGGCGGCGGCGTCGTAATGGGGAGAGGACTCGGAGGCCCAGACGGGGCTGGCAGTGACTCGGCCCTGGGCCCGGTCCAAGGTGACTATCTCTTCCGGCATGACCGGCAAGCAACCGGCTTGTTCCATAGCGTCGTGAAAGCGCTGGCGAGCTCCATCCAATGGGATGTCGCTGAGGAAGTACCTCCGTTGGCCCTTCCCGGATGCCGGAGTGTTGCCGCTTGAGTTGGGTGTGCTCAATACAGCCTGACCAGAACGTCTTCCCCTGCGTACAGCCCGCCCCGGTCCAATGGAACGCGGATCAGGCCGTCGGAACGTATCAGGGTGTAGATGAGATTGGATTTTCCGAACACTGGTTGGGCGGTGCGATGCCCATCCTCTCCTTTCAAGCGGACGGGAACGAAGTCTTCCCTGCCCGACGTGGAGGCGATGTCTTGGGACAAGGTGGCGGCGACGGTGGTCGGCTGGGGAGGATTGGCGCAGCCGGAAAGATGGTAAAGGGTGGGGCGCACCACTAGGTCGAAAACGACCATGGCGGAAACCGGGTTGCCCGGCAATCCGAAGGCCGGTTTGCCGTTAACCAGTCCGATGACGGTGGGCTTGCCGGGCCTTATCGCCAGACCGTGGATTAGGACGCCGGGTTGACCCAGGTTGCCGATTATCTGGGCGGTCATGTCCCGGGAACTGACGGAGCTTCCGGCGGAAAAGACCAATGCGTCAGCCATCTCCAGTCCCCGGATGGCGGCGGCGGTTTGTTCTTCAATATCGTCCCGCACTATTCCCAAAGGCAACGGGATGCCGCCGGCCTGCTCTACCAGGGCGGCGATGGTGTAGGTGTTTATGTCCCGGATCTGGCCTTCGGCGGGGGCGGTGTCGGGGGACACAACCTCATCGCCTAGAGACAATATGGCAACTCTTGGCTTGGCGGCCACTGAGAGATCTGTGATGCCCATGGCCGTCAAGCCGCCAAGGTCCTGGGGCCGGAGATAATGGCCTGCTGGCAGAATGACCTCGCCTCGCTTGATGTCCTCGCCAGGTTGGACAACGTTCTCGCCAACGGCCACCGGGCGGACCACCTCGATGGTTTTGGCGTCGACCCGCTGGGTGTTTTCCACCATGATTACAGCGTCGGCTCCGTCGGCCAGCATACCTCCGGTATAGGCGTCGGCGGCATCGCCTGTGCTGACGGAAACTTCGGCCTGTCGGCCCATGGGAACCTCGCCTACTAAATTGAAGTAGGCGGGCAATCCCTCGGACGCGCCGAAGGTGTCAACGGCCCGTAGGGAATAGCCGTCCATGGCTGATCGGGGGAAGGAAGGGAGGTCTTCGGGGGCATGGGTTTCTTGGGCGGTGACGCGGCCTAATGCCTCATCGATGGGGACTTCCGTAGCCGGAAGGGCAGGCCGGGTCTCCAACCGGTCCAATAGGACTTGTAGCGCCTCTGCAGGGGGGAGGACGTTAAAAAACTCGGGCATAATAAAGTGGGCCTAGTGGTTAAATCAACAGCGCTCGGATAGAGCGGCATAAATTCGCTGGGTTTGCCAGGGCGAGTTACATTATAACCGGTTGGATCCGGCGTGATATCGCTGGAGCCGGTATGCGGCGTGTCAGATTCCACAACTAGAGCAAGACCACGTTCGATGCGTAACACAGGAGTTCTCTGGCATTGGGGAGCGCCGAGTGGGCGAAGCTTCCGGTATCGCCGGAATGACGATAGGTTTGCTGATGAATTTGGGGGTTGGTGGGTATTGAGGATGAAAAGTATGTATAACGAATATATGATTGAGAACCGGTTGACAATATTATGTCATCAACGGAGAATTACCTCTGGACTCTCGGGGCTAGCCAACCCCGTTTCTTTCCGGTAATGAAGAGTTTGATTCACCGTGAATCCCATTTAGAAGTTGGCGGAATAGTATTGGTCGATAACTCACTTTCTCCCCACGGTGGGGTCTTGGTAGATCGGGTTGCTTCTCCAGAGGAAGCTGCGCGGATGATTAAAGGCCTGCCCCGGTTGGCGGTGAGGGAACAGATCGCCAGAGAGTGCGTGAACATCGCCTACGGATTTTTCTCTCCGCTGGAAGGATTCATGGGGCAAGCTGATGTGGATTCAGTGGTTCGGAACATGACCCTGGCGAGTGGCTACGTTTGGAGTATTCCCATCGTTATGGATGTCTTAAACGACGAGTTGACCTCCCTTGGTGTAGGGGTTGGCGACTCGGTGTTGCTCACCAATCAGGACCAGCCCCTGGCGGTTTTAGAGGTAGATGAGATTTTCTCCTACGATAAAGAATTGATGGCCGGTCATGTCTACGGAACCAACGACCTGGCGCATCCAGGGGTTATGAGGACCAATTCCTTGGAAGACACTTTCGTCTCCGGACCTATAACCCTGGTCAATCCTCCAGTGATTAATCCACCGTTCGACGAATTCTGGAAGACTCCCCGCCAGATGAGGGAACTCTTTGCCGATCGGGGTTGGACCAAGGTCGTAGCCCACCAGAGCCGTAACGTTCCCCATTCCGGCCACGAGTGGCTGATGAAGGGCGCGTACTTGGCGGCGGAGGCCGACGGGATACTGGTCAGCGCCGTCGTAGGGGAGAAGAAGCCGGGGGACTACATCGACGAAGCGATAGTTCTAGGGCATAACCGTTTGCGGGAAGGCGGGTTCTTCCGAGAGGACGTGCACCAGACTTCCACGCTGATGTGGGACATGCGCTACGCCGGACCGCGGGAGGCTGTGTTCCATGCCTTGGTTCGGAAGAACCTGGGCTGCACCCACCATATGTTCGGCCGGGACCATGCCGGCGTTGGCGATTACTACGATACCTACGCCGCCCACAACATCTTTAGCGAATTACCTGACTTGGGTATCAAGTCGGTTTTGACGCTGGAGTGGTGGTACTGTCCGGTATGCGCCGGAGTTGCCTACGAGGGTCTCTGCGGTCACCGGGACCAGAAGCAGGACCTTTCAGGTACCTTCATTCGCAGCATCATCCAAGGCGGGACGGAACCTGAGCCTCTGACCTTAAGAGCGGAAGTTCTGGAGGTAACCGGCCAGTGCGCGGAAAAGTATGGCTTCGGGTCTCCATTCGTTACCGAAGAATACCTGGAAAACCGTACACCGGTCATGTCCCTGGCAGCCATGGACTGTACTTGTTCCTGTGAAACTTGATATGTGATGTCGCCAAGGCCCCCGTACGAACAATGCGGGGGCTTTTTATTTAATCGGGTTACTTGTACCTGGCCATCCAAAATCGAACGGTAAATAGCGGGAGGAAAAATGCCTACATTCGTGGAACCCAATGCCTGCAATGCGTGCGCAGGCGAGCACCTGGGACCCCTTTGCGTGTACATCTGCCCCAACGACCTAATGGTGCTAGACCCCGGCATGAACAAAGGCGCCAACCAAGAGCCGGAGCTGTGCTCAGAATGTTATGCCTGCGTCAAGCTCTGCCCTCAGGAGGCGATATTTGTCCGGGGGTATTCGGACTTCGTGCCATTGGGGGCCTCGGTCCAACCGAAGCGAGTAGAAGGGGGTTTCACCTGGACGGTGAAATTCAGGGACGGCAGAGAGTTGCAGTTCACCTATCCTTCCAGGAGCACTCCTGTAGGGTCGTCCGATCCATATAAAGATTTCACTGAAGACAAGGTCAATGACCTGGAAGGCCAGGGGTTGGCGGGAGAATCCAAATGGCTTGGCGTGGACAGATTGCCCACGTTACAAGCTGGTAGTTAGGAGGAATTTCGATGGCTTTACCTACTGTTGAGACGGTTGAATGCGACATTCTAGTCGTTGGTGGAGGAATGTCCGGATGTGGTGCCGCATTCGAATCAAAATATTGGGGCGAAGATCTCAAAGTTGTGATTGTTGAGAAAGCAGTCATAGAACGTAGCGGGGCAACCGGTGAGGGACTCTCTGCCATCAACTGCTACATGGGGCAGCGGTACGGATGGAACACTCCAGAAGACTTCGTTAAGTATGTCGTCAATGACATGATGGGCTTGGCCCGGGAAGACCTGGTTTACGATGTAGGCCGTCATGTCGACTCGTCAGTCCATCTGCTGGAAGAGTGGGGCCTGCCAATTTGGAAGAAGGAAAACGGAGAATATGAGCGGATCGGACGCTGGCAGATCCCCATACACGGCGAGTCGATCAAGCCGGTAACTGCGGAGCCGGCTAGGAAAGCAGTAGGAACTGAAAATATCTACGAGCGGATAGCCATCACGCATCTTTTGACCGATGCTAACGATCCGAATCGTATCGCCGGCGCTATCGGGTTTGGGGTTCGAGAGAACAAGATTTGGGTGTTTAAAGCCAACGCCGTAATCATCACCAGCGGCGGCGCTTCAAACGTTTTCCGGCCAAGGTCGGTGAACGAGGGCATGGGGCGGACTTGGTATTCAGTGTTCGCTACCGGTTCGGCCTACGGATTGATGATTCCCATCGGTACGGAAATGACCCAGATGGAACACCGTTTCGTGCCCACCCGGTTCAAGGACGGATACGGCCCGGTCGGCATGTGGTTCCAATATTTCCACGCCCACGTAGAGAATTCGTTGGGCGAAGACTATACGGTTACCCGGGAAAGCGAGCTTAGGAAATACGAGCCGTATGGGTCGGCGATACCAACGCCGACTCCTCTTCGAAACCACCAGATGTTCTTGGACATCAAGGAAGGCAAAGGTCCGATGTACATGCGGACCGATCTGGCGATGCAGGAACTTGCCGCTGGTGATCCGGCGAAAATGGATAAGGTGAGGGAAGAAGCCTGGGAAGATTTCTTGGATATGACTATCGCACAGGCGTTGACGTGGGCATCCCAGAATATCGCTCCTGAGGATACGCCTTCGGAAGTTGTTTTGGCCGAACCTTACATAATGGGTTCCCACTCCGGGGAAGCCGGAGCTTGGGTCAGTGGACCTGAGGATCTAGCTCCCCCTGAGTACTACTGGGGTTATAACAAGATGACCACGGTTCTTGGACTGTTTGCGGCTGGTGACGGAGTTGGCGCTGCGCCGCATAAATTCTCTTCGGGTTCCTTTACTGAGGGTAGGTTAGCTGCTAAATCAGCCGTTAAGTTCGTTAGAGACAACCCTGGAGCGACCACAGTGAGCGACGCACAAGTTAAAAAATTGTCCGAAGAGATCTGGGCTCCTATGGAGACTTTTGAAAAGCATAAAGGCGCCTCCACTGCTGAGGAAATCAATCCCAACTACATCACTCCTAAACAGGCCTTGGTTCGACTGCAGAAGATAATGGATGAATATGGCGGCGGCACTTCTACTTGGTACACGGTCAACGAGGCCACCTTGCTGAGAGGTATCACCCTCATCGAGATGTTACGGGAAGACCTAGCGCAACAAGCGGCTCGTAACCGGCATGAGTTGATGCGATCTTGGGAAGTGGTGCATCGGACGTGGACCGGCGAAGCCCACTTACGTCATCTGCTTCACCGCAAGGAGACTAGGTGGCCGGGTTATTACTACCGGTCCGATTATCCGGACCTGGATGATCAGAACTGGAGAGTCTTTGTAAACTCGCGCTACGACGCAGTGAACAATCAATGGAGCCTGACCACCAAGCCATACGTTAATATCATCAAGTAAATCGGTTGTCGGCCCGAGGCAAGCATTGCCCCGGGCCGACGGCCAAAAGTTCGGATTCAGCTTGCTCAAGTCCCACGGTTTGTTGCTTCGGCATCTACAATGTCTAGTCCCGGCTTCTCTTCGTTACTTCCCAGTATTTTCCTTTGCTGCGATTTATACCGGTTGAGCGTCTTTGGGTACAGCAGTACAATTGAGGCGGATATCCCCTGATAGAAAACCTCTACAGATCTTACCCAATCAGACTAGGAGGCAATGATGCCCAGCGGCAGTAAAGAGGAATGGACCAGGGAAACGCTGGGTCCGGCCATCGACCGATTTCCCGAACGCCAGCCCAAGTTCGTAACCGATAGCGGGCTGGATATCGAGCCGTTGTATGTCCCTGAAGACCTAGCGGGAGACGGACGGGAATACAGCAGGGATGTCGGCTATCCTGGCGAATATCCGTACACCCGCGGAGTCCAGCCCAACAGCTATCGGGGCCGGATGTGGACCATGCGGCAATACTCCGGATACTCCACCGCCGAGGAAACGAACCAGCGCTTTAGATATCTTCTGGACCAGGGACAGACCGGGCTTTCAGTAGCGTTTGATCTGCCTACCCAGATCGGTTACGACTCGGACCACCCGCGGGCCTTGGGTGAGACGGGCAAGGTTGGAGTGCCCATATGTAGCCTTGAAGATATGGAAGTCCTGATGCAAGGCCTTCCCATGGACCGGGTTAGTACTTCCATGACAATCAACGCCACCGCCTCCATATTGCTGTGTCTTTATATCGCGGCGGCCAAGAAGCAGGGAGTCCCCCAGGACAAGATAAGCGGAACGATTCAGAACGATATATTGAAGGAATACATCGCTCGGGGGACGTATGCCTATCCGCCGAGGCCGTCCATGCGGCTGGTGGTCGATGTGTTCAAGTATTGCGCCGAAAGCGTCCCCCGCTGGAACACCATCAGCGTCAGCGGATACCACATGCGAGAGGCCGGAGCCACGGCGGTGCAGGAGTTGGCCTTCACCTTTGCCAACGCCATCGCTTATGTGGAGGCGGCGATAGGAGCCGGGTTGCCGGTGGATGAATTCGCCCCCAGGGTTTCATTCTTTTTCGTCGCTCAAAACAACCTCTTTGAAGAGGTAGCCAAGTTCCGGGCGGCCCGGCGCATGTGGGCAAAAATTATGAAGGAGCAGTTTGGAGCAAAGGATCCACGGTCGATGATGCTCCGGTTCCACACCCAGACGGCCGGCGTGTCCCTCACAGCCCAGCAACCGGACAACAACCTGATCCGGTGCACCGTTCAGGCCCTGGCGGCGGTCTTGGGTGGCTCCCAGTCGCTGCACGTCAACTCCCGGGATGAAGCCCTGGCGCTGCCCACCGAGGAGTCGGCCCAGCTCTCATTGCGCACCCAACAGATATTGGCTTTCGAGAGCGGCGCCGCCGACGTGGTAGACCCGTTGGGCGGCTCCTACTACGTGGAGAGTTTGACCAACCAGTTGGAAGAAGGCGCCTTCAATTACCTGGACCGCATCAAAGAATTTGGAGGCACGGTAGACGCCATCGAGCAGGGCTTCCAGATGCGGGAGATTGGGGAGTCGGCCTATCAGCACCGCCGGGAAGTGGAGACCGGGGACCGGACCATAGTCGGCGTAAATAAATACGTGACCGACGAGCCGCCGCTGGAAGGACTGTTGCGGATCTACCCGGAAGCGGCCCGGCAGCAGATACAGCGGGTGCAGCGGCTCCGCAAAGAGCGGGACGATTCGCAAGTTCAGGCCGCCCTGAAACGTCTGACAGTTGTGGCTCAGGGCACTGACAATACTGTTCCGGCAATCCTAGAATGCGTGGAAAGCTACTGTACTCTTGGCGAGATTAGCCAGGTCTTTCGGGATGTGTTCGGCGAGCAAGATCAGATGGCGAGTTTCTGAAGAGTAACCTTTCGACAGATCCGAGGCATGAACAAGACCTTAGGAGAATGTGATGCCAGACCTGATACTTAATGAAGAAGAGCAGATGCTTCAAACCCTGGTCCGGGATTTCGCGGACCGGGAGTTGATTCCCAGGGCCAAAGAGGCGGATGAAAAGCAGGAGTTCTCCTGGGAGAATTGGCGTGGGATGGCCGGCCTTGGACTGACGGGCGTGGGCATCGACACGGAGTATGGCGGCAGCGGCCCGGCCGGATATCGGAAGGTATCCATCGTTGCTGAAGAGGTGGCCAGGGGCGACGCCGGGGCAAGCGTTAGCGTGCTGGCCCATCTGTCGCTCGGTACTACCACCATATACCGGTTTGGCAACGAAGAGCAGAAAAAACGGTTGGTGCCTTCGCTGGCATCCGGAAAGGGCATCGCAGCATGGGCGCTAACGGAGCCGGGCGGCGGTTCCGACGCAGCGGCCCTACAGACCACCGCCACCGAACGGGATGGGATGTACTTCCTGAACGGCAGCAAGATGTTCATCACCAACGCTTCGGTGGCCGAGTCCATCGTGGTGTTTGCCACCCATGACCGGTCCTTGGGGTACAAAGGAATCAGTGCGTTTGTGGTTCACCGGGACTCGCCGGGGCTAACCGTCAACCCGCTCCACGGAAAGATGGGTATGCGTAGCTCCACCACCGACGAGGTCGTCTTCCAAGACACTCCGGTGCCCATGGAGAACCGCTTGGGTGAAGAAGGCCGGGGCTTCAATTACGCCATGGACATACTGGACTCCAGCCGGATAATCATTGCCGCCCAGTGTGTGGGCATCGGGCAGTCGGCTTTGGAAGCGGCGGTCCGATACGCACAGCAACGGGAGACTTTCGGCAAGCCCATCGCCCAGCATCAAGCCATTCAGTTCATGCTGGCGGAGATGGCCACCGCAGTACATGGAGCCAGGATAGCCACCATGAATGCTGCGACATTGAAGGACGAAGGATTGCCATTCGTCAACGAGGCCTCCATGGCCAAGTTGATTGCTTCGGAGATGTGCGTAGACGTTTCCTCCAAGGCGATGCAGGTCCACGGCGGCATCGGATATTTCCAAGACGCCGGAGTAGAAAGAATCTTCCGGGACGCCAGAGTTACGACCATCTACGAAGGAACGTCGGAAGTGCAGAAGCTAATCATTGCACGGCAGATTCTTGCCCAGTATCCTTTGTAGATGTCTGGTATCTGGGGATCGATCTAAGAGGCTAGCGTTGGGAAGTACCATAAAATCTTGGTTCCTGGGAGGGGCTTAACCGGTGGCTACTGAATCCGTTTGCAGCGTTAGTTACATCGACCATGTGGGCGTGGCGGTTAAAGACATAAACGCTGCCCTGAAGTTTTTCCAAGAGGTGTTCGGGGCTCCGCCGGCAGAGATAGAGTCCCTGCCTGATCAAGGGGTTCGAGCGACTCTTATACAAGTTGGGCAGACCAGGCTTGAACTACTTGAGCCGTTGTCGGATGATTCTCCGGTCGGTCGTTTCGTTGAGCGGCGGGGAGAAGGTCTGCACCATCTGGCGCTGAATGTGCCGGGACTGGCCGCAACCCTGATCAAGTTGGAAGAGCATGGTGTGGACTTAGTGGACCGGGAGCCACGGGAAGGCTTGTCGGGTATGATTGCTTTCCTGCACCCGCGATCGACGTTCGGGATTCTAACCGAGTTGGTGGAGAACTGACGCGGGTCATGAGCCAAGTCAATGGGTATGCGAGTTGATTATTTATGACGCAATCTAGCCATCCTATCCGCGTACTCGTCGCCAAACCGGGCCTGGACGGGCATGATCGAGGCGCCAAGGTGATTGCCCGGGCTCTTCGTGATTCCGGGATGGAAGTTATCTACACCGGCATCCGGCAGACACCGCAGATGATTGTCCAAGCGGCGATCCAAGAGGACGTTGACGTCCTGGGCATGAGCATCTTGTCAGGAGCGCACCTGGAGATATTGCCGGGGATAATGGACCTTCTAAAGGAAGAAGGGCTGGGCGACGTATTAGTGATTGTAGGCGGCATAATCCCAGAGTCGGACCGCCAGCCCCTGTTGGACTTGGGCATCAGCGGCGTTTTTGGCCCAGGAACATCCACGGGAGCTATATCGGAATTTATAGAAGCCAAGATAGAAGAGAGGGGCGTTCGCTAGCATGGGGAATCGATGTGGAGGTCCTTACTCCCAGGTCCAAAACCGGGAGTCTCGCCGAGCCTATCCCCTTGACATCCGCGCAGGCAGGGCGATTATAATTGCCACCGGCTCTAAAAGGCAGGTTCTTTAAGTTTTATGCAATACAATGTTGCACAGTTGCTAAAGGGACCGATCGGCGAGTCAAGTTACCACAATATCGAAGAGATTTTTACTGAGGAAGAACGAATCACCGACAGGGTTAGCGGGCCGGTACAAATGGTTCGGACCCATCAAGGTGTGTTGGTCAATGCTGAATTAGACATCCAAACCACACTCATGTGTGGCCGATGTCTCGGGGAATTTTCCTGGCCTTCTACCCTCTATATAGAAGAGGAATTTTTCCCGATTCTGGACCTTCATACCGGGTGGCATCTGCCACCTCCCTCCGATGATGAAGACAACCAAAGAATTGATACTGATAATGTGTTAGACTTGACCGAAATCATGCGGCAATACGTGATTGCCGATACGCCAATGAAGCCATTATGCCAGGCGAATTGCCTTGGTCTTTGCCTGGTATGTGGGAACAACTTGAACCTGGGGGAATGTAATTGCAGCGATGCTGAGGTGGACCCGAGATGGGGCGCCTTGGCTGATTTGCTGAAATCACAGAAGGGGTAGTAATGGGTGGTGGAAGAAGAAGACGTATTCCCCTCACGCGCGAGCGGCCGTCGGAAAACGCCATATCCCAGTCTACTTGAGGGTTGATACTTGGATCGCGGACCAATCGCCAGGCCGGTCCGATGATTGGAGATCAACGGGAAAGTAGAGAAGAGAAAGGAATGACCGGTTGTCGGCGACCGAATGACCGGTTTTAGTAGTGATAATCAATGGGTGCAGTACCAAACAAGAAAATAACTAGGGCGCAGCGGGGGCGGCGCTTCACTTCACAAAAGTTGAAGCCCCTTAATCCCTCCGTGTGCACCAGGTGCCGAAGCGCCAAAATGCCTCATACTGTTTGCCCCCAATGCGGTTTCTATAAAGGGAGGCAAATGGTAGGAACCGAAGGATAACCGGAGCAGGCCTGAAGATGTGTGTGCAGAATACACCGCAACGATGGCACCACGAGTTTCGGTTACTAGAAGGTTTCGGGCTATCCTCTACCTTTCCCGGTCGCGCGTTTCTCAGGCCCGGCGTCATATAACCTGATTAAGACGTTGAGATTGGGGCTAAACGCATGCAGATAACTGCCGACAATCAGAACGGAATAAAAAGGGCTTTTGTTTTCCCTGGCCAGGGTTCTCAGAGCGTTGGCATGGGGCAAGAGCTTTTCGATTCTTCCCGGGCGGCGCGTGCGGTCTTTCAAGAGGCCGACGATACGCTGGGGATCAAACTTTCAAAGCTGATATTCCAAGGTCCTTCCCGCAAACTTCAGGACACGATCAACTCTCAACCGGCTATCATGACGGTGAGCATCGCTGCCTTGAAGGCGTGGGAAGAGTTCACTGGCTCCGAGTTGGAGACGCCAGCCGCTCTCGCCGGGCACAGCCTGGGAGAATACACTTCGATGGTAGCGGCCGGGGTCGTGAGCTTTGCGGACGGCGTGAGCCTGGTGCGGCAACGAGGCCGATTGATGCAACAAGCGGCTAAAGGGCGGCCGGGGGGCATGGCGGCAATCTTGGGACTTGATGAGTTAGCAACAGCTCAGATCTGCGCGGAAACCGGCGTCGAATTGGCTAATATCAACGCCGACGACCAGATCGTGATTAGCGGAGATAAAGTAGCGGTGGCCCAAGCCATGGACTTGGCTTCGGCTCGCGGCGCTAGGAAGACCATCCCGCTAACCGTTAGCGGCGCTTTCCATTCTTCGCTGATGCAAGAGGCTAAAGAAGGCCTTGCGGAAGCGATGGTGGCGATGGAGTTCAAAGACCCCCAAAGCCCAATCATCGCAAACTCCGATTGCGCTGAGTTGAGAACCGGTGAACAGGTCCGTGAGGAGTTGGTCCGGGGGCTCTGCCAGTGCGTGCAGTGGCGAAATACAGTCCGATGCATGGTTGATTCTGGGATTTCCCAGTTCGTAGAATTGGGGCCGGCCAGCGTACTGGCCAGTTTGATTAGACGGATCGACCGGGGTGTTGAGGCTGTGGCATTATTCAATCCGGATTCTATTAGAAAATTGGCCGGCGCGACCGCTTAAACCGGTTCTCGCCAGCGTGATGGTGTTCCATGCCCAGGGAGAGATTTACAGACCTGAGAAGAAAGGGAAGGGTGGCGGCCCTCCAGAGCCTCTACGCAGCCGACGTTCGCGGTAACTTTGCGGAGTCTTCCCTTGAATGGTTGGCAGAAGACGAACAACTGCCGGAACGAGCGATGTCTTTCGCTCAAGAATTGGTCGAGGGAGTATTGGCCAGAAGCCAGGCTCTCGATCAAGTGATTCAGCAATTCGCACCAGCGTGGCCTGTAGCTCAGCTAGCGCCGGTGGACCGGAATATCTTACGGATAGCACTGCTGGAGTTGTTACATAATCCTGATACGCCGGACAAGACGGCGATTAACGAGGCCGTTGAGTTGGCCAAAGTATTTGGCAGTGATAATTCCAGCAAATTTGTGAATGGTGTTCTGGGATCGGTGATTGGTAACCGGGAGGTTGCCTACATGGCTACGGTTGGATCCCAAATCTAGGGAGATGACCTATTGGCGACCGTTTATGATCGCGTAAAAACCATAGTGGTTGATAAGTTAGGGGTGGACGAGGCAGAGGTGGAAGAAGGGTCATCCTTCGTGGATAACCTCAATGCGGACTCCCTGGACCTAGTTGAATTAATCATGGCCTTCGAAGAAGAGTTCTCCACTGGCGATGAGCAGTTGGAGATTTCCGACGACGAGGCTGGGGCGCTTGGCACCATCAAGGATGCCGTCGACTACCTGAAAAACCACGGGATTCAAGACGCCTAGTATCGCGCTGATTCGGGCAAACGGGCCTGTTTCAGCGAGTGGATTCCGGTGCCGCTTCTCTCTTGGACGCCGCCCGGTGGGGTGTCCTACGGTAGGAGTTCGGTCTGTGCCGAGAAATCTGTTTCCGTGGCGATAATCAACTCGGGAAATCCCGTTGCCGGTACTTCGCCTTCCCCTCTGATTAAGTCAATTATAGATTCGGTTAGGGTTGGTGTTTGGAATTTTTTAGCGGCGTGACCAAGGGGCTATAGCCGTTACATTATGGTAAGTACACTATTGCATTTATACTGTAATAACGGCTGATTCGTATCTAGATTGCGGGTTGAACCCTTATGAATAGCTTGGATGAAATCGCTCGACTGGTTAGACAATGCTCGGATTGTGAACTTGGCCGAACCCGGAAAAATGCCGTTCCCGGTGAGGGTTCTCCCACCGCCGAACTGATGATAATCGGCGAAGGACCGGGTTCTCAAGAAGACCTTACTGGCCGTCCATTTGTGGGCCGGGCCGGACAGTTTCTGGATGAGTTATTGGGTTACATCGGACTGAAGCGTGGAGATGTATTCATCGCCAACATGGTTAAGTGCCGGCCTCCGGGAAACCGGGACCCACTGCCCGCCGAAGTCTTGGCATGCGACAAGTATCTGGAGCGGCAGATAGAGTTGCTCAACCCGGCGTTGATAGTTACTTTGGGGAGAGTTTCTCTGGCCCGGTTCTTCCCTGGAGAAAGTATGACCCAGGCCCGGGGTAAGGTCCGGAACAAGGACGGCCGGCACATATATCCGGTGATGCATCCAGCCGCCGCTTTGTATCGTCAGGAAGTTAGACCGGGAATCATTGAAGACTTCAAAGCCATCCCTGGGGTTTTGACTGGTATCCGGAATGCCGAGGCGGCTCCAACGTCAGTCGCGGTAGCACCGTCACCAGCGGACGAACCGTCAGGTGAACAGCAGCTAGGTCTGGACGGAATCAGTAACACCGTTCCCGGACCAATCACCGAATCAGTGGTTCCGGGTTTGACGTCCGAACCGCCGGAAGAAAAACAACTTAGTCTATTTGAATAAACATCTTGAGTAATGTAACTACACCTTTGCGAATCATTCCCCTGGGTGGACTGGGGGAGATCGGTAAGAACATGATGGCCGTGGAGTACGGCGACGACATCGTCGTCGTTGACTGCGGGGTCCAATTTCCGGAAGGGGATATGCCGGGTGTTGATCTAATCGTCCCCGATGTTTCTTACTTGGTGGAACGGGCCGACAAGGTCAGGGCAATCTTAATCACCCACGGGCATGAGGACCACATCGGCGCCCTTCCATTCGTTTTGCCCCAGGTGAATGCCCCGGTGTATGCGCCGAGATTGGCTCATGGCCTTATATCAGTGAAGTTGAACGAGCGCCGTCCCACTAGGGGCGCGGTTTTGGAAGCTATCGAACCGGGCATCGGTTACCAATTCGGCGACAACTTGCGAGCCACTTGGTTCCGGGTATGCCATAGCATTCCCGATGCCATGGGTATCGCCATCGAGACCCCCCGGGGTTTGGTGGTTCACACCGGAGACTTCAAGATTGATCACACCCCGGTTGACGGCCGAACCATGGATCTTGCGACACTGGCTCGGTATGGATCAGGGGGCGTTCTGCTGCTGTGCTCCGATTCCACCTATGCCGAAATGCCCGGTTACACCACATCGGAGCGGGTAGTTGGCGAGGCCTTGGATCGCGCCATCGCTGACGCTCCAGGGCGGGTTATGATAGCCACTTTCGCTTCCCTTATCGCTAGGATGCAGCAGGTTGTGGACGCAGCGGAGCATTCCGGCCGCAAGGTTGGTTTAGTGGGCCGTAGCATGGAAGCCAATGTAGCCGTGTCGATGGAGATGGGGTATCTGAAGATGCCGCCGGGAATGCTCCAACCTCTAAGCGAACTCCGTCAATTGCCTCCCAATGAAGTGGTGCTTTTAACCACCGGGAGCCAGGGCGAGCCAACCTCTGCGCTGGTGCGGATCGCCAACAAAGACCACCGGGACATCAGCGTTATAGAGGGCGACACGGTGATAATCTCCGCAACCCCGATCCCGGGCAACGAATTGGGGGTCGGCCGGACTATAGACAACCTGATGCGACAGGGAGCCACCGTGCTCTACGATCGCATCTCCACGGTCCACGTACACGGACATGCTAGCCAGGAAGAACTCAAGTTGGTGCTTAACCTGGTCCGGCCCCGGTACTTCGTTCCGGTGCACGGCGAGTACCGGCACCTGATGGCCCATGCCCAACTGGCTTGGGACGTGGGGGTGGCGGAGTCCGGGATATTCGTGTTGGAAGACGGGGATGTACTGGAGCTATCCGATGATGGGGCGCGGGTGGAGGAGAAGGTTTCCGCACGGCGAATCTTCATCGACGGATTGAACCGGCGCGATCATCGCAGCCAGGTATTCCGCCAACGCCGA
>CEVM01126682.1_pt1 | contig 20769 bp, 15 predicted proteins | sample 531481 | NCBI WGS metagenome assembly CEVM01 (sample SAMEA2623649, study PRJEB7988) | marine metagenome | biome: marine biome (ENVO:00000447); feature: mesopelagic zone (ENVO:00000213) & marine oxygen minimum zone (ENVO:01000065); material: "saline water (ENVO:00002010), including plankton...
ACGGTTTCGTATGTATTGGCTATGGAAGAACTGAGCAAGATCGATGCTTCTGCTTCTGTGATCGTTTCTGTAAACAACTCCTTGGTTTGTTGGGGCCTAGAAACTTATGGTTCCGAAGAACAAAAACAAAAATATCTCACCAAACTTGCCAGTGGCGAATCTATCGGCGCGTTCTGTTTAAGTGAGCCGGAAGCCGGAAGTGACGCCACCTCACAACGCACCACTGCGATTGATAAAGGGGATCACTACCTTCTTAATGGAACGAAGAACTGGATCACCAACGGCGGTAGTGCCGATTATTATTTAGTGATCGCCCAAACCGATCGTGACAAAGGTCACCGCGGGATCAATGCGTTTATCGTAGAAAAATCGTGGGACGGTTTTGAAGTGGGTCCTAAAGAAGACAAACTTGGAATTCGCGGAAGCGACACCCACACCTTGAACTTCAATGATGTAAAAGTTCCTAAGGAAAACCGTATTGGTGAAGACGGTTTTGGATTCAAATTTGCCATGAAAACCTTAAGTGGCGGACGTATTGGGATTGCGGCACAAGCGTTGGGTATCGCGGCCGGAGCTTACGATCTTGCGAGAGAATATTCTAAGATCAGAAAGGCCTTTGGTACCGAGATCTGCAACCACCAAGCGATTGCTTTTAAATTAGCAGACATGCACGTGAATATTGAGGCTGCCCGTCATTTGGTAATGAAGGCCGCTTGGGACAAAGACCAAGGGAATAATTATGACATGAGTGGTGCCATCGCAAAATTACAAGCCAGTAAAGTCGCTATGGAAACAACGGTAGAAGCCGTACAGGTTCATGGTGGAAACGGATATGTGAAGGAATATCATGTGGAACGCCTTATGCGCGACGCGAAGATCACCCAGATCTACGAAGGCACCAGCGAAATACAAAAGATAGTGATTTCCAGAGGTTTGTTGCGTGACTAACCCTGAAATCATCATCAAAAAAAGCCCGCCCTCTCGGCGGGCTTTTTTATGGCTGCTATCCTGCTCTTGTAACAATTAGTCAAGGCTACGACTAATAGATCGGGAGCTTTCGAAAAATCCACGCCTAATTTTGGAAAGCGTGTTTCTCAAACTCGTTTTTTTTACCGAAATTACATCACTATTATTTTCAACGAACATTCTTAAACAACCATTACCATGTCTGATGATTTTGATCTTTTAGAAACTGATTCCGCTTCCAAACAAGAAAAAGTAGATGTCAATTGGGGAAAAGCCGTTGACCAGATGAAATCGAAACTTGCTCAGGAAGACGATCCGGAAGTACGCCAAAAAATCTTAAATGCCACGTTAGACGACGTGGTACACATGGCAGAAAAGGACCGTGCCACTTTACTTGATGCTATAAAAGACCTAACCGATTACCAAGATGAAGTAGGTATCATCTTTGAAAAATTTTCTACACTAAACGCTAATGAGCAAAAAGTAATTGACAACGCGCAAAAAGATCTGGAGCGTGCACGGTTGGCGTTAGAAGATGCTGAAAACGTTAAAGACAATTGGTGGAACAACCTTTGGGGGCGCAAAGCGCGTATCAGAAAGCGTGAAGAAGAGTTAAAAGCTGCGGAAAAAGCACGTGAAGCCGCTGACCTGAAAGCGAAGCAAATGTTCCAAGAACGCATTGAAAATGCTGATGTGCAGACCTTATTGAGTGAGCTTTCCTATAAAAGCCAAGCGGCTGTGACACGTCTAAAAAATCGCGAAGTAGAGATCAAAGAGGTTGAAGAGAAATTACAAGAAGCGATCGTAGAAGCGAGTAAAAATCACACCAAAGCGTTAGAGAAAAAGAAAGAAACCGAAGAAAAGCTGGAAGCGCAATACGCGTTGCTGAAGCAAGCCCGACAAGAATTAGAGTCGATCAGCGATAAACAATCTACCGAATATTCCGAAGCGATTGGAAAGATCACCGAGATCGAACAAAAAGTAGAAGAACTGGAAGGACTTAAAAATGCCTATACCACCTTGGCAGCCAGTAAAGACAGTTTTGTTCACAAGCACAACCTAACTATCAAAGTACTTACCAGTCTTCGCAGCAATTTACAAACGCACCGTGCGAAATTAAAGAGTGATACCGACGAACGCTTAAAGTATTATGATGGATATGTCGTCGCTCTTAAAGCGAGAACCGATCAAGAATTCGCCGCGATCTTAGAACACTTGGGAGTAAAAACCGATGAACATATTGGCTCCACCCTTGCTGCGATGCACAGCGCGAGTGCCAAAGCGCGTCAGGAGATGATGGACAATATTCCGGTGCACGAAAAGGTAATGCAGGGCGTGTACAGCAGCTATGCAGAATCGTTGCAAGAAATTCGGGAGAAGGACGCAGAAATTCAAAAGGATTTTGCTGCGCGCTACGGCATTGATATGAAGGAGATCTTTGAGGAATACTATGCTTCCGGTAAAGAAACACCAACGAAAGAAACACCAGAGGCACCAGACCCTGCTCCTTCACAAGATGATGATTTGTTAAGCTAACGGTCATCATTCCGAAGAAACACAACCAAAATCACTGTAAGGAAAGGCATGGGGATTAATCAAATCGTAACACCCTTAGACAGTGCTGTCTTAGAAACCAAAGAACAGTACAAGGTCTATTTTAAGATCGTTACCCACGCGTTTGAGGAAATGCTTCAAGCGATGGATCGCGAGAAGATCTGCCATGCCATTGAATTGTCTTTTTTACAGCAATATTGCGATCTCATTACCTATTCGTTAGAAGCCTTCCGAGTAAAGTATTTATACGATGAAGATGAAAAAATGAAGATCGACCTTACGGAATCGGGATTGCCTAATTATTTGGAATTTCGCTATCTGTACAACGATCTTGAACTTCGGAAGGAACACATTGCCAAACTTCCGAGTAAGGAGAAACTGCAACAAGAGTTTTTAGAGCAGTTGCTGAAGTACAAAGAACCCATTCCGAAGCGAAAATTACAGCAAGCCGCGTCTATCGTGTATTACAATTCGGTGCAACGCAATTATATCTTCCGAAAGTTTGTGCAAGGAAAGATCGTTCGCATTGAAAATAGCGATACCCCTTACGTTGTAAGTTGGGCTTTTTATGATGTAACCCACAACAGGCCGTTTGTATGCTTTATGTATTTCGACCTACACAAAACCACCGTAGGGGAATATACGGAAACGATCTATGAAGCAATTGAGCAGGTTGCTGATAGAAACATGAGCATCGAAATGATGGCTTATGGTATTGATAAGAAATTGCCGAAGTTACATCCTAAGCAAGTGAAGAAGATCGATTTGGGACCGCTTCACAACGTTTTTGCTAAAGATGAACTCACATTAACGCATGTGCTGCTGGAAGCGATCGTAAAGAAAACCGTGGACCTGCATGCCTTTGCCATGAGTTTGGAAATTGAGACCTGTGTAAGTACCGATAGCGTTTCTGAAGGGAGTATTTTCAGCAAACAAGAATTACAAGTTTGGGAAACGCAACGAACCAAAACCTATGTCTTTTGTCCGCATCGCGTCATGCAATTATATTACGACAAAATTCCGGAAACCATGAACCGTCTGACGGTTCCCCCTATAGAAATTGAGACCCTAGTACCTTAATATGCAACATAACAGTACCTTTCCTATAAAGAATGTCGAATTGAAAAACCTGCGAGACGAAGCTACTTCGTATCTCAAAGGGATTCAATGGGACCAAAGTTATAAAGCCAAAAGCAAGGAGAAAGACAAGCAAGACGATTCTATTTTGCTGTATCTCTCTAAAGCTACCGGAAAAGCTACGAATGAGATCACTTCGGTCTCCAAAACGGTATTGTCGCTCAAAAAGAAATTATTACCGGACAGCGTTGCGATACCCTTACAACTGAACAAAGCACTCTATACGCTACAAGAGGGTATTACCCTTGGTTTATGGCTACGCGACAGTTATTCGGACGCTTCCGGATTCTCCACCTTGAACGAACGTAAAGAGGCCTTGGATGCTTCGGGCAGACGCGAATTCGACTCAAAACAACATACGGCTACCGCTTTTATGCTCTTCGGAATGGCCTACTACATACAGTATCAACTCCGTGACGTAGCTTCAGACGATCTTACTGTACTTAAGAATAAATTTGCCGGTATTCCCGAAATCTCACTCGTATCACCTATTAAAGGGATCAGCTGTGTCTTGTTCTATTACGACAAATACCTGTCGCATCCCGAAATGGTTCGATCCGATCAGGATGTTACAGATTTGACAGCAGTCTTCTTTGAAGCGGTTGTTTCTGAAATACAACAACGCATCGGTTCGTTGGAATATACAGAGACGATTACCGACCGTACCTATAAGTTAGAAGACAGTGAATTTGCGGTTTCCGGTTGGGAAAATGTCTTGGAAGGAACGGCTAAAAGTGTTGAATTCAATAAAATTCAGTTTGAAGAGATCGTGGGGAACCGCGACGCAAAACATTTTGCACGCAGATTGACCGAACGTTTGTTGAGCTATGATTTTCAAGCGAAAAAGAATCCGTTTCAGGAACTGGGTGGATTTATGCCGGTATTTATGGGCTACGGAATTCCGGGAACCGGAAAGAGTATGCTGATTGCCGCTATTGCCACCCGACTCAAAGAGCACTGCGATCAATTGGAAATTCCGTTTTTGTTTCATCCTATGCCCGATACGCTCATCTCCACATTTCAGGGAGGTTCCGCAGAAAAAATGGTGCAATGGATGAAACCGCTACAAGATCCTACAAAATTGATCTTTGCGCCTATCGATGACGCCGAGAACAACCTACAAGAACGTACCGCACAAGGGGTTTCAGCCGGAGTAAAAGAAGTAATTGGTGTGTTTTTACGATACACAGAAGGTGCCTACGCGGTGAACTATGGGAACAGTTCCGTAGGGCTTTTTACCAACCTTCCCGAAATGCTCGATAAAGCCGTGATCTCGCGAGTGCAAGGCAGATTTAAAATAGACGGTGCGCGAACCCTTCCTGATTTTGTGGATCAGGATTATTTATGGTGGAAAAAAATTGAAAAGACCTTGCCCGGTTTTGTCAATATGAACAATCCAAAAGACTACGACTATTTGAGCGATCAAGGACTCGCCAAAAATATGGGGGAAATCCTCTCACGGGTTGAAAAACCAACCGAAGAACGCGTGTTGGAAATTTATGATACAGTGGCTGGAAAGCATCAAGATAGTGATCACATGTTCTATGCAGCCTTGTATCAAGCCATTCAAAAAGCGTTTCCGTTCTTCTCTTCACGGGATGTCCGAAATATTCAAAGTGCCGTTTCCTTACGATTGACCGATTTTGATCTTCCGAAGGAATGGTTTGAAGACCCTAGCTTGTATTTTAAGAAACCCTACGAGACTAAATTCAACATGCTTCAGGAATTGATGAAAGCAAATATGAAGGGATTGAGTTTTTCAGATATTCGAAAGCAAGAAGTAGTGCGTTATTTGGACAATGTAGCGACCATTGCCGACACCGACTTCAAACGAAAAGTAGACCAGCGCGTTCATGACTTACGGGTTCAGATGGAGGCGCGTGACCAATTTGAAAAAGATACGCTATGATAGACGAACTCAAATCAGCCGGATTGTTTGGTGCGGGCTTGGTTCCAGTTTCGGGATCGTTAGCGCGTCGCTATAATGGCTGTTTGGAGTTACTGGGAATTGCCCCTACAGTACTGGAGCGTTTTCACGTAGACGGACTAGGATGGAGTCCGGAGATCGCCGAAGAGAAAAACGCAAGGCATTACCTCAACCCAAGTGAAGCAAATACACATGCCATCATTGTTTCGCCTCAGCAGGAAGACAAGCCGGTATATTATCCTTTTCACAGCTTCGATGAAAATGTGATGACGGCCGTTTTTGCAGCCTACCGACGTGAGATACGGGACATTACGAAAGATTCGGCCTTATGTCTCGATATCGATCAGTTTATGGATTCTTATTTTGAACCCTTAGACCTGTTGCGATATCAAAAGGTGGAAGTACGGTTTCAGCTGTTACATAACCTTCAGAAAAAACAAGAAGAACAAGCACAGCTGGTGCGTCAATTTCAGGAAGGAAATCATTTTATAGACACCCAACTGCATCAGGCTCTGCTACATTCTGCTAAAACCTACGGAGACCTGCGCCATCGAAAACTGGAACTTGAACCGTTGCACTTGCAAGTGCGCTCTTTCTATACCAAAGCCTTTGGCGGCGTGTTTTTGTTGCGCGATTTTATTACAGACATCATGGTGTTTGAATCTGAAGAGACCTTTAAAAAAGCAATTAAAGATACGGCGCATGACGTGACCTTGTTCCATATTGACCATGCCGAGCTCACCACCACGATGGTGAATCATGTCATTGCGCAATTCGACATTAAAAAGGCTGCTAAAACAGAGCGTTACGAGCGTATTAAAAAGCATTTATTTGTGCAAAAGCTCACCGAATGGAACCATCCGCTAGATGAGATTTTAGACAGTCCGTTTATCTTCAAGCGCTATCTCAATGAATTGGATGAAGTGACGCAAAAAGAACTGTTGAGTGTGGAACGCTACAACCAACGAAAGATCGTAGAACGCGACCTCAATATTAATGAGGTGGTGGCGCCCATTTATTCTAAAGCGCTTCTGGAACCCCATTCTTCTTTAGAAGAAGACCATATCGATCTGATTTGGACACTGCTTACCAAAAGAACGCCTATTGACCCGCTACACCTCTATTGGTATGACAAGGAAACCTTTTATCAACAATTTCCAAAGTGGCCCGAAAGTTATCGCAAATGGGTCATAAAAAGTGTTCTTAACCCACGTAAACCAAAAGCATCATGACACTAGAGATCATCATTTTCACCTTGGCTATTTTATTCGGAATCGTTATATATTGGCGCGAGTCGAAGAGCAATCGGATCTATCGATTTTTCAACAAGTTGATGCATTCTGAAGCCTTACAAATGAAACCTGAAAGCCGAAAAGGATTCGTCCACAAACAACCCTTCTTAATGCGATTGGTGTGGATCACCTTAGTGTTCGTTATCGCTGGAGCCATTATCAGTTTTGCAACTCCCATACATGTATTTATTCAATACTTTGTTTCGGCCATCGTAGGAACGCTGATCGGAACCTATATCGCTTCCTTATTCTTTTTTACTTCGGAAGGATTGAAAGCTGAGAACATCAAGAAGAACATGAAAGAGGCATACAATAAGGGGCGTGATTTTGTAGAAGATATTACCGAAGACGAATTGGAAGAAGAACCTTCAGCCACAAAAGAGTCTGCTAAAACCGAAGCAGATACAAAACCCAGTGCTCGGGAACGTTTGAAGAACAAAGGAATGATTAAATAAAATGACATCACGATGAAAGCGTATTGGAAAAAAGGCCCCAAACAAAAACGGATTGTAGTGATCAGTGCGATCATTCTAATCGCCCTTCTCTTCTTTTTACGAGATGATTACCAGCCTGCCTTGCTCTTTCTACGGAAGTACCTTTTTGTCATTTTAGTAGGCGCTTTGTTTCTTATCCTAACGCTGCGCCAATTCCGGAACGCTCCAAACGCCGGAAAACGCTTGCTCATCCTCTTAGGTATTGCAGCATTTTTTGTCACCGGATGGTTCTTTGGTTGGAAGCTAGACCTCTATCAATACATGCAGACCTATAATGTTTTTACGAACTTAAACAAGGTCGAAATTCATGAATTACCACTTACCCAGAACGAACGCATCCAACCCTTCAACAACATTGTGACCATGGCGTACGAGTCGGTTGGAGAAACGCAGGAAGTTACCCTACCACAATTGGTTCGTGTGGATAGCACCAACCAATGGACCATGGCCGTTCAGCCTTCAAAAGAATATATGTGGCAACGCATAAACGACAATACCGAAGAAGTTTTTGTCGTAGAAAGCACTTCTCCATTTCCGCGCTTCGCGGGGGAAAACCGAGTCCCTATTACTTTTAGTATTGGGGAATCCATGGCGTTCAGCAGAAATACCTATAATGCTGTCGTGCAGCGTTTCAATCTATTACAATTATTTACCCTAGAACCCAGTGATGTGTTCTACATGAAAAATGATGAAGGGCGCTGGGTACAAGTCGTCAGTTTAATTCGGTGGAAAGGATTTTTCTTCCCGTATCCTACCTACGGCGGAGTCATGATCATAGAACCGGGAGAACACGATGTGTCTGACTACCTAGAACGAATTACCATAGGAAAAGGAACCTATATCCCGGCTTCAGAAATTCAAGAACATCCCTTCTTAACGCGACAAAATACCTTAGCTGAAGAAGTCTCTCGTTTGCAAGCCCAATCCCTTCAGTTTTTAGGAGGCTTTACCGATCCATTACCGTGGAATATGGAGACAGCGGTAAAAATTCCCGATCTGGAAGACGATGAGAATTGGCAGCCTTTTGTCACCGATTTCAATTTTGATGATATGGAGGTGGATGCGTATAGCGGACTCTATCATTGGTTCGGTTTAGAACCTATTGGCGAGGAGCGCACCAGTTTATCATTTAGTGTGATGATTCCTGCCGATGGCACCGATCAATTATTCTACTACAATCATGCGGCCAAAAAAGAAGGTATGGCTGGAGTCTCGGCGATGCCGTTGAAGGTCATTGAATCTCGAAAAGAATACGATTGGACGGTCAATCGACCCGTGGAATTCCGTCCGTTTATCAAGGATATTGCCGGAAGAAAACGACTCTTTGTCCTTTCCACAGTGGCAGCAAAACGAGAAGACAGCAAGAAGTTTGACGGTGCCGCAACGCCTGACCTGGCTCTGGTGGATGCACAATACCGGGATGTGGTATGGATTGACGCCAAGCATCCATCTCGATGGACGGAAGAGATCTTAAACCAGTTAGGGGAAACCTGGAAAGCTTCAGAGAACTTAAAAGATTCAGACGTATGGCCTGAGCGGCTTGATGCTGACCTCATCCAAGAACGTACGCTGGATTCTTTGATCACGGATACCCTTTCGGAAGGTCACAACGTACCGCCTTCCATTCCGAAGCAATAAAACTAGAGAAGGAAATTCCAAACGAGTCCGAATCGCAATACCGGATCGCGGTACGGATAGCCCGGCGCGGAAAAATAATCATTTGAATTCGAGAATATCGCACTAAAGTTCTCGTATTGAAAGTAAATACGCGTTTGCCGTATCTTTCCGTTAAAGAAAAGTCCGACTAACGGAAAACCGCCTAATTCCTGATCGTTTTGAACGTAGAATTCAGCCAACACCGGATCATAGGCGTTCATGTTGTAAGAAGTAAAATATTTAAAATTGACTCCAGCCTGCAAGAACAATGCTTTCTTGAACCATTCGTCCGTATAGTATAGGGAGTTTCGTGTGACCAATTGCGGCACATTTAACACGGTTTCACCGCTCAATACTTGCTGGAAAAGAACGGTGTTCATCAAGGCGAACTTTCCGTAGCGAAACTCACGTTCAGCTTTTACTTTTAGGTAATCTACACGCTCGCCGAACTGTTGGGGCGTGGGGGTAGAATCTTGTGGTTGAATGGCAAAAAAGGTATAATCGTCGATCCCGGTATAGGTAACCGTGGCTTTCAATAATTTTTTGGAATCTAGTTTAAATTGTAATTCTTGTGTCTTTACATTATTGAAATTGGTCTGCCAATTATAATTCACATAATCGCTCTGAAACAACAAGAAGTTAAAATTAGGAGCGACCGAATGAATACTTGCCGATGCTTCTACACTATTATTTTCGTTAAACGCGAAAGAAGCTGCACCGCTTAGGAAATTGGCATCAAAATCCCCTGAAATATTGATCATTCCCTTTCCGGAAAGTTGAAACCCGCGATACTGTTTTTTGTACGTAGCACCTGCCTGTACCAGGTTTCCTTTGAGTCGGTTTGGAATGCGCCCATCCGCTAATTGAATTACGGTATTATACCCATAGTTGTAATCGGTATATTGAATGAAGGCGCTCATATCGCCCAGTAAGGAGTTTTCCCAGCGCGCATAGCCTCTTGCCTTAAAGTCCTCTAGCTTGGTAGTTTTGCGAAGCCCTTCGGTTTTGTACGAAGGTCCAAAAGGCTCATACGGGGAGTTTTGGCGGTATTCATAAAACTTATCTTCATAGACAGCACTCATTCCGGCGGTAACTAAGTTGTATCCGGTCGAGTCGCGTTTCGCAATAAGATCGTATTCTTGCTCTCCATAGAAACGGAGTCCTTCGAGTTTGTTCTCACCATCTTCGAAATTCACGTCCAAACGACCTCTATCTTCAAATTCAGGATCATCGGTTTGAAAGAGCATAATAGAATTTGGAGTTAAGCCGCCATTTTCCCGATTTAATATATCTTGGGCTGCGAGGTGCCCCCTAAAACGATAGCGCTTATTCTTACTCGCATAGTTAGTGGTGAACCTAAAATTTCCGGTACTGGTCAATATATGTTGGTACTTTCCGAGGGAACGCACCCCTTTGTATGCGATAGAAAAGTTGAATTGCTCGCTCGTATTTACCGTAAAGAACGCATCTAATTGTTGTCCCTGTTCGAAAGCTGTTTTAAAGTATAGCTCCGTCAAGGGGGTAGGAACGTGATAGTAATTTATGTCTTCAGTTCTTAAATAATTGAAATGATGTGATTGCGCCACAAACAGCGGCATCATATTGTTCTCATTAAAATTATACGCCAAAGAATTGTAGGTTTGGCCAACATTTGAAAACGGCAGCAATTCGAAGTGATCGCGCCTCAAATAATTGAATTTATAATCTTTTTGAATCGATAAGGTCGTATCCAGATGTGTAGTATCCCTTTCAAAAGAGATGATCTTATAGAGATCGATGGGGGCTCGTTTTACATCTCCAACGTTTCTACCTTCTGAAAGGTCATTCTCAAGGGTTTGACCGGTAGGCACTTCGGTCTGTTGATTTTGAAGTTCCCCTATCTGGGCATACAGCGTACCCATAGAAAATAACAACATAGAAATGAAACCAATTCCTCTCATTAACTTAAATACAGTTTGCCGCAAAGGTAGTCTTTTGCCCCGAATTGCCATCTAAGGATAACGCCAGCACCTTAGATTTCTTTTATCGCAATAAAAAAGGTAATTTTAGGGGAATGTTAGCACCTTTTCTTTCTTCGGAACGCCTAGAGTGCGGCACAGATGAAGCCGGAAGAGGCTGTCTGGCCGGCCCTGTTACCGCTGCCGCTGTGATCCTTCCAAAAAACTTTTCTCATCCTTGGATGACAGATTCGAAACAACTTTCCGAAAAAAAACGCGAAGAATTAAAACATATCATTGAAGCGGAAGCAGTGAGTTACGCAGTGGAACACGTAATGATGAATGAGATTGATGAATTGAATATTCTCTGGGCCTCGGTCACTGGAATGACTCGCGCCATTCAAAAATTAAAACCTAAACCGGAGTTCATTGCTGTAGACGGAAATCGTTTTACACCCTTTGATGACATCCCCTACCAATGTATTGTGAAAGGAGATGGTAAATACCTGCATATTGCGGCTGCCTCGATCTTGGCAAAAACATACCGTGATGCCTTTATGAAACGAATTCATGAGGAGCATCCGGAATATCAATGGGATAGCAATAAGGGCTATCCAACAAAAGCGCACCGAGAAGCCTTGAAAGAATTTGGCGTTACTCCCTATCATCGAAAAAGCTTTCAATTACTTCCGAAGCAATTATCCTTACCACTATAATGCTGTTAACAACCGGTCGATAACCTATGCGCCATGTTGTACTATGACGTGTGATTCCTGTTTATTTTTGTAAGAATGAAACGCTGCTTTAGAGTTATATTAGGATTGATTGTTTGCTGTTACGTCGTGGCTTGCCAGTTCAATGGAGCGACACAGCAACCCATCTATGAATACCTTCCTAAGGATGCTGACCTTATATTTGAAGTATCCGATTTTGAACTATTTAAAAGCGATTGGCAACAAAATTCCTTGCTGTCGAATTTCTCGACGTATCCGTTGAATCAGTTCTTGACAACTCAAGGCTCGCTCCTAGAACAACTGAATCCGGATTCAAAAAGTTATTTAGCTTTAAAAGAGCAAGACAGTGTCGCTCAATTTTTCTTTGTCACTCGTAATGACAGTACGTTGGTCGTCTTAGACAGTGTACCCAATCGCATGGTAGAACAGCGCACTCAGGCGTCCCATACATTTCAAAAAATCACCATTGAAGATCAAATAACTTATATAGCTGTGATTGACAGTGTTTTTTTAGCCACTTCTTCTTCAGAGTGGTTACTACAACAACTTTCTTCGGAAACAAGATGGGAATCTTCTATTGAAAAACTCTTTCGCTTGAAAGAGGCTTCAGAAGTAGCCATCATCTACAACAAGCCGTTGCAGCGGATTTCAGACAGCACTCAAAAGCGGTTAGGCGGACCCGGAGTTTGGGATGTTAATGTATTATCCGGAGGTCTTGAAACCAGCGGCGTAATTGCGGTAACCGATTCATTACGACCGTTGCTAAAAATATTTGATCAGCAACAACCCCAGACGAACCTATTACCAGAGATCCTGCCTAATACAGCCCTAAAAGCGATTTCTGCCACCTACACTGATGGAAATCTTCTGTTGGAACAGTTATCGAAACAAACCTCGGATTCGATAGCACTTCAAGACCCGGAAGGAACGCTTGGTGCGACAAACGAGATTGGCAGCATGACACTTCCATCAGGAAACGCTTGGGCATTTCGAGGCATCGACGCGGCCCGAATGATGGAAGTTTGGATACCCTTTCTCAATGAGGCAGATACCTTTAGAGACCTACAATTATACAGTGTTGTTCGCACTCCCGAAGTGTTTCAGCCCTTACAAGAGATCATGGGAAGCCTAACGCCAACAGTAGCGTTTGAGCAAGAGGGTTTTATTGTTTTTGCGGAAAATGAGCAAGTGGCCGAAGCCATCATAATTGCAGCGCAAACTAACAATATCCTTAACAAAACTTCGTACTATAAAACACATATGGAAGTTATGGCCGGCAATGCCTCCCTTGTATATTATCATTGGGAGGAGCATGTTTCCAATAGCGTCAGTCATTTTTTCTTCCGAAGCAAAGCAAATAATACAACGCCTTTAAGTTCGTATCCGTTTAGTATGCTTCAATTTATTCATGAAGGAAGTTTTGCACACGCCAATTTTGCCTGTCTTCCTACCGGAACTTCACAACAACCTCCGGGGCAGGTGTCACAGCGTTTTAGTAAGACCCTCGACCGCGAATTGCTCACTCCACCGCAGTTTTTCACTAACCATCGCACCAAAGGCAAAGATGTGATCGTTCAGGATGTTCAAAACAATATTCACCTATTGAATGCAACCGGCAAGGTGCTTTGGAGCAAGTCATTAAAAGAACCTCTTGTTGGCACCTTCCACGAAATCGATCTGCTGCGCAACGGAAAGAAACAATTAGCATTCACCACTAAAAATGCACTACATGTTTGGGACCGAAACGGAAACCCTGTGGCTCCATTTCCGGTGCAATTCAACGATGACATTACGCAACCGCTTGCAGTCTTCGATTATGATAATAATCGAAAATATCGCTTTGCGATCGTACAGGGGGAGGAGATCCTTCTATATGATTCAAATGCGAAGGTGGTAAGCGGATTTACCTTCCGAAAGGCAAAAAGTACCATTGCCTTACCGGCACAGCACATTAGGATGGGAAACAAAGATTATGTGTTGATCGCTACTACGAACGGCACCTTGCACATTCTCAGCAGAACCGGAAAGACACGAGTGCCTGTGCGTGAGAAATTCTCGTTTTCTGAACTTCCCATTACCGGTGAAAATGGACAGTTTGTTGTGTGGGGAGCAGATGATACGCTCTCAAAGATCTCAGCTGCAGGCAGCGTACAATCCTCAAAGGAAACCGTAGCAGCAGGCTATTCGCGCCAAGCAGAACGAACCACCGTAGTCACCTTAGATGATAATTTGCTCCGCATCAACCAGCAATTAATCGAGTTACCGTTTGGCGTGTACACCACGCCTACCCTTTTGCAAACCCGTAATGGCGTATACGTTACGGTGACTGAAACCCAAGAGAACAATGTTTATTTGTACAACGAAGAAGGAGTCTTACAACGTGGATTCCCGGTGTATGGAAGTGGGCGGTTTGATGTCTCCATGGAGCAAGGGAGATTATTACTTGTAGGACAAGGGGATGAAAAGACCATCGTTCGCTACGATATCAAGTAGCGGTAGTTACTTCAGAAAGGGGGAGCGATGCCATTTCAGCTTCAAATAATTTCGCAAAGTGATGTATCAACCGATTTTTCACCGCTTGCTCGTCTACATTTTCTTGACCTAGTTCTACGTGCATGGATGTTACTGCTTTTCCGCGAATTCCACAGGGAATCATATGATCGAAATAGCCCAGATCGGCATTTACATTCAATGCAAAACCATGCATAGTCACCCATCGGCTGGCGCGTACCCCCATGGCACAAATCTTTCGCGCAAAGGGAGTGCCTACATCTAACCAAACGCCGGTTTCCCCTTTGGATCGTTCTGCCTTGATGCCGTAATCTGCCAGGGTAAGGATCACCATTTCCTCCAACAATCGTAAATATTTATGAATGTCTGTAAAGAAGTTCTCGAGGTCTAAAATAGGATAGCCCACAATTTGTCCCGGCCCGTGATACGTGATATCGCCACCGCGGTTAATCTTATAAAAAGTAGCACCGATAGCTTCTAATTGGTCTTCAGAAATCAACAAATTAGACATATCCCCGCTTTTCCCAAGGGTATATACATGCGGATGCTCTACAAATAAGAAATGATTATCCGTGGCGACCGAAGTATCTTCTCTGCGATTCCGGATCTTCGTATCGAGAATCTCTTGAAACAAGTTCTCTTGAAGGTTCCAAGTTTCTTTGAAATCTTTGTTTCCTAAATCGGTAAGGCTTACCTCTTTATTCATAACTTTCTATTGTTCGAGAACGACTTCGAGATCCAGCACGTTCGGATCGGTCATATAATCTATAAACTTTCGCGTTACCTGAACAGTCTTACGGTCTAAGGAATACATCGCATCCTCAGCAGAACTTTCTTTGATTGGTTTCGGAAAGGTATATTTCAAGGTATAAGAAATATCTTCCATAAAAGCCTTGGCAGATTGCAAACTATCGATCTGCTTTTTATGGGCTGCTTTGTCTTTAATAAACGCATCTCTTTTAAAAATACCATTTTTAAAAGCGTAGGTAACTCCTACAATTTCAGGCTCCTCTTCTTTTTCTTCGGAAGCATCTTCGGTCATATTTGTACCCGACTTAGGGACCAATCCTTCCGCCTGGCTGAAGCCGTTCATCAAATTATCTGCTTCGCTTACGGAAGCAAAGTCTACAAAAACATCAAGGATCATCGTGCCTTTTTCGGGATCGGTTACCAAATGCGCGCTGTACTTTTCCATTTTCTTGAGTCGCGCTTGTTGCTTGGCAGGTAATTTGGCAATACTGTCCTTTTTCTCTTCAAAGATCGCTTTAAAGGGAATAATAGTGTCTTGCTTGGTCAAGGTAGAATCTTTTTGAAACTCTTGCGTAAACGCCATCATTTCGCTGAGATCCATGCTTACCGACATCCTTCCGGAACCGTCTTCATTGAGCACCATGGTTTCGGTAAACTGGCAGCTTACCAAAGTAACGGCAAGCATCGCGAGGAACATGATTTTTTTTATCATGGGGTGATTATTTTGGGTTATTTAAAATGATCAGAGCGGCGATCACACCGGGAATCCAACCACAAATGGTTAAAATTAAGACAATTAAGATCGATCCACAACCTTTATCGATCACCGCCAAGGGCGGAAACAAAATGGATAGCAACACCCTCCAAATACTCATAACCACAAAATTACGATTAATAATCAAGCTATGGGTCGAAGAAAATTAGAATTGTTACAGGCGTTGTACGACCGCTTGTTTGTTAGTATCTTGGTCTCGATGAAACGCTTCGTATTTTCTCTGCTACTGGTGTGCGTTGGCTTGTGGACTCCCTCAAGTAGCGCACAATATCTCTTTGAAGGGAAAGTAGGTCCTGCTTTTCAGGAGGGAACCGTTTATTTGTCGCTAGTGGAAGATTATCGGAAGCTTTCCGGAGTATATCACGAGCAGATCATCGCAAAAACAACACCCGATGAAGAAGGATACTTCCTCTTTGCGGGAGATAACCTGCCTTCAGAAAATAAAATATACAGAATTCATGCCGATACTTGCGAGGATACCGATCAAAACCTAGCCCACATAACCGGCCATTGCCCCAATAGCGAAGAAGTACTTTTTATTGCGAATAACACCACCGCGCTCGAGCTACCTTTTGGGTTTGAACAGGAGATGTTTTGTAAGATCGTAACCCGCGATCGAAGTGCCGGCACCTTTCTAAAGATCGATTCCTTAAAAAATGACATGCGCTATGCGTTTATGGAGTACCGAAGCGAAGCCAATCGAAAGGTCAATACGCAAAAATGGTTTCACATTTTACAAGAATATGGTGCACAATTAAAAGAACCGTTAGCCGAATTATACATCTACTCTTTTTTAAGTGACCGAAAAAGTGTGCTGCACTCGTATTATCTTACCGACCTCAACAACAATACCTATTATGACCAACTCCTGGATCGATTAAAAGCGGACTATCCTGAAGCGCCCTACACCAAACAATACGAAGCCGAATTACGTAGCGATCGCTTTTTAATTTCGGAAACAGTACACGACAACAAGCTTCCGTGGTGGGTCTATTTTCTAGGCGTGGTATGCCTCGTTTCAATACTGGGTAATCTGTATTTCTTCCGAAGTCAAAAAAAGCAAGCCTACACACAGCAAGAATTGCGACAGCGTCTTTCAGAACAAGAAGAAAAAGTACTACAACTCATCTTGCACAATAAAACGAACAAAGAGATCGCTACCGAAATCTTTGTAAGCGTAAGTACTGTTAAAACACACATTAACAATCTTTACAGAAAGCTTGACGTAACGAGCAGAGAAGAAGTAAAAGAGCGGTTCCAAACGTAAATCAAACGGGGGTCTAGCCCTCAATTCAACCCTATAACGCTTTCCTTTTTCGGTAAACCCGCTCACTTTTGAAGGACACTTCTAAAACCTTCAAATATGTCAGTTTCCACTATGATCACCCAACTTTGTTTTCTTATTTGCGTTTCCGTTTCGGCACAACATTTTAACCAACGCATCACCGCAGCGGATGCTTCCGAAAAATTGCTCGGCCCCATCAATAAGGAGGCCTTGTCCTCAACACCATTTTCAGCATGGTTTGTTTCCGAAGAAGCCACCTATGCACCCGATGATAACATTGTTTCATCCCTGCAACCCAATCTTTCCGAATACACCATTACCGCCTTTATGGGTACTTGGTGTGGAGATAGCAAACGCGAAGTTCCTCGATTCTACAAAATATTAGAAGCAGCGGAGTTTCCGCTCGACCGCTTACAAATGATCGCATTGGACAATGAGCGAGAGGCGTACAAACAATCACCGGGCGGGGAGGAAGAAGGGATAGGCATTCATCGCGTTCCTACGTTTATTATCTACAAAGATCATCACGAAGTAGGCAGAATTGTGGAACATCCAAAAACCTCTCTAGAAGCCGATCTGCTTGCCATCATTTCTTCGGAACCTTATGAACCTAATTATCCGGAAGTAACATTTTTAATGGAGCAATTAAAGAAACAGGGCATTCAGAGTTTAATTTCAAATAGCGAGAAGCTCGTCCCAAAACTTGCTTCTTTAACCGAAGATATACGCGGACTTCTAACGTATTCCAGTGTGTTATTATACTCTGAAGAACACGAGGCGGCTCTTGCTGTAGCAACACTCGCTACAAAAGTCTTTCCGAAGCAATACTACGCCTACGTCAATTTGGGGAATAAACTACAATATGTAGGAAAGAAAAACGATAGCATTAAAGCCTATGAAAAAGCGCTGGAACTGCGTCCTGACGATGAAAGTTTACAGGAAACCATCGCTTCATTAAAAAATAATTCCGCTCATTAGGCCTGTCATTTTTTAGAAACTTTTGGGAGTAAAACGCTCGAAATAGGCTAATTTTGTGCCTTTAAATGACAACCCATGCAACTTTCTGAACAAGAACAAGTACGTAGAGAAAAACGCAAACAACTACAGCAAAAAGGCATTAATCCCTATCCGGCAGATTTGTTTCCTGTAGACACCCTGACCTCGGAGGCCAAATTGAATTTCGAAGAAGGAAAAAAGGTGATCATGGCGGGTCGATTAATGTCTCGACGTATTCAAGGGAAAGCCTCTTTTGCAGAGTTACAAGATTCAGAAGGGCGTATACAAGTATATTTCAATCGGGACGAGATTTGCCCGGGAGACGACAAAGAAAAATACAACGACGTCTATAAAAAGTTGCTCGATATAGGTGATTTTATTGGGATTGAAGGCACATTGTTCATGACACAAGTGGGTGAAAAGACTGTGATGGTCGAAGATTTCACCTTACTGTCAAAAGCCTTGCGTCCCCTACCCTTGCCTAAAGTTGACAGCGAAGGGAAGGAACACGACGCCTTTAATGACCCCGAATTGCGATACCGACAACGCTATGCCGACTTGGTCGTCAACCAACATGTGAAAGACGTGTTTTTGAAGCGAACGAAACTCTTTAATGCCATGCGCACGTTCTTCAACGAACGCGGGTATTTTGAGGTAGAAACTCCCGTCTTGCAACCGCTTCCGGGAGGTGCTGCGGCACGCCCATTCGTAACGCATCATAATAGTTTGGACATTCCGCTATACATGCGTATTGCCAATGAATTGTATCTAAAACGATTGATCGTTGGAGGATTCGACGGTGTTTATGAGTTCAGCAAAAATTTCCGAAACGAGGGAATGGATCGTACGCACAATCCGGAATTCACAGCCATGGAGATCTATGTTGCCTACAAAGATTACAACTGGATGATGGATTTCTGCGAGCAATTGTTAGAATATTGCGCAACGCAGGTAAATGGTACTTCGGAAGTTACTTTTGGGAAACATACGGTCGATTTCAAAGCTCCATACCCCCGAGTAACCATGGCTGATGCCATTAAAGAACACACCGGCTTTGATATTCTTGGAAAAACCGAAGCCGAAATTCGTCAGGCGGCCTTAGAGATGGACATCGAAGTAGATGACAGTATGGGCAAAGGAAAGCTGATCGATGAGATCTTTGGCGAAAAATGTGAGCCGCATTTTATTCAACCAACTTTTATAACAGACTACCCGAAAGAGATGAGTCCGTTATGCAAGGAGCACCGCGACAACCCAGAGCTTACCGAGCGTTTTGAATTGATGGTCTGCGGAAAAGAGATTGCCAATGCCTATAGTGAGTTGAACGACCCAGTGGATCAGCGAGAACGCTTTGAAGCACAGTTGAAGTTGGCCGATCGCGGTGATGACGAAGCAACGCAATTTATTGACTATGACTTTTTGCGTGCTTTGGAATACGGAATGCCTCCTACCAGCGGTATGGGGATTGGGATGGACCGACTCGTAATGTTCTTAACCAACAATGCATCCATTCAGGAAGTGTTGTTCTTCCCGCAAATGAAACCGGAGCGCCGGGTTCAGGTGGATCTCAATGACGAAGAGAAACTAGTATTTGAACTGCTGAAAAAAGCAGAACGTATTCCGCTAGGAGAACTTAAAGAGCAAAGCGAACTAAGCAATAAAAAGTGGGACAAATCCATCAAAACATTGACCAAACACAAATTGGCAAAGGTGGAGAAAACTGAGGATGGGCTTTTTGTAGAGTTACAATAAAAAAAGCCGCGGATGCGGCTTTTTTCTTATGGAGTTTGAGACGCCTTTTGCCGATCTAAGAAATGAATATCGCGTGTATTTTTTTGTACAGCTACGGCCGAAAATAAGCTTAAAATAAACGTAATTCCGTAAAATCCTTTTTCGCTTAATTCTAAATCAGCGTTCCAGAGTCCGATGATCAATAATAAAATCGAAACAATGGTGGTAAACCAACTGATTCCGTAATACACTTCAGTCACCGGAATCCCTTCCAGCTTATCTCGAACACTCTTCTGGACTGATACGACCGAGAAAAGGCCGAACATTAGAATAGTAAAATAATAGCCCTTTTCATTCAACCACATGCTCGAATTCCAGAGTCCCACACAGAAAGAGATCATTCCAATAAATAAGGCCGTCCAAGAAGCAGAAATAAAAGCTGGGGTTGGTCTGCAATTAAAAGGAGTCTGTTCCTTCAAATTATTTTTTGCTCTATTAGCAGTTTTGTCTTCAATAGTTTTCATATCAAATAATGTTATGATTCGAAAACAAAGATGATAGAAAGGTGTTTTCAAGACAACCCAATTTTTATACCTATCTTACGATTCAATAAGTATTTTTCAAACAATAATCTTAATTAAAAGTACTTTTATCTACATAATCTAACGATTCAATGGACGAATTAATTGACATCATAGCTTTTCTTAGCGAACGAGAGCGGCAGCGTTTTATTCAATTTCAACAAACGCGAAATCAGCGAGGCGACACCAAGAATACAGAACTTTTTCGGCTGCTTTGCAAGAAGTCCTACGCCAATCTGGATACAATAATTTATGGGAAACCAGCTAAAAACAGCTTGTATGCATTGACCAAGCGATTAAAAGATAGCCTGATAGAATTTGTTGCGATCCGGAACTTTGAAGAAGAAAGCAGTGAAGAAATGTATATTCTTCGAGGCTTGTTAGCGGCTCGTGTCTTTTTTGAACAACGACTATTTTCCTTGGCAATTAAAACACTTCGGAAG
>CEVM01127563.1_pt1 | contig 20761 bp, 20 predicted proteins | sample 531481 | NCBI WGS metagenome assembly CEVM01 (sample SAMEA2623649, study PRJEB7988) | marine metagenome | biome: marine biome (ENVO:00000447); feature: mesopelagic zone (ENVO:00000213) & marine oxygen minimum zone (ENVO:01000065); material: "saline water (ENVO:00002010), including plankton...
CCAACGAATCTGTGGCCATCTTTGATCGGTATCACAGCAGGAGCGATTGCTTGTCTGCTCGTGACGTTGCGACCTTCATTGGGCAATAAATAGTTTGGATCTATGCAGGAATCACCTGAAAAAATTTATGTGGATGCCCAAACGCTTTTGGTTAACTCTGTAAGACTTGCCCGCATGGTGTGGGAAGACAGGTTCTTTCCAACAGTCCTGGTCAGCGTCTGGCGTGGCGGCACGTTTCCGGGCATCGCTATCGACGAGTTCTTTCAATGTCACGGGCACGACCTGCATCACACCGTTATCAAGGCCGAGTCGTACGATGGAATGGAGCGAGAGAAAATCGGTGTTGAGTTGGAGGGGCTAGAGGACATTACCGCTGATGTTATGCCCGGCGACCGATTGCTAATCATCGATGACGTATTCGACACGGGGCACACGATGGTGGCAATAATGAATGGGATTGCGTCAATTACGGGAGACGGGGCCCCGGAATGCCGTTCGGCGACCGTTTACTATAAGCCTACAAACAACGAAACAGAGCTTGAACCATCCTATTACGTCGTGGCGGATGACCGTTGGATTGTGTTCCCACATGAGATCATCGGCCTGGCGAATGAAGACCTCCAATGCCACCGTGCGGAGCTCTACGCCGCCGCATTAAAGGACTAGCTGCACTCTCCAAGTGCCGTGCGGATTTCCTCACGCACCCACTCGTCAGTCTCAATCTTTAGCTGTTTGCGGAGTGCACGTGTGGCGTCTTTACCACCGAGTTCGCCTAAAGCCCAGGCGACGTGACCGCGGACCAGCTCATCGTCGTCCGCGAGCTGTCGCACAAGTGGAGGTACCGCCTGCGGCTCATTACTGTTGCCAAGCGCCACGGCAACATTACGGACAAACCCTCTACGCTTAGCGCGAAGAACCGGACTGTCTTTGAAGTGGTTACGGAACTCTATGTCGGTCATGGAAAGGAACTCTATAAGCTGAGGATGTGCATCCCCGTAACGCGGAACGAATTTGAGTGCCTGTGGCCCTTCATGGGCGAACCGATTCCAGGGGCAAACATCCTGGCAATCATCGCAGCCGTAAACTCGGTTACCGATCGCGTGCCGAAACTCTCGTGGAATTGGGCCACGGTTTTCAATCGTGAGATACGAGATGCACCGCCGGGAGTCAAGAACATATGGCCCGACGATGGCATCGGTCGGACAAGCCTGGATACATGAATTGCAAGTGCCACAATAGTCGGCATGGGGGCGACCACTTTCGAGCTCAATATCGAGGATTAAGGCACCTAGGAAGATCCAAGAACCAAGGTCGCGGTTAATGAGGTTTGTATGCTTCCCGATCCAGCCGAGGCCAGCACGTTCGGCCCAAGCCTTCTCCAGTACCGGTCCGGTATCAACATACCATCGTGCGTTGAGTTCGGGGAACCAGTTGCACAGTTCCGAGTGAAGTGATTCGAGCCTGTCCCCGAGCACTCGGTGGTACTCGTTCCCCCAGGCGTAGCGGGAGATACACGCCTCATTGACAGAGCCAGTCGAGGAAACATCGGTATGGTAATTAACCGCCACGATCACAACAGATCTCGCCCCGGGAACAACTAGGGTGGGGTCCACGCGTTGGTTGGCGGTTCGGGCCATCCACTCCATCGAGCCATGCATTCCACGGTGGAGCCATTCCCGAAGACGCATGCTGGCAGGGAGTTCCTCGATATGCGTGACGGCACAACGATCGAACCCATAGGCCTCGCTTAAACGGCGGATCAATCGGGTCCGATCGGCTGGATCGGTGAGGTTCCTTATGACGCTGCCCTCACTGCAGCGCGACGGACCATGACCCGAAGCAAATGGCGCCGGTAGTCCTCCGCCGCATACATATCTACGCGAACATTCGTGAGACTAGCATCTGCCTGTTCCGCCGCGGTGGCAATGACATTATCATCCAGTTCCGCTCCGACGAGTGTTTCCTCCACCGCAGGAAGTCGGATTGGACGGTCGGAGATTCCAGTAGCAGCGATCCGTGCCGCCACACAGCAGTTGTCTTGTTTAGTAATTTTTGCCGCAACCCCAACTATCGCAAACCCAGAGGCAGGCTGGGCGAATTTTTCGTAGACGCTGGTAGCGTCACCCGTATCTGAGAACCGGATGGCAGTGATTAACTCGGCAGGTTCCATTGAAGTGCTCAGGAAGCCACAGAAAAAATTGGCCGCGTCAACCGAACGTTCGCCGTTCGGCCCTACCAAGTCAATTTGGGCATCAAGCGCCAAGACGGCTGCGCCGTAATCAGCTGCAGGGTCTGCGTGAGCAAGACTTCCCCCAATCGTGCCACGGTTACGAACCTGAACGTCACCGATTGAAGCTGCGGCCTCAGCCAGCGCGCCATGCTCGGCCCCAACAGTGTCGCTGGCAGCTATATGTGCGTGTGTCGTCATCGACCCAACGACAAGGCTGTCCCCGTCCTGTTTGGTAAAGGCAAGGTCTTGAATGCCCCCGATGTCAACTAGCATTGATGGCGCCGCGAAGTGGAGTTTCATCATAGGAAGCAAACTATGCCCACCAGCCAATAATTTCGCCTCTTCATTTTCTGCGAGGAGGCTAACGGCCTCTTCAACAGAGGTTACGCGTCGGTATTCGAATTCCCCCGGTAACATCAGAGGCCTCCTTTAATCGCGCGCCACACGTTTTGCGGTGATGCAGGCATATCCAAATGGGCTACACCGAATGGCGATAACGCGTCCACGACAGCATTGATAACTGCTGCCGAACTGGCGATGGTCCCGGCCTCGCCAACGCCTTTTGCGCCTAACGGATTAACTGGGGTCAGCGTCTCAGTGTGGCCAAGTTCGAAAGTGGGGATCCATGCCGCTTTGGGAACTGCATAATCCATCAGAGACCCGGTGGAGAGTTGCCCGTTATCGTCGTAGATGGCCTCTTCATAGAGGGCTTGGGCGATCCCTTGGGCAATGCCTCCATGGAGTTGGCCCGCGACGATCATCGGGTTGATGATGCGGCCACAGTCATCCACCGCAACGTACCGTTCGATATTTACTTTCCCCGTCTCTTTATCGATCGCGACAACAGCGAGGTGTGCCCCAAAAGGGAATGTGAAGTTAGGCGGGTCGAAAAAATGTGTCGCTGAAAGGCCAGGTTCTATCTCTGGGGGCAGGGCGTTGGCGACATATGCAGCGTCAACGATCTCCTGGAATTCGAGCGCTTTTGCGGGAACACCTTTGGGGAAGAGTTTCCCCTCCTCGAAAACAATGTCCGTCTCGCTTGCTTCAAGAAGGTGACCAGCGATGCGGCGAGCCTTCTCTCGGATGGTTTGGACGCAAAGCGAAAGTGCCGCTCCGCCCACCGCCTGTCCACGAGACCCGAAGGTGCCAATCCCTTGCTCGGTGATATCAGTATCACCATGTAGAACCTCTACGTCGTCAGGTGTCATCCCCAACCCATCAGCGACAATCTGGGCGAACGTTGTTTCCTCTCCTTGACCGTGGGGGGAAATACCCGTCTTCACAATGACTCCGCCGGTACGCCTGACCTCTAGTTCGCAGGCCTCCCATCCACCAGCAGTCATCGCCGCGGAGGGGCCCATCCCACAGACCTCTACGTAGGTGGAAAGTCCGACGCCTACTAGTTCGTCCGCTTTCCGACGTCTTTCTTGGTCGGACCGTAGGCTGTCGTAGTCAACCTTCTCCAGGAGGCTGTCCAGTGTTGCCTGATAGTTGCCCGAGTCGTACTCCATTCCCGTAACTGTTGTGAAAGGAAACTCGTCACTTGCCGGGAAATTTAGGCGTCGGACATCGACGGGGTCCATATCCGTAGCCCGTGCAATGAGATCCATTGCCCGTTCGATGATGAACGTAGCCTCTGGACGACCAGCCCCCCGATAAGCGTCTGTGGGTGTCTTGTTCGTAAATACACCGTGCAAAGTTACGTGAAGATTCTTGAGCACGTAGCAGCCAGGAAGCATTCCAACCGTAAGCCCGGGGATCACCGGTGTTAAGAGCTGGTGATAAGCACCAAGGTCTTGATAGAGATCGGCGCGGACGCCCAGAAGGTTCCCACTATTATCGGCGGCAATTTCCAAGTCGCAGATTTGGTCTCGGCCATGAATAGTCGCAAGGATGTCCTCAGTGCGACGCCCGTTCCACTTCGCGGGGCGGCAAAGGGCCTTTGAAACATAAGCAACGATGGCTTCCTCAGCATAAAAATTTAATTTGCTGCCAAAGCCTCCACCTACCTCCGGTGCAATGACACGCACCCTGTTTTCAGGGTGGCCGCAGACTGCCGCGATCAACAAACGGACAAAATGAGGGACTTGGGTTGAACTCCAAATCGTGAGTTTGTCGTATCCAGCATCATAATCAGCAACAACCGCACGTGGTTCCATTGCCATTGGAATCTGACGCTGGTTGACGAGCCGTTGTTTGATTACCACGTCAGCTTTCTCGAACGCAGAATCGACATCGCCAACATCGGTAACCGAGGTAAACGCTATGTTAGTGCCCATATCGGTATGTACAAGGTCGCTGTCGGCGGTCGTAGCTTCAACGACATCTACAACCACCGGGAGGCGTTCATATTCGACATGAACTTGACGAGCTGCATCTTCTGCCGCAGCTGCGGTATCGGCAACAACTACCGCGACTCCGTCGCCTGCGTACCGAACTATTTCTGGGGCAACAGCCGGGTGCGCAGGTTCCTTCAAGTTTTCGATGCTGTGGACGCAGGGCAGGGGAGCAAGTGCGTCTTGCAAATCCGTTCCGGTATACACAGCTACAACGCCCGGCATCTCCATGGCCACCGTGGAATCAATAGATACAATGCGTGCATGGGCCTCTGGGCTCCTGACGAGCGCTACGTGGGCCATGTTTGGAAGGACGACATCATCCGTATACGTGGCCTTTCCAGTGATAAGTCGGGGGTCCTCTTTCCTGCGGACAGGAGACCCAATGAACTTAGGTGCAGTGGGGGCAGTCATGGCGATCCGTCGGTATTTCGAATCGTGGCAGCCGCTGATCGCACGGCCTTGACTATGTTCTGGTAACCCGTGCAGCGACAAAGATTTCCATCGAGTGCGTGTCGGATCTCGAGATCATTTGGGTCACTGTTACGTGATAAGAGGTCGTGTGCAGCAAGGATCATCCCGGGTGTACAGAATCCGCACTGTAGCCCATGGTCATCCCAGAAGCTCTGCTGGAGAGCATGCAAGCTGTCTCCAGTCGCAAGTCCCTCAATAGTCGTGATTTCAGCGCTGTCGGCCTGTACGGCAAGCTGAGTGCAAGATTTCACAGCCTGGCCGTCGATCAGGACTGTACATGCGCCGCAGATACTTGTTTCGCAACCAACGTGAGCCCCGGTTAACCCCAAGGTCTCCCGTAAGTAGTGCACAAGCAACGTGCGTGGCTCGACCTCGTCGGCATGAGCTACGCCATTGACCGTTACTCTGAGTCTCACCATTTAGCCTCCCGGGACTCCCTTTCTTTTACGCCGGCTACCGCCAAAAACTCTTCCTGGCCGGAAATTGCACTGGGACGCTACTTCGCGCACGCACTAACAGCAACCAGTAACCCCTATAGGGATTACAATGTCATCCATGAAAAATGATGAAAAGTCACCAAGGGAAATGCGGTTGTTTGGCGAACTAACCCCATATAGGTCCGCAATAGACACTGCGCTTAAACTCTGCGAGCCGGTTACTGAGACTGAGGATATTCTCGTGGCGAGATCCACAGGCAGAGTAATAAAGAATGCTGTGAATGCTCCCGTAGACGTTCCAGCAACAGACCGGGCGGCGATGGACGGTTACGCAGTCATGGCTGGTGATTTGCCCAGTTCAACCGAAGATGATTGTCCAGTCCAACTTGAGGTGCTGGGCAGGGTTCTGGCCGGAAATTTAAGTACGCCTACTATGCAAAGTGGACAATGTTGGGAAGTAGCGACTGGTTCACAGCTCCCGGTTGGCGCTGATGCTGTCGTCCCTGTTGAAAACACAACCTGCGACGACACCCAACTGACTGTCCTTGCTTCCGCAAACCAAGGTGATCACGTCTCAGCGCGGGGTGAAGACCTTCGGAAAGGGGACGTCATTGTCAGCATGGACGCCGTCGGCTCCCCAAGTATCGCCGCTGCACTCGCATCGATCGGGGTCAGTTCGATAACGGTACGCAGGAGACCCCGAGTGTTACTGGTGCCCAATGGGGACGAACTAGTTCCACTCGGTGGGGGTATCGAACCCGGGCAAGTGTACGACTCGAACTCGGTCGCGTTGCAGGCCTTACTTGAATCGAACGGCGCCATAGTCGACCGGACTGCGATTGTGCGTGACAACCCCAAAGCGTTGATTGAGGGAGTCAGTGCGGACGATATAGACCTTGTTGTTACGCTCGGGGGCACGTCGGTCGGGAGGCATGACCTCGTCGTCGATGTCGTTGAGAAGATGGGGGAGGTTTTGGTTCACGGGGTCGCAATCAAGCCTGGCAAACCGGTCCTAATCGGGCGTGTCGGGCGAGTCCCTATTCTCGGATTGCCTGGATTTCCAACGTCATGCCTATTTACAGGATATCTTTTCGCGGAACCAATGGTTCGAGCATTATCGGGATTGCCTCTGAATCACCGGTCGCGCGTATCCGCCCTTATTTCCACTACGGTCAATTCTCCTCCAGGAAAGAGACAGTTTGTCTCGGTACAGGTAAACGGAGAGCAAGCCTCGCCTGTCTATCGGGCCTCAAGCACGATTACCAGCATGTCACGGGCTAATGGATGGATCGAGATCCCAGAAGAAACCACTGAACTGATTGCAGGGAACCAGGTTGAGGTGACTTTTTTCTAGCGATTTGCCCAGTCCTGAAACGCCGTTAGCCAATGCTAATATCCACCAAAGTTATCGAAGGAGAAGTTTTGTGCAGGATTGGGTACTCACGAGACTTGCCGAGTTTGTAGGACGAAGCGACCGGAAGAAACTCGGCCCGCATACGAGAAATAGGTTGGTCGCCCAGTCTATGGGCCGCCACAAGAGTTATCGTGTTGAGAGGAAAGCCACATGCTTGGGGCAGGGTCTTGTGGTAACCGAAGCCGGGGTGATTCCTGACTATCCGGGCATCCGGCGCGTCTATCATCTTACAAATGCGATTACTAAATATTACTACAGTCCCTTTTATCTGGAGACTGAGGTTCCCGGTTATCACGTGCGTGTTGCCTGGCGAGGGGGCAGTGAGGTCGCCTTCACACGCGATGGCCGGTACTGTGCATTCTCCTCAGATCGCGCCTCGGAATTCATCCCACGGGCATTCTTTAAAGAGCATCCAGATCTGATTGTCTGCCTCGCTATTGCGGGAGACGGGATTCCCTACATTGCACCCTCTTGCAACGAGCATGACGGGGACGTGGTTGCCTGGGGTACTGAGATTCTCCAATGTGGTGTGCGGGAACCGCTGGCCACTCGTGAGCGTTATGCGCTTTTTGACAAGTTCGAAATCAAAAACGTCCCACATATAGGGCCGCTCGATGCTGAGGACATTTCCAAGATCACAGACTGGATGAGGTCGCTCGACAACGCCGGAACCAAAGGAGTGATCCTCAAGCCTTCGGAACCCCATCACCGACCCTTGAAGTACGCGCTTCCGACAGCACAATTCAGTGGGCTTTTGACGTTGCTGGAACTTGACAAGGATGAAGCCGACTTGTGCCGGAAACGGCTTTTCCAAGCGTGTTGCGCCGCAAGCGAACTCGAATTGCCTGCTAGCTCCTGGAATTGGGAAGCGGTAGGCCAATCTTTATTGGCAGGCCTTGCAAGAGGGATAGACCAAGTCGTAAAAGGTGGCACTGTTGCCACCGAGCATAGTGTGTGGCTATCAACCAAGGAATCCGCGGAGTGTCTTCTGGTGCAACTCGGGGAGCGGGCGACGGACACTTCAATCGAACCTGTATCCCTTGTCTCGGAGGGCGAAGGCTGGCGACTACGGTTCAGGCGGCAATTCATCGAAACCACTGCAGCCATGCAGCGGCGGATGTCTGGCGTCTCCTACCGCGATTGAGTATCGGAGTTGTTACGAACCATCCTTACTTGGTCTACACGGTATGGCAACGCAATCTCTATTATGAAATTAAGGTTTTTGCTTGCCACTGATTCACCAACTGCTGGGATCTTTCCGGAGAGTTCCAAGATCAGCCCGGCTAGTGTTGTGCTTTCCTCGCTCGTCAAGTTGAGATTGTAGCGGCGATTTAAAAGAGCTATTGGGCACGAGCCTGCAATCCTTAAAGAGCCGTCCGAGAGTTCAGTTACGGGTGGAATAAATGGTTCGTCAAACTCATCTTCAATTTCCCCAACGATTTCTTCCAGAACGTCTTCTAGCGACACAATCCCTTCAACCCCACCATATTCGTCAATAACCATCGCCAGGTGTTGGCGTTCTTGCTGAAACGCCTGAAGAACAACTTGAAGGGGAGCCGACTCTGGAACGAACATTGGCTTGCGCGTCATGCTCTCGATGCACAACTCTTCGAGGTGCTCAGAATATCTGAAAACGTCCTTTGAGTTAAGAACACCTATGACATTGTCGAGCGTCCCACGACAGACAGGGAACCGCGTGAAACCGGATGATCGAATAGTATCGATGATCTCCTGAGGGCTAGCGTCAACCTCCACCGGAACGACTCTGGTCCGCGGAATCATGACATCTTCAATAGAGAGATCTTCAAGCCTGAATACGCCCCGCAGCATTTGCCTCTTCTCGCGAGCGATTGAGACTTCCTCCTCGCCAAGAGAAATCATTCCCTTGATATCCTCTTCGGAAATCGGAGGGGTCGCGGAAACTGGCTTCCCAAACACTCTCAGGACCCCGTTGGCAATTGCGACAGCAAAGCTGGCCAGAGGATGAAGGATCTTTACGAAAATCCTGATTAGCGGTGCAATAGCGAACGCAACTCGCTGAGGGTGGCGTGTAGCAAAGGTTTTAGGAGCAATTTCCGCAAAGATCAGCACCAAGAACGTCATCACAATAGTGGCGTAAATTGCCCCCTCGTCACCAGCTAGGCCAACAGCAAAGGCCGTCGCCAACGCCGATGCAGCAATGATGGCGAAATTGTTGCCAACTAGCATAGTCGAGAGCACGCGTTCCCTATTATCGAGCAACTCGCGAACCTTTTGAGCACGCGTGTCCCCTTGCCGGGCAAGGTACGAGACCCTGTATCGATTGGCAGCCAGCAGCGCAGTTTCTGCGCCAGAAAAAAAACCAGACAATAGAAGCAGGGACAATAGGCTGACGAGCGCCAAGCCCGGGTCAAGCATCGGAGTTACCTCGAGAAAAGGATCGCGTAGGTAGCTGCAAATACCTACGAATAGTGAATTGTGCGCGAAGGATGAGTTGCACGCGCCGAGGATAGCATCGCGGGTGATACTATTTCGCTTCTCGCGGCGCGCCTGCCGCCAATTTCACCCGCCGCCCATTGTGAGGCTTCATCATGACCGCCGAGGGTCGTGACCGTATGGCAGAAGGATCTCCGGTGATCCTCGTACTAGAGGACGGCCGGAAGTTTCTTGTCCATTTGCAGCCTGGCCGAAAGTTTTCAACTCATAAAGGAACCATTGCGCACGATTCTTTGATCGGCCAGGGATACGGGCAGGTTTTCAAGACCAGTTCAGGATTCGACATGGTGGCCGTATCCCCGACCTGGATCGATCGCATGATGAAGGTACAGCGGCGAACCAACATCATGTATCCCAAGGATGTGGCTTACCTCATCGCTTACCTAGGCATTGGTCCCGGCGATAAAGTTGTCGAACTCGGTGCTGGTTCAGGCGCAATGACCATCGCACTTGCACACGCGATACAACCGGGAGGGAAGATATACGCATACGATCGACGGGAAGAACATCTTCAGCGAGCCGCTGCTAACTGTGAACGTGCAGGAGTCCCCACATCCCTGGTCGAATTTCGATTAAGGGGGGTTGGTGACGCCTTTCCGGAAAAGGTTTCTGCCGTCATGTGCGATATTCCCGAGCCGTGGGACGAGGTTTCCGCTGCACGTGAATGTCTCGTCGGTAGCGGCCGCTTTGCCTCTGCCACACCAACTTTCAATCAAGCCGAACGGTTGACATCCTGCTTGATAGGAGAAAAGTTTGCCATGGTTCAAACCATCGAGATTCTGGTACGGGAAATTTTGGCGCGGCCTGGGCGTACTCGGCCGGGGCATCGGATGGTCGGCCATACTCAACTACTGACTACCGCGGTCAGTACCCTGCAGGACGGATGTACTTAAGTAACGTGGAAACCGGAACAAGGTGCCGATATTCGCTTCCTGGGCCGTCACGGTTATACGCATCTGTCCGCCTGAGACCCCGCAGGTGAAACCCCCTGCGAAAGACCATGCTGGTGAAGCCCTTTGTCGGATAGCGGAAGCCTATCCAGAAGCCACAGTGGAACTGAGGTTCCACAACCCTCTGGAGCTTCTAGTGGCGACTATCTTGTCGGCACAATGCACCGACAGACGAGTGAACCAAATCACCAAGACCCTCTTCCTGGACTATCCAGACGCGGCTGCCTACGCAACTGCCAACCTGAAGGAGTTGGAAGAAGCCGTCCGATCAAGTGGTTTTTTTCGACAGAAGGCCAAGAACATCAAAGCCTGCTGTACCGATATAATTGACCGACATGATGGAGCAGTGCCTTCCGGCATGAAAGAACTGACATCCCTAGCCGGTGTTGGACGAAAAACAGCTAGTGTGTTGTTAGCAGTAGCATTCGAGATTCCCGCTATTGCGGTAGATACTCACTGTCGCCGAGTTAGTCAACGACTTGGCCTAACAATCGAAAACAGTCCGGAGAAGGTAGAACTGGACCTCCAAGAGTTGTACTCCGAGGAACTCTGGGTCGACATCACTCGCCTTTTTATCTGGCACGGCAGGTACACTTGCAAGTCGAGAACGCCCCTCTGTCAAGAATGCGTTCTTCCTGATATCTGTCCCTGGTATCTAGACATGATTGCGTAAGTTCTCATTATCTAATTTCCTTCCGACAAAGGACCACGAGGAGAGCCAGAAAGCTAAGAACGATGCCTGCGGCCGGACAGAAGGACTATTATCGGATCCTGGGTGTATCCAAAGATGCTCCTTCGAACGAGATCAAGAAGGCGTATCGGAAACAGGCCCGACAACATCACCCGGACGTAAATCCCGGCGACAGCGAGTCCGAGGAACGCTTCAAGGAAGTTGCCGAGGCTTACCATGTTCTGGGGGACAAGAAACGTCGCGCTGCCTATGATCGCGGCCCAGAGCGTTTCGCGCAAGAGTTTGACCTGAGTGATTTTTTCAACCAGTTCAGCCACGGCCCGAGCGGTAGACAACCAGGAGTGCATTTTTCGTCTGGTGGGTTCGGTAATTTATTTGATGTGTTCAGCGGAGGAGGTGCGGCGCGCGGCCAGGGGTATCCAGGCACAATCTCACAGGCAGGCCGCGACGTGGAAATTGATGTCCAACTTGGATTCGAGGAGGCCTTCAACGGCGTCGAGCGCACAGTGAAATATGCGTTACAGCGAGGTGCCGGTGGGAGCGAAACGATTTCCACGAAAGTCCGGATCCCCGCTGGTATCGAGGACGGGAAAAAGATTCGGGTCAAGGGGCGAGGAGAGCCGGGTATCGGTGGAGGCGCCCCTGGGAATTTATATCTACGTGCTCAGGTCGCTTCGCATCGTCTGTTCACACGGAAGGGGGCCGACCTGTACCTTGAACTCCCGGTCGCAGTTTATGAGGCCGGCCTAGGGGCAACCGTTCGCGTCCCCACTTTGGACGGTCCCATGTCAATTAAACTGCCTCCTGGAACTCGCAGTGGGCAGGTTATTCGCTTGTCGGGCAAGGGCGCACAACGGCCTAAGCCAAACGACCAAAAGAAATGTGGGGATCTGTTTGTCAGCATTCGCATTGAGTTACCGGGGGAACTGGACCAAGGTAGTACAGCATTGCTGGAACAATTCGAACGCGATCACCCCTACGATCCTCGCCGCGATATGAAATAGGTGAAAGGATCGGCACATGCAAGAACTCGCACTAGCAGAATGGCCAAAGTTCTGTGCAAGATTGGCAAAGTCAGTAATAATTTCCCGTCTAGCAACGGCGCCTACAGCAAACGAATTGTCGAATAGTCGCCATAATGACCCGTCTATACCTTCTCCGGCACGGTTCTACAAAATCTAATCGCGCTGGTCGCTACATGAGCAGGTCTGAAGAAGGACTGTCAGGTGATGGCCGTTGGCAGGTACGACAACTCGCTCAACGACTAGCGAGCAGCGAGCTAGCAGCAGTCTATTCAAGCCCCCTGCAACGGACGAAAGAAACTGCGCAGATCGTTGCGCAGCCGCACCACCTGAATATCGAAATTGTCCCTGAGTTCAACGAACTTAATTTGTCGCGTTGGGCCGGTCTTACGGCAACTGAAATCGCGGCCCAGGACCCCGAAGCGTGGGATATTTGGTGTACCAATCCGAGGAGTTTATCTATATCCGGAATCGAATCTTTTGTGGAACTTCAGAGCCGGATTCAGAAAGGTCTCGAGCAAATAACCACGAACCACCCTAGAGGTAATATCGCGGTGGCAACACATGACGGAATTATCCGAATCGCCGTCTTATTGGCGCTTGGAATTTCTCTGGATAATTATCGGGCAATAACGGTATCTAACGCGGGAATGACAATTCTCGATATTGGCTCCGCACGAGCGTATTTGCGAGCGTACAACGACACAGGCCACCTGGAAGACGCCTTAGGCGAACAGAAGGGGCCGGCAGACCAATGAGGCACGTAATCCGTCTCTGGAAATAGCGTTTGCTGCTCGCCGTTTTTTTATGACTGTATGAGTGTACTGTCGGGAACCAACATCAAAAGGAGCGGGCACCGGTGATACCTCAAAGTCTTGCGGAATTGACCAATGCCGCAGAAGTGGTTAAGGCAGGTGGTCTGGTCTCATATCCAACCGAGACTTTCTATGCCCTTGGCGCGGACCCTGCCCAACCCAAAGCGATTGAACGTGTTTTACGAACAAAGGGAAGAAAGGATTTAAACAAACCCCTTCTTCTTCTCATTGCCACCTTGGATGACCTACCTAATTGGGTGAGCAAATTCCCATCATCTTTTGACACGCTGGTTGCGCACTTTTGGCCAGGCCCCTTAACGTTGGTATTGCCAGCTCAAGCGGGCTTGCCGGATCCATTAATCGGGCCCGGCAGTGGAATCGCGGTGCGCCTCACCTCACACCCCATAGCCCGTGCGCTTATTCGTGCCTCTGGAACCGCCCTGACGGGAACCTCAGCGAACCGGGCAGGCTGGCCCCCTTGCTGCGATGCCAAGGCGGTGCGGGCCGCACTGGGCAACGATCTGGGTGCCGTCGTTGATGGAGGCCCCACGGTTGGGGCGAAACCATCAACCGTCCTCGATCTTGTCGACGATTGCCCCAGAATACTTAGGCATGGCGCGATCGAGGCTAGGGCGCTCGCCCGGGTTATTCGACTGGTATAATTTGCCAGCCTGTTGATCCGATAGCCAACTATTTTCGGAGTTCCTGCTGCCATGCTAGAGAACAATTCTCGTTGCACCCCTCAGTGTACTGACTCTCTTCCGGTCGCTGGCACAGGGAAGAATGGTGGAACCTTCTGGATCCATACATATGGGTGCCAGATGAACGTCCACGACTCGGAAATCTATTCAGGACAGCTGCGACGACTCGGCCTAACTCCCGCAGAGACTCCCGAGCAGGCTGACGTGATTTTGCTAAATACCTGCAGCGTTCGGGAAAAGGCGGAAGAAAAGCTCTTCTCAGAACTCGGCCGTCTCCGCCGCTTGAGGGAACTGGATGAAGCCCGGCGACAGGCCGGCAAGGAGCCAATCCGGATTGGGGTTACTGGGTGTATTGCTCAACAGCGAGGGAAGCAGATAATCGAACGTGAAAGTTCGGTTGACTTTGTCCTTGGAACCCGTGCAATCCGGGCACTTCCATCGGTCTTGGATGCACTAGCAGGCGGACAGGAAGCTCAGGTTGTTACCGAGGACTTCATCGATTTCGATGCTTCTGACGCCGACCGGCTAGATCGAGTCCGCGCTTTTGTCACAATCATGGAAGGCTGCAACAACTACTGCTCTTTTTGCATTGTTCCGGCGACACGCGGACTTGAAGTCTACCGCAGTGGGGACGAAATCATTGATGAGGTACGCGGTCTAAGTATCCGTGGTTACCGAGAGGTCACACTCTTGGGACAAAATGTTAACTCCTGGACGGACAAGTCAACCGGCCTTGACTTCCCGGGCCTTCTTCGCTGGCTTGACGAAGAGTTAGCAGAGGACATAGCTGGGATCGAACGTATCCGGTTTCTTACCTCTCATCCAAAGGACCTTTCCCCTGCGCTGATCGAAGAGATGGGGAGATGTTCGAAAATCGCCAAACATTTACACCTCCCGGTACAATCCGGGTCGGACCGAGTCCTTCGGGAAATGAACAGGCACTATACGCGTCGCGACTATCTGGGAATCGTAGAGCGCTTACGTGAAGCAGTGGAGGGAGTTGGCCTTTCCACCGACCTGATAGTCGGATTCCCGGGAGAGACTGACAAAGACTTCGAGGCTACGTTGGAGCTCGTCAATGAAGTAGATTATGACTCCTGTTATTCTTTCGAGTATTCACCTCGACCGGATACTGCAGCGCTTTCGTACGCTAATACGCTCCCTGCAAAAACAAAGCGGGAGCGTCTTGTAGAACTGCAGGAATTGCAACGCCGTATTCAGACCCGCAAGAATCGCGAGTGGGAAGGGCGGACCGTTGAGGTTCTTGTCGATAGCTTCAGCCGTAAAACGACAGACGATGTCAGCGGCAGGACGAGTTCGAACCAGATCGTCAATTTCACGGGAAATCGAGAACTGATCGGAACGCTCGTAGATGTTGAAATCATTCGCTCAGGCGCGCACAGCCTCTATGGTGAGGTTCGTAGCGATTCACGTTGACAGCACGTCGGGATTGATTCCTTGACCGTTTTTCGAAGCGGACCTATAGTCGATTGGCTGGTCTCCGATAGTACCGTGCGCTGTTGAAGGGGCATGTATGGAAATTGAAATGAAAATTACGGGCCTGATGGTTGATCCAGTTACCAACATGCCTATCGTCATTCTTAAGGACGAAGCCGAGGAACGTGTACTCCCGATATGGGTCGGGGTCTTCGAGGCTAATGCGATTGCTCTTCGTATCGAGGAAATACAACCACCCCGTCCCATGACCCACGACTTACTCTGTGACCTCCTTATCTCTCTCGAAGCAAACGTCGAAAAAATCGTGGTTTCGGATCTCAAGGACAATACCTACTTCGCTCAAATCCATCTTGACGTTGCCGGAGGACGCAGACAAATCGACGCGCGCCCGAGTGATGCGATCGCCTTAGCGTTGCGCACTCAAGCCCCGATCTACGTTCACCAGGAGGTCCTCGATCAATCTAGATCTCTTGATGAAAGCGGAGAGCCTTCAAACTCCGAACGGCTCCGGAGGTGGTTCGAGAACCTCGCCCCTGAAGATTTTTCGAAGTACGAGATGTAGGGGGAGTAGCTCGCGTGTAGCGTGCTTGATCCGCACGTTGCTTGACACCTTCACAACCCCACAGCTAGCATCCGCTGCCAGACGAGATCGTCCCCGGGCCAGGCTTCTCGTGCTCGCTTAGATTCGTACCAGGCCCCGAGTGCCTGACGTGAAACAGGAATGATCCTGGCGGTTACCAATCAAAAAGGCGGCGTTGGTAAGACCACCACATCTATCAACCTTGCAGCGGCACTTGCCCGCAAGGGCCAGCGTACTCTCCTTGTAGACCTTGACCCTCAAGGTCACAGCACTTTGTCCTTCCTGGACCATGAATCGATCGATCGATCGATCTATGACGCCCTTGTGGAACCGGACGTTGCGGCTGCTGAGATCATCCGGCCCACCACTGACGAATATCTGCACGTTGCCCCAGCGCGAATTTCGCTCGCAAAACTTGAGGGTAAACTCCTAGGTGAATTCGATGGTCACTACCGACTACGCGATGAACTCAAGTCGATCGTAAAAAACTACGAATTCATTGTGATTGATACACCACCGACGCTGGGCTTGTTGACCGTTAACGCATTGGTTTTCGCAACTCATCTCCTCGTTCCTATCCAGTCCTCGTACCTTTCGCTAGAAGGTACAGACGACTTGCTTGAAACCGTCGACAGAATCCGTAAGCAAGTAAACCGCCGCCTGCAACTCCTCGGCGTATTGATTACTCTCCACGATAACCGAACAATCCTGGGCAGAGATGTTGTCGCACAAGTACGCGAGGTGTTTGGAGAGAAGGTCTTTCAAACGATTATCTCGAAGAGCGTTCGGCTCGAAGAGAGCCCGGCGTACAAGGAATCAATTTTCACCCATGCACCGAGATCCAGTGGCGCCAAGCAATATGCAGAACTAGGGAATGAGGTGATGCAACGTGCCTAAGCAACTTGGGCTTCCGGAAAACACTAAAATGCGCCACGATCACCATTTTGTTGAACAGCTGGCTGTCCGAGAAGCTGAGGGAATTGGCCAAAAGATTTCTATAGATTCCTTGTTGCCAAATCCACAGCAACCGCGCCAAAATTTCGAACGGATCGATGAACTGGTCGCTTCAATTGGCGAGGTTGGTGTACTAGAGCCCTTGTTAGTTCGCCAGGGTCCCCAAGGTTTTCAAATTATCTCTGGCGAAAGACGTTATCGCGCAGCGGTTGAGGCCGGCCTCGATGAGCTCCCGTGTATGGTGATGGACGTAGATGATGCACAGGTCCTGGCCATTGCACTAATCGAAAATCTTCAACGCCAGGACCTGTCGCCCTTCGAGGAAGCCGAGGCCCTTCTGGCCCTTGTGTCCCGTTTCGACTATACCCATGAAGAGGTAGCTCAAAAAATTGGCAAGGCGCGTACAAGCGTAACCGAGGCATTGTCGATCGCCGATTTACCGGAAGATATCAAGGCAAAACTTGAGGGCGCTGGCGTATACACCAAATCAATCCTTCTAGAAGTTGCCAGGAGAGAAGATCGCGCCGAACAAGCCGCGCTGGTCGATCGCATTGTTGAGGAAGGTCTCACACGCGACCAATTGCGTGCCCTCAGGCACGAGGCTGAAGCGCTGCCCATTAAGCCAACGAAAAAGAAGGCTGGTGGATCCTCTGCGGAGCGACGGCGACTCACCTATCACTCAGGAACCGGGATCACTGTGACTTTGCATCTTAATGGTGACCAAATCACGGTCCCGGAAATCCAGAGCGCGTTGCTAGAGGCAATAGAAGAGCTCGATAACCCACCATCGTCATGACCAGATTCTTGCTGCGTCGGGATTGTCGGCGCGCCGACAATCCGGTACCTGTACAGCAAACGTCTTTTTCTGCCTGGGCACATTCGCTGTCGGTTTTCTTGAAGACGTGCATCGGAGTCTGCAGCGTCGCTGTCGTCCTTTCGTCTGCCTTCGCCGCACAGCAAGACAGTAATGTTCGCGTTCGTGCACGCGACATGGGAATCGCTCCGGGAATACTGGAACCGGGGACGAATAACGCCATCACTGATGTTACTGGTGTCCGCGTAGGACATACCACCATCTATGAAGGTGACCGGTTTCGAACCGGTGTTACAGCGATCCTTCCCCACAATGGAAACGTCTTTCGTTCCAAGGTTCCCGCGGCGATTGTCGTGGGTAATGGGTTCGGCAAACTCGCTGGCCTGAGCCAGGTACAAGAGTTAGGGACCCTTGAAACCCCTGTTCTCCTAACTGGCACTCTCAGCGTACCGCGTGTCGCTGATGCCCTAATTAGCTACATGCTTGGACTTCCAGGGAATGAGGATGTTCGCTCTATTAATCCGGTCGTCGGCGAAACAAACGATGGAAGGCTAAGCGACATCCGTGCACGGCCAATTCAACCCGACCATGTTTACGCAGCCATCCGGTCTGCCACCACCGGACCCGTTAGGGAAGGAGTGGTGGGGGCCGGAACCGGGACGGTTGCGTTCGGCTTTAAGGGCGGCATAGGCACATCCTCGCGGATTGTCGGTGAAACATCCGAGAATTGGACCGTTGGCGTGCTCGTACAAACTAACTTCGGGGCTCGCCGAAGCTTACTCATCAATGGCGCTCCTGTTGGCGCTAGGCTCGAAGGGGAAGTTTCCAGGCAAGACACTTCACCCGGTGACGGCTCGTGCATGATTATCGTTGCAACTGACGCTCCGCTACAGCATCGCGGCCTTGAGCGCTTGGGGCTCCGTGCACTAATGGGGATGGCTCGTACTGGCTCCAATTTCAGTAACGGGAGCGGAGACTATGTAATCGCCTTTTCTACCAATACGTCTTTACGCTCTGGCCCAGATGCCGGCACACGTCAGGCTGTACGAACACTGCCAACTGAAGACATGACGCCCCTGTTTCAAGCGGTAATCGAAGCCACCGAAGAAGCAATCTACAACAGTCTTTTCATGGCTGAAAGCGTCAGTGGCTTCGGTGGACGTCGTGTCGAGGCACTGCCTCTAGAACGGGTGCGTGAGATTCTCATGGAGTACGGTGCTCTACGCTAATTCACATAACAAAAAGAAGGGCTTTGGACCGTACGGACTGTGATATAAACCTGTTCGGCTTAGAAATAATCGGGAAGATTTCTATATTAAAGGTGACATGCTCGGAGGAAATGTTCTTGTCCTGAACCGGCTTTGGCAACCAGTGCACATCACAACTGTGCGCCGTGCAGTCTGCTTACTGTACGCTGGACGTGCTAAGGCTCTCGACCAAGACTACGTCGCCTATGATTGGTGTGGCTGGACAAATGTCCTTCATGGTTCCCAGTCTGGTTCGGACGAATTCCTTCAAGGGGTCACGGCGCGCTTCCGTGTGCCCCGTGTCATTCAGTTAACGCGCTTCGATCGGGTCCCACGATCCCGTGTCAAGTTCACACGCGCCAACATCTATTTGCGCGATCAATACCGTTGCCAATACTGCGGCGTGAAGGGCAAAAAGCCGGAACTCAACATCGACCACATGGTGCCGCGATCACGGGGAGGCAGATCAACCTGGGACAATGTCGTCGTGGCCTGCCTTCCGTGCAACCGACGTAAGGCAAACAGACTCCCTGAAGAAGCGGGAATGTTTCCTTCGCGGAAGCCGAAGCGGCCCCGGTGGCATCCGACACTGACGCCAATGGGCGCCGGCCCCCCTCATCCACAATGGCAGCCATTCCTCGAAGCGGTCTATTGGCCTGGAACCCAGAGATGACGGCATGGCAATGACCTTCTCCAGTCGTGCCCGTTATGGTGTCCGCGCCATGTTTCAGTTTGCATCACACTGGGGGGAGGAGGCCGTCACCCTACGAATCCTTGCGTTGGAGAAGGGTCTCTCACTCGGATATCTCGGGCAGCTGGTCCTGATTATACGACGGAGCGGTCTAGTAAAGAGTGTCCGTGGACGTTTGGGGGGTTACCAATTGGCGCGAAACCCTGAGCGAATATAGGTTGGAGAAGTAGTCCTCGAGCTCGATGCCCCTGCTTTTGTTGCGGCGTGTGCCTATCCAGACTCGGGGTTCAATGAGTGTGCTAGGGGGAGAGTTTTGCGTTTCACGCCTCCTGTGGAACGCGGTCAGCCGAAAGATTGGAGTAGCTTTCGACGCGACCACGCTCTCCGATCTGTGCAACGCTTCCCGGCGCGGTCGTGCCGGAGCCCGTCGGTCCCTCATTAACGGGTGAGTTGGTCTTAATCTGTCGAGACCACCCATCGTCTGCTAACCTCTGCCCAGGATCATCACCGGAACGACACCCTTCAAGAAAAGCATGCGTGAACAAATTCGAGCTCTCGGGCTGCTCTCGGGTGGTCTTGATTCCACTTTGGCTGCCCGTGTCATTCAAGCCCAAAATGTTGAGGTTCTTGGCCTCCATTTCTCAACCGGGTTTTGCCTTGCAGATCGCCACCGCATCCTAGGCAACCGAAGTAACCCTGATAAGCCCTACAGGAATGAGGCCCTTCGTGCAGGGGCTGACTTAAGCATTCCCATCGAGATTATCGATATAAAGGATGAGTATCTCCCTGAAGTAGTGCTTAATCCAAAGTTTGGCTATGGAGCAGGGATGAACCCGTGCATCGACTGCCGCATTTTCATGCTGCAGAAGACCAGAGAAATTATGGAGGAGCGAGGGTACCAGTTCGTCTTTACTGGAGAGGTTTTGGGTCAGCGACCAATGAGCCAGCGACGCCCTCCATTAGACGATGTCGCAGAAGAATCGGGGTTGGGCCGCCTATTGCTTCGCCCGCTCAGTGCCAGATTATTGCCGGAATCAATCCCAGAGGAGCGGGGTTGGGTAAACCGCGCGGAACTCTTTGACATTTCGGGCCGTTCGCGGAAGAGGCAGATGGAACTAGCTAGTCAGTTCAATATTATTGACTATCCTCAACCGGCAGGTGGTTGCTGCTCTTTGCCGGATGAAAACTACGCCCGGAAGCTGCGGGATTTTCTCGCCCACCGGGGCACCGACGTTACGCCTGATGACATGATGCTGCTTAAAGTGGGACGGCATTTCCGTCTTAGTGGCGACGTAAAGGTGGTGGTTGGCCGGGACCAGGGCGAAAACACTTACCTTGAGCGTTTCATTCAGGGGCGGGCCGAAATCTGGGTTGACGACTTCCCGTCTCCCTTGACGCTCGTCGAAGGCCAACCCACTGCCATTGACCTTGAAACCGCTTGCCGGATAACGGCTCGATACAGTGACGGCCGC
>CEVM01086251.1_pt1 | contig 20548 bp, 20 predicted proteins | sample 531481 | NCBI WGS metagenome assembly CEVM01 (sample SAMEA2623649, study PRJEB7988) | marine metagenome | biome: marine biome (ENVO:00000447); feature: mesopelagic zone (ENVO:00000213) & marine oxygen minimum zone (ENVO:01000065); material: "saline water (ENVO:00002010), including plankton...
TATGGTTAATAAATATATTTTTAGAGAGTATGATATAAGAGGTAAGGTCATAGATGATTTTCCTCCTGAAATTGTTGTCCAATTAGGTAAAGGATTTGGAACTTTTGTAAAAAGAAATGACTTTCATGAAATAGCTTTGAGTGGTGATATCCGTTTAACGACACCACAACTTATGGATGACTTTAAAAAGGGGGTATTATCTACTGGAGTTGATGTGATTAATTTGGGCATATTACCAACACCAGCTAATTATTATAGTATGTTTAAATTAGAAGTGGGAGGAGCGGTACAGATTACAGGTAGTCATAACCCACCAGAATTTAATGGATTTAAAATGTCCCTTGATCGTAAAGCTGTATATGGTAAAAGCATACAAGTTTTAAGACAATATATTGATAGTAATGATTTTGATATTGGTAAAGGAAACGAAATCAAATATGATATAAAATCAGATTACAAGTCTATGATAATTGAAAAAATCAACATTGAACGTCCGATGAAAGTTGTAATGGATTGTGGAAATGCGGCAGGCGCAATTAATGCTCCCGATATTTTCAAAAGTTTAAATTTAGAGCTTAAAGAACTTTATTGTGACGTAGATGGTACCTTCCCAAATCACCACCCAGATCCAACAGTAGAAGAAAATTTAAAAGATTTGATCGGTATAATGAAATTAGGAAACCATGATATTGGTATCGCATTTGATGGCGATGCAGATCGTATTGGGGTTGTTGATGAAACTGGAGATATTATATGGGCTGACCAATTAATGGCTTTATTTTTACCGGAAGTGATACAAAATGGGGATACGATTTTATTTGATGTAAAGTGTTCGCAAGCTTTAGAGGATATGATTATTAAGTTTGGAGGGAAACCGGTAATGTGGAAGACAGGTCATTCATTGATAAAGCAAAAAATGAATGAATTGGGATGTAAATTAGGAGGAGAAATGAGTGGCCATATCTTTTTTGCTGATGATTACTATGGTTATGACGATGCAATATATGTCGCAGCGCGAATTGTTCAGACCTTATCCCGAACTGATAAAAAACTTTCTGAATTAAAAGAAGAATTACCAAAATATTATTCTACGCCAGAGATGAGATTGGCCTGTGAATCTGATGAAGAAAAATTTAGAATTTCCAATGAGGCTATTAATTTTTTTCAAGATAACTATGATTGTATAACAATTGATGGAGTACGTATTAAATTTGGAGATGGATGGGGGCTTGTTAGGTCATCTAATACGCAACCAGTAATAGTATGTAGATTTGAAGCAAATTCCCTTGAAAGAATGGAGGAATTAAAGCATCTAGTGCTAAATAAATTACAAACAATGGGTAATATTAAATTAGATGACCATTGATAAAAATTTTTTATCCAATATTAAGAAGATACAAAAAGACATAGATAAAATCTTAATTTCGTATCCCTTTCCAGATAGACCAAAATATTTATATGATCCATTAAAGTACGTTTTTAACGGCAAAGGTAAACGGCTTCGCCCAGTATTATTAATCCTTACAGGCAATGCGTTTGGAGTAGAGGATAGAGACCTTAAAAATGCTGCTCTTGCCGTAGAGCTATTACATAACTTTACTCTTGTTCATGATGATATAATGGATAATGATCAAATGCGACATGGTCAACTAACTGTTCAAAAAAAATGGGATACTTCTACATCAATTTTAGCTGGAGATGCTATTTTTGTTGAAGCACAAAGATTGATTGGTAAGATTAATACCAATTCTCAAATTATTTTTAAAAGATTTAATGATGTTGCATTAGATGTTTGTGTTGGACAGGCTTATGATAAAGAAAATGAAGGCAATGACGAAATTACATTAGATGAGTATTTACATATGATTCAAAATAAGACTGGTGCTTTAATAGGCCTTTGCGTTGAAATACCAGCTCTTTTATCTAGTCAAGATAGTAAGGTATGTGAGCAGCTTAGAGAATTCGGTTATAATATTGGTAAAGCTTTTCAGATTCAAGATGATATTTTGGAGATATTCAGTGATGTTAAATCTATGGGAAAAAGTCTTGGAAGCGATTTTCTTTCAAAAAAGCAAACTGTTTTAACAATTATAGCTCGCAAGATAGTTCCCAAAGAGTGGTCTAAGTTTTGTTATAGTATAGAAGATCATCCTATAAAAAAAATAATTAACATGTTACGCTCCTTTTTTGATCAGCATAATATTTATTCTGAAGCTAAGTCTTTATCAGATAAATATCTTCAAGATGGATTAGATAACTTATTATTTGTTCCTGAATCCAACAGGGAAGAATTAAAGTTGTTTACTAATTATTTAAAAAATAGGGAATATTAAAATGAGCAAATTTAGAGATCCGCAAGGCATGAAAGATGCTATATATAATTTTGCGGATGATATTGATAGGGCAGCTGAAATTGGTAAAAAAATCGTATTAAATAAGAAATATAATGCCATACATAATATTATTGTCGCAGGTATGGGTGGATCAGCAATTGGTGGAGACATAAATAAAATGCTTCTTAATAATGACCTATCTATTCCATTGATCATCTCTCGAAATTATAATATCCCTAAATGGGCAAATAAACATACACTGTTAGTTGTATCATCTTATTCCGGAGAGACTGAAGAAACTTTGAGTGCATTTGAGAATGCATTATCAAAAGAATGTCAAATTTTTGGTATAACTACAGGAGGTTATTTATCAAAAAAACTTAGTAGTAATGATCTTGATTTTATACTTATTCCCTCAGGGCTACAACCTCGAGCAGCTTTGGCATACTCCTTTGTTCCAATGCAATATTTATTATTACATCTTGGTTTAATTAAAATGGATCTTAATTACAACCTTATGAATTCAGTTAGTTTATTAAAATCTGTAAGGGATATTTATAAGCGTAACGATAAAAATAATAAAACTTGGGTATTATCTAATAAAATTTTTGATACTATTCCGATTATATATGGTGAAACAGATAACACATCGATAGTTGCATTAAGATGGTCTAATCAGTTATCAGAAAATAGTAAAATGTTAGCTTTTTGTAATGAATTCCCTGAGTTTAATCATAATGAAATTGTTGGATGGGAAAATAATCCTAAACTAATAGAAAAACTTAGTATCATTTGGTTAAATGATGAAAGTAACCATGAACGAATATCAATTAGACAGCAAATAACAAATAAAATACTAGAAACGATGGTAAAAAATCAATTTGAGATTTCATTACATGGTACTACAAGATTTGAACGATTACTTCATCTGATTCATTTTGGAGATTGGGTAAGTTTATGGTGCGCCTATTTACATGGTACTGATCCATCTCCTGTGGAAAAAATATCGAAATTAAAAGAAGAACTAACAAAACAATAAAAATTATATTTTTTATTAAAAAAAGATTAGCTAACCGAGGTTTTGATATCCTAAATTGAATTCATATATGGTACCTGTTAAAGTTCAAAAAATCTCATTTCATCCACCAAGTCGAAGTTATGCTGTCATATTAAGTGAAATTAATGGGGAAAGAAAATTACCAGTAATAGTAGGATCATTTGAAGCACAATCTATAGCACTAGCTTTAGAAGCAATGGAGACACCTCGTCCTCTGACACACGATCTCATTGGCCTTTTAATTAATGAAATTGATGCTAACTTAGTGGCTGTTAGAATTACAAATATAGAAGACGGTGTTTTCTATGCTTCATTAGATATAAACGGTAAAATAACAGGTAAGCGTTCTATTGACTCTAGGCCAAGTGATGCAATCGCAGTAGGTTTAAGAATGAAAGCGCCTATTATGATTTCTGATGAATTATTTGAAGAAGCTGGCTTATCAGAAAGCAATTATGAAACAAGTCAAAATTCAGAAAAGGTATTATCTGTTAAAGAGCTAGAAGATCGTTTGCAAATTGCTGTTGATAATGAAAAATATGAAGTTGCAGCAAAAATAAGGGATCAAATTAACGAGCTAAAAGAATAATTATCCTATTAGGCTCACTAGAGCATTCTGAGCTGCTGATTGTTCAGCCGTCTTCTTATCTGTTCCAATTCCAGTTGGATATTCACTCCCATTAATTGAAACATGTATTTCAAAAGTTTTTTGGTGATCAGGGCCTGATACATTAGCAAGATGAAACTTCGGATTATTAATTCCATTTGCATGGCAATATTCAATTAATTTTCCTTTATAATTAATTGCTTTCCAAGCCTCTTCTCTATATTTCCAAATTGTATTTATAATCATGTTTTTTGCAGGTTTTATTCCACCATCAAGATATATTGCTCCTATCAATGCTTCAACTAGGTTAGCCTGTTGTTTATTCACTACTTTTTTATTATTTAGGTCCACATTGGGTTCCACAATTAAATAATCCATAATATTTAACAAATTTCCTATTATAGATAAAAATGACTGTTGTACAAGAGCAGACCTTTTTTTTGTTAATAAACCCTCATCACCATCAGGATAATAGCGCATTAATTCTCTACTAATTATTATATCTATAACCGCATCTCCTAAAAATTCAAGACGTTCATAATTTTCTCTAGGTTCTGATGAAACAGAGCGATGAGTAAAAGCCTGTTCTAGATATTCTATATTATTAAAACGATAGTTGATTATTGCTGTCAATTTTGAAAAACGACCCAAAGCACCAGGAAAAAGGAGGGACTTTAAAAAACTAATGATATTACTAACTGCTCCATTTGCGCAAAGCTATAACTGCATTGTGGCCACCAAAACCAAAAGTATTAGATAATACGAAATCAACTGTTTCTTTTTGAGCTATATTAGGTACATAGTCCAAATCACATTCTGGATCAGGTGAATTATAATTTATTGTTGGTGGAACAACTTGTTCTTCTAGTACTTTTAATCCAGCAATTGCTTCTATACCTCCACTTGCACCTAATAAATGTCCTGTCATTGATTTTGATGAACTAATCTTTAATTTATGAGCATGGTTACCAAAAACTGTTTTTATTGCATAAGTTTCATTTTTATCATTAAAGGGTGTGGATGTTCCATGAGCATTAATATAATGAACATCTTCTGGTTTAGCTTTAGCATCTTCAATAGCTAATCGCATTGCTGAAACAGCTCCAGCACCTCCTTCAGCAGGCTGAGTTACATGATAAGCATCATTTGTAGCGCCATAACCAGCAAGCTCTCCTAAGATCGTTGCACCACGAGATAGTGCGTGCTCTTCTGTTTCCAAAACAAGCATACCTGACCCTTCACCCATTACAAAACCACTTCTATCCTTATCAAATGGACGACTTGCACTTTGAGGAGGATCAGCGTCATTACAAAGGGCACGTATCTTTGAAAATCCAGCTAATGGCAAATCACAAATTGATGCTTCCGTTCCACCCGCTATCATAATATCTGCCATCCCACTTTGAATAGCACGTAAAGCCATTCCAATTGCGTCAGTTGCTGAAGCGCATGCAGAAACAACAGTTTGATTTGGACCTTTTAAATTCCATTTTATGGCAATTTGACCACCAGCTATATTTACGATTAATTTAGTCACAAAAAATGGACTTATACGCCTAGCACCGCTATTATTAAGAACATCATGCTCATGTAACAATGTATTAATTCCACCTATCCCACAACCTATCATAACACCTGCACGATTATGATCAAAACTATATGAATCTAATCCAGCCATCTGCACTGCTTCATTACAAGCTACAAGGGCATAAATACTGAACGGATCCAACTTTCGTACTTCTTTACGCTCAAAGTGATCTTCTGGATTAAAGTTGCTTATTTCACCAGCAATTTTTACTGGAAAATCTGTGGTATCAAAATAAGTAATGTAATCAATACCGCTCTTGCCAGAGACTAATGAATTCCAGTATTTTGGTACGGTATTTCCATTAGGGGCTAATGCTCCCATTCCAGTAACGACAACACGCATAGATTAGTTTTTAATTATTTGATTCTATATATTTCACAGCATCTCCAACTGTAGCTAATTTTTCGGCTTCTTCATCTGGTATTTCAAGACCAAATTCTTCCTCTAGCTCCATAATAAGTTCAACTGTATCAAGAGAGTCTGCTCCGAGATCATCCATAAAAGATGCACTTTCGGTGATTTTGTCATCCTCTGCTCCAAGTTTATCTATTATAATATCTTTTACTTTGTCAAATGTAGACATATTGTATTTCTCCTTTTACTAAGTTACATAACGATACCACCATCAACAGCAAGGGTTTGCCCAGTAATATAGCTCGCTTCATCAGAAGCTAAAAAAGCAACTGCATATGCTATATCTTCTACATTACCAATTCTGCCAAGAGGTATTTGTTCATTTAATGATGATTTAACTTCATCCGTAAGTTTATTAGTCATCTGAGTTTCCACATAACCAGGCGCAATGCAATTTGCCGTTATTCCACGAGATGCAAACTCTCTAGCTACAGATTTAGTCATACCGATAAGACCTGCTTTAGATGCAGCATAATTTACTTGTCCAGCATTACCAATGAGACCGACCACGGATGAGATATTAATAATTCTTCCACTGCGCTGTTTTATCATGGAACGTGAAGCTGCCTTAATTGCAGTAAAAGCTGCTTTTAAGTTTACATTTACAACTTCATTCCAATCATCTTCTGACATTCTCATTAATAGATTATCTCTAGTAATACCAGCATTATTGATTAAGATATCAATACGACCATGTTTTTCAATTATATCTTTAACTAATTCAGTCACATTATTTGAATCAGAGATATCACAGGATACCGCACTTGCATTAAATTTTTGATGTGTAATTTTATCTGCAACAGACTGCACATCCTTGATATTTCGACTAACGCAAACAACATGAGCGCCATTTTGTGCAAGAATCATAGAAATAGATTGACCAATTCCTCTGGACGCACCAGTTACTAATGCAATTTTATCAGATAGATCAATCATAATCAAATTCGTTTATTTGCTCAAGATTTTCTATTCCCATAGAGAGAAGATCTTTATCTATTTTTCGTGTCAATCCTTGTAATACTTTTCCTGGCCCAACTTCGATCATTCTTGATGCCTTATCATTCTTCATATTGCTAATTGTCTTACACCAAAGAACAGGTGAGTCAATTTGATTTTTTAAGTTTAATCTAATCTCATCTGATTCTGTTGTTGCTTTTGCACTTACATTTGAATATACTGGAATATTAGCATTATTTATCTTTGTGTTATCTAATGCTTCAGAAAGTGCAAACTTAGCGCTCTTCATTAATGGAGAATGAAATGCTCCACTTACATTTAATTCTTTTACCAGTCTTGCTCCAGAATTACGAGCATGTTCCATAGTTTCTTTTACAGCAGATTTATTTCCTGAAATTACTATTTGATTTGGAGAGTTATGATTTGCAGGAACAACAATGAAGTTTTTTTTTGATATGGTTGTGCAAATATGTTGAATATCTTCAAAAGACATACCAATAATCGCCGCCATGGTTCCGGGGTTTGTTTTTCCAGCAATTTGCATATTTTCAGCACGTAATTTTACCAAGGATAATCCATTCTCAAAAGAAAAGGATCCAGAAATCGTACAAGCTGAATATTCACCTAGACTATGACCTGCAACCATTTCAGGTTTGCATCCTTTATCTAACAATATCTTTCCTATGATAACGCTTACAATATAAATAGCAGGTTGTGTATAAAGTGTCTCTTTTAATGTTTCATCAGGACCATTAAAAATTATATCCTTTATATCACTTTCCATAATATCATTTGCTAGATTAAAATATTCTTTTCCAATATCAGTTTGTTTATAGAGATCATATCCCATAGAAACTTTTTGTGATCCTTGACCCGGAAATAAAAAAGCAGTAAACATTCTTATTTTCCCCAACGGATAAGCATGCTGCCCCAAGTAAACCCAGCGCCAAAAGCAGCTAGTAAAATAAGATACCCTTCTTTAATTCTTCCTAGCTCAACAGCTTCGTCTAAACAAATTGGAATTGTACCAGCAGTAGTATTGCCATATCGATTAATATTAATATAAACTTGATCATCATTAAAACCACATCGTTGAGCAGCACTATCTATTATACGTTTATTTGCTTGATGAGGAACATATAAATCAACTGAGCTACTCTCTATATTATTTTTAATTAGGATATCATCACTAATATCTGCCATACCCTTTACAGCATATTTGAAAACTACCTTACCATCTTGTTTAATATAATGCAGCTTTTGATCTACAGTCTCATGAGAGGCAGGATGGAGGCTCCCTCCACCAGGAATTTTTAAATAGTCTCCTCCAGAACCATCTGTACGCAATATAGAGTCAATAATACCATTTTCATCATTTATTGCAGGTTCAAGCATTATACCTCCACCACCATCCCCAAATAAAACACAAGTATTACGATCTGTATAATCTAACACAGAGCTCATAGTGTCAACGCCAATAACCATAACTTTTTTATATTTTCCTGATTCTATAAATCTTGATCCAGTATCTACAGCATATATAAATCCTGTACAAGCACCAGAGAGGTCAAAGCCCCAAGCATTATTTGCTCCAATTCTATTTTGCACAAGTGAAGCTGTTGCTGGAGTGGGCATATCTGGAGTGACTGTTGCTATAATTATAACTTCAACATCATTTGGCTCAGAGTTAGAACGCTCCAGCAGTTCTTTAGCAATATGTGTACACATATCTGAAGTAGTTTCACCCTCACTTACAACCCTACGTTCAACGATACCAGTTCTTGATTGTATCCAATCATCAGAGGTGTCAACCATTTTTTCAAGCTCATGATTTGTCATAATTTGCTTGGGTAAATAACGACTAGTTGCTGTAACTGCAGCTCTCATTTTGAACCTACCAAATGTTCTTTTATTCCATGCTGAATATCTCCAAGTAGGTTTTCAGATATGCATTTTTGCGCAGCGATAAGAGAATTCTTTACAGCTTTAGGGGAGGAGGTACCGTGCGAAACAATAATAACACCGTTTACACCAAGTAACGGGACACCGCCAAACTCTTCATAGTCATATAATTTTTTTAAGTTAGAAAAAACAGGTTCTAATATTCGTGCCGTCATTTGATAATATTTCTTATGCGTAATTTGTTTATTTAATTGTTTAATAAATAAATTAACCCAACTTTCTGCAAATTTTAGAATTGTATTTCCGACAAATCCATCACAAACCAATATATCTGCCTGCGAATCCAATAAATGTCTACCTTCAACATTTCCAATAAAATCATCACTTAGTTCATTCTTTAATAGCTTGTGTGTTTCTTGGTAGAGTTCGCTTCCTTTGGTCGGTTCGGTTCCGATGTTTACTAATGCTATCTTTGGATTATTCTTTCTTTCAACATGATCAAAATACGTGGAAGCCATAATTGCAAATTGTAACATATGTTCTGGACGCGCATCAGGATTTGCACCAACATCACAAAGAATCTTTCCACCTTTAGGGGTTGGTATGTAAGCAGCTAATGCAGGTCTTTTTAAATCTTCAATACGGCCAAGTGTTAATAGGGAAGTAGCCATAATTGCCCCCGTGTGACCCGCGCTAACGAATGCATCTGCAACTCCATCTTTAACCAAATTTATACCTTGTACTATTGATGAATCTGGTTTTGATTTAATTACTTTTGAAGCATGATCATGCATATTTACAACCTGAGAAGTATGATGAATCCTAATACCATTAGGGATAGATCTCCCAAGTTCTTGATTTAAAATATTTTTATCTCCAACCAATATAACTTCTACATTAGAAGAAGAACTTTCTAAAAATTTTAAAGTACCTTTTACAGGGGAGCGGGGTGCGAAATCTCCTCCCATAGCATCTAAGGCAATTTTCATTAACAGTGCTTAATCAGTAGCCGAAATAATAGGACGTCCGCGATAATAACCACAGTTTGGACAAACACGGTGTGGCATTTTTTTCTGAGTACATTGTGGACAACTCATTACAGCAACATGCCCTGCTTTGTAATGTGTCCTACGTTTACGACCCCTTGCTCTTGATATTCTAGTTTTTGGAAGTGCCATTTAATTCTCCTATATACATTATTAATCTATACTAATTCTTTCAAATTTTCCCAGCGGTTATCTGAATTTTGTTTTCTATTACAATTACAAGACTCTTTGTTTTGATTCCTACCACAGTATTGACAGATACCCTTACAATCTATATTACAGATCTTTTTTATTGGTTCTGTTGTCAAAATTTGGTCACGAATTATGGGGCCAATATCAATTAATTTTTCTGATTTATCAAACCATAAAGTATCATCATTTTTTTTTTGAATAAGATCACTATTATTTGTCAGCATTATATTGACAGTAGTTTTTTGTTTATCTTCGTATTCTGATAAGCAGCGATCACACTGTTCAATGAATGAAAACGATATATCCCCTTTTAATTGGTAGCCATGCCATTGTTTTTCCGATGAAAGGAGACATTCTATTTTATTATCATAAAAAGATAAAGAGCCGTCATCAAGATTATTACTTTGAAGTTTAAAGAGTTGTTTATCTAAACCAGATTCAAGATCACCCCAGAATAAATTCAATTCAATCATATCTAACGCTATTTAAAAAAAATAATTATCTAATTCATTCAATAAGTATGAAATCTATTCAATATTATTATTGGCTTAGTTCTCTTTATCATTATTATCTGAATCTATATTTTCATCAATATCTTGAACAAATTCTTCATTAGTAAGGACATCATCATTTTCATCATCAATATCGTCTTCATCCTTTTTTTCCAGAATATTATCGTTGTCGGTGCGGTTTTTAAATATAATAAACATTAAAGTCTCACCGACAGCAAAGATAGACATTGTATAAGATACAGCTGAGACCATAATTAGAAATAGAAAAATTGCCATAATGAATGCAGTAACTTGCTCTGTTCCAGTTAGATTTACTGCATTTGCGGACAAAATTGATCCACAACTTAAACATCCAGAACTGCAAACGCTGCAAAGGCTACAACTATTTCCAATCAATGAACAAAGAGCTTCTGGATGGACAGCTTGACTTGCCCAACCAACTATGTTCATTAGTTTAGTTCCCATAAACCAATTATGACCTAATACATTATTAATTAATTCATAACCACTAATCCAAAAATGTGAAAATAGATAACCACCAATAACAAGAATAGGTAGTAATACAAAATGATATGAAATCATACGCCAGGGCTGACCCCATGTGATGGAGAAATTATGCCAGACCGTTCCCATAGTATCTTCTTCATATGTAGCAACAATTGATGGAGTATATACAAGAGAGACCAAGAAGACAATACTAGTATATATAGTAAATACAGATCCAAAGAAGTATAATAAATATGGTAATACAAATAAAAATTCACCCAGATAAGGAATTTTCCCAATTAATCCAATAATACCAGCAATAACGAAAAGAAATACAAGTATTAATGCAAGCGAAACAGATGAATATATAATTGGATGCCAATGCTTTTTTACATAACTCCATGCATCGCTCCCAGAATAAAACTCATCTCCTTTTAATTGACGATATGTTACGCGAGAGACTGCAGTTGACCCTAATGAAATGGCATAAAACCAGAAAACAATGCCCATCCAAAATAATGCACATGGTATAAGGGATAAAGATTCAATTCCCAACAAGCAGGGGTATAGTCCATAAATTGACCAAGCATCAGAAAAGGACATGCCATTTACCATAGCACCCAAATAGTTAAAAATCCAGTACACAAAATATCCTAAAAGATTAGCCTGGACAAATAAGATAATCTTTTTCCCACTTAAAGCAAGTCTAGGTGCTCGAAAAATATCCCGCACATCAAAGTACAGTTTCATTGGTTGCATGTTAGTCTCCTTGGGTTTTGAAATATTTAATCTTCAAATCGAACAAAATCAATCCATACTTCAGTGATCATAGCATCAGCAATAACTTTTCCAACGGCAAGAGCAGTATCTCTATTATCATAGCTTCCGACCCGGATACGGAACCATACTTCATCCGTATCGCGAAAGTATGCTTTTTGAATATATGCATCATAACCGGATTCGATTAGATTTGCTGCAATTTTTTCTGCATCATTTAAATTCTTTTTTGATGCCACTTGTATTGTAAAACGTGACTTATCAAAAGGAATAACATAGCGTGAACTTTTTTTCTTAACTGGAGGTTTTGTAGCAGTAGTTTGTGTTTTAATAGGAAGTGGGGGAGAAGTAGTCTCCTTTTTTGTAGCCATCTCTAATGTCATTAATTCCTCTTTTTCCACGTTTTCTTCACTGATCATCTCATTATTATCTGTATCATAATAAACACTATCTTCACTATCTAATTCATCGTATTCGTATTCATCATCGTCATCCATGTATTCATCATTAATATCTTCATCATATTCTTCATCTAACCAATCTTCACTTTCATCAGATATTGCTCCTTCTTCGGATGCATCAGCAACTAATGGTTCTATTGAATCTACAGTGTACGTAAACTTTTGTGTTTCTAATTCATCCCCATATTGAAACACTTCAAGTTCAAACTGATATTTTCCTGGAGCATCAGGCGCGAAAGACATCTCTGATTTATCTTCATTGAATTTGAGATCTTTCATGGAAAGCTTGCTAGCATCTGGTTGTCCTGTAATTCTCCAGAATAAATCAATAGATTCTGTTTCATCAGGAAGTGTCCCTTGAACAACAGTTACATCACCAACAGTACCTTCACCCTTGGTACCTCCACAGTTCACAAGTAAAAATGAACCGCAAATTAGTATTAGTAACACACGTGATTTCATAAATGTTTTATTGATTTCCCCTAAGTTCACTATCTGAGAAGAAAAAGGCAATCTCTTTTTGCGCATTTTCATCTGAGTCAGATCCATGGACTGCATTCAATCCTACGTTAGTTGCGAAGTCTTTTCGTATGGTTCCCACTGCTGATTCAGCAGGATTTGTTGCTCCAATAGTATCTCTCCATTCTTCAACAGCGTTTTCTTTTTTCAAGGCTAAAACCATACATTGGCCTGAAGACATAAATTCAATTAACTCATCATAAAAGGGCTTTCCTTTATGAATAGCATAAAACCCTTCCGCTTGTTGTAAACTCATATGTAATAATTTTCCAGCTAATATATGAAAGTCAGCTTTCAGTATTCGATCTAAGATTAATCCTGTATCCTTATTCTTCACAGCATCAGGTTTAATAATCGCAAATGTTTGATTTCCCAAAATGTATTCCTTTTATATTATTTTTTTATTTTGGATACCATAGCCTGTCCAATATCAGCTGGACTTTCTACTACCGTTATACCTGCTTTTTTAAGTTCTGCCATTTTTTCTACTGCTGTTCCTTTGCCCCCTGCAATAATCGCACCAGCATGACCCATACGCCGACCTGGAGGAGCAGTTTGACCAGCAATAAATGAGACTATAGGCTTTGAGAAATTATTATCCAATACCCATTGAGCAGCTTCTTCCTCAGCAGTTCCTCCAATTTCGCCAATCATAACTACACCTTCTGTTCCTTCATCCGTAGCAAATAGTTCGAGCATATCAATAAATGTCGTACCAATAATTGGATCACCTCCTATGCCAATAACCGTACTTTGGCCTAATCCATGGGCACCAATTTGGTGGACTGCTTCATAGGTAAGTGTACCAGATCTTGACATGATGCCAATATTCCCAGGTGTATGAATGAATCCTGGCATTATTCCAATCTTAGCCTGTCCAGGCGTTATAACTCCTGGACAATTTGGTCCAACAAGACGGGTCTTATTATTTTCTAGTGCATGGTTTACTTTTACCATATCAGAAGCTGGTATACCCTCTGTTATACATATAATTAGATCCATATTGGCATCTATTGATTCCATCATAGCACCTGCAGCAAATTTTGGAGGTACAAAAATAACGGAGGTATTTGCATTTTGTTTTCCAACAGCTTCTTGAACAGAGTTGAATACAGGAACGCCTAATGCTTCTTGCCCCCCTTTACCAGGAGTTACACCAGCGACAACATTAGTGCCATATTCAATCATTTGCTGACCATGAAATGAGCCCTCTGTACCAGTAATTCCTTGGATTACTAACCGAGTGTTATTTCCTACTAGAACACTCATCATACACCTCCATTTGTAGCAGCAACGGCTTTTTCTGCAGCATCACTTAAACTATTTGCAACAATAAAATTAAGTGGAGACTGTTCTAATAAAATTGATGCTTCTTTGGCATTTGTTCCCTCTAAACGAATCACTACTGGTACATTGACACTTATAGTTTCCATCGCGTTTATTACTCCTTGCGCAACTCGATCACAGCGTACTATGCCACCAAAAATATTTATAAGGATTGATTGAACATTAGGGTCAGACAAAATAATTTTAAACCCGTTTGCAACTGTCTCAGGATTCGCTACACCACCTACATCTAAAAAGTTTGCAGGTTCACCACCTTTTAGTTTAATAATATCCATTGTTCCCATTGCTAATCCAGCACCATTTACCATACACCCAACATTTCCATCTAACTTTATATAATTTAAGTTATATGAACTCGCTTCTGCTTCTGCAGAGTCTTCTTCAGACTCATCTCGTAAATCCAATAATTCAGGATGACGAAAAAGACCATTGCCATCAAAATTTATTTTTGCATCTAAAGCTATTACTTCATCATTTTTAGTAAGCACTAATGGATTAATTTCCATCAGAGAGCAATCAAGGCTATTAAATGCTTTCCACAAAGCAGTAAAAATTTCAATCCCGGAATCTAACTGACTTCCCTTTAGACCCAAAGCATCACCTAGCTTCTTTGCTTGATTGGTAGTTAACCCATCTTCAGGATGAATCCATTCCTTAATAATTTTTTCTGGAGATTTTTCAGCTACTTTTTCAATTTCAACTCCTCCTTCTGTTGAAACCATAAAAACAAATTTCTTCTCTTTCCGATCCAGTACTATTCCAGCATAAAATTCTTTCTCAATATCAATTCCAGTTTCGATTAGCAGTCTCTGAACTTGTTTTCCTTCAGGACCTGTTTGATGTGTAACCAAATTCATTCCTAAGATTTGTGATGAAAGCGACTCCACATCATTTCGATTATGCGCGAGTTTTACACCGCCTCCTTTTCCACGACCTCCAGCATGAATCTGTGCTTTAACTACAACTGTTTCTGATCCCATTTCATCATAGGCTTGAATAGCTTCTTTAACAGAAAAAGCTGGCTTGCCTTCTGGGACACGTACATCAAAATTTCTAAATATTTCTTTTGCTTGATACTCGTGAATTTTCATTCTTAACCAATCTCTGATTTAATTATTTCTGTTCCTGCTTTACCATTAATCGCCTTTTGTATAGAAGGTATAGAAGTAATAATTACTTTTTCTCCATAATGCTTAAGAAAATATAATGCTGCTTTGATTTTTGGGGCCATACTCCCTTTTTTAAATTCTCCTTCTTGCAAATATTTCTTTGCTTCGATTGTTGTCATTTTTGAAATTGCTTTTTGACCTTCTTTTTTGAATCGCAAATATACATAATCTATATCGGTTATTATCCATAGTTCTTGAGCCCGTATAACGCGCCCAAGTTTCGCAGCTGTTAAATCTTTATCAATTACTGCATCTAGTCCTTTTAATCGGTAATCTTTATCATTATAAACAGGTATACCTCCACCACCTGCAGCCAATACAATCGTTCCTCTATCTACTAGAGCTTTAATACTTTTTCCATGCATTACATAATGAGGTAGTGGACTAGGAACAACACGTCGCCATTCACCAGGATCTTGCTCCGCGATATCCCATCCTAATTTATTTGCATACGATTTGGCAGTTTCTTCTGAATACGTCTTTCCAATAAACTTTGTAGGATTAGAAATTGCCGAGTCATTTTCATCTATACGAACTTGCGTAACCAATGTTACTACCTCGCGATCTAGTTCAAATGTTCGAAGTTTATTTTGTAACGATTGTTGAATCATATATCCAATTGTTCCTTGCGTTGCAGCTACACAAAGGCCTAAAGGGAGAGGGGGAACCTGATCATGTGTAAGATCCATTCGTAATAATTCATTACCAACCTGGGGTCCATTACCATGTGTGATACAAATATTATATCCTATATTAATAAACTCCATGATTCCGTTGAGACTTTGCCTAGTCCTTTCAAATTGTTCTTTTATAGTGCCCATTTGATCTTTTGGCGATAAGGCATTTCCTCCTAAAGCAAGCATAATAGATTTATTGGATGTCATGATCGATCCAATGGCATAGTAAGACAACGTGGACCACCTCGACCTCGTGGTAATTCTGAGCTCGAAATGGTAATAAGCATTTTGCGATCCTCAACAATATATTTTTTTGAATCGATAATAAAATCCTTAGCAGAAATTTTATCATACCCAGCCTGTTGCAATGCTTGAGAAGTCTCATGATTCCTTGAATAAGATATAATTTTACCAGGAGAAAGTGTAAATGCATTTGCTCCATCAGACCATTGTTCTCTTTCTTGATGAACAGGTTCATCTCCACCACAATGTATAGCTTGAAAGTTATATCCATATTCTTTCAAACCATTTGATAAGGATTGCTGTACAGGATTAATATCAAAAATAGATTTACCTGTTTCAATACAATAGGTTTGAATTATATGACCATTAATTTCTTTATCATTATATAGTGGTGGGAAGACAATAATTTCATCATTACTTATTCTGCTGAATAAAGTATCCAGATGCATCATACTACGTGTTTTTGGTAAATCCACAACTAGTACACGCTTAAATCCTTCACTAAAGATTAAAGGCAAAATCGCTTCAATGGATTCTTTTGAGTTCCGTTCACTAAGCCCGATCAATAATGTCTCATTATTTAATACAATACAATCACCACCTTCCAAAAATAAATCAGGACATAATTCATGAAAGTTTAATTGTGTATAATCTGAAAAAAGGGGGTGGTACTTTGCAATATGACTCATTAATAGCATTTCTCTTTGTCTGGCTGGCCATTTTCCCCATGTTAATATCAATGCATTATTTAATGTCACCGCTATGTCCCGTGTAAAAATTAGATTTGGTAATGGCCATTTAAATACATTGCTAATTTCAGGTTTTGTAATTCTTCCTGATAATAATGTGGTTGCAAAATCAGCATCTTCCATTTCCAACATATAATTGATATCTACAAAGTCATCTGTACCATATAATTTTTTATCTAATTGACAACAACTGCTAAATAACTCTTCACGTTGTTGCGAAGTCTTAATAGTATCTAATAGTAGATTTTGAAACTGGTAGGTTTCCCCAGAGCCAGTAAATGCAAGAAGAACCTGCTCAAGTTCAGAATGCTCATCGCTCATTCTTCTCGGTGAAATAATATCATCAAAAAGGAGGTAATCGGGATTCTGGATTAGTTTTCCATTTTCATCTTCAACCCATTCCCGAGTGTTTTTTGGCAGAGTGAAATTCTGTTCCGTTCCGGGTGAATGTATTAATACCTGGCGGATGAAATCGATTTCTGATCGAACCGCCATGGATTAATTTTCTTCTAGAAATGGATAGCGATAATCTGTAGGAGGGTCAAAGTTTTCTTTTACCGTTCGCTGCGATACCCATCGTGCTAAATTAAACATGGAACCAGCTTTATCATTTGTTCCTGATGCGCGACTTCCGCCAAATGGTTGTTGTCCAACAACAGCTCCTGTTGGTTTATCATTAATGTAAAAGTTTCCTGCTGCATGTCTCAGTGCGGATGAAGCTTCCGCAATTGCATTTGTGTCCTTAGCCATAACACAGCCCGTTAACGCATAAGGGGATGTAGAATCAACTAATTCTAGCGTTTTTTTCCACTCTGAAGGATCATAAAGATATATAGTAAGAACGGGTCCAAAAATTTCTTCACACATGGTACGAAACTTCGGGTTTTGAGTGAGGATAATTGTTGGTTCAATAAAATAGCCAACGGAATCATCACATGTACCTCCAAAAATAATTTCTGCATCATCCGAATTGGAAGCATCATCTATAAAGTTTTTTATAGAGTCAAATGCGTTTTTATCTATTACTGCATTAACAAAATTAGAGAAATCACTGGGATCTCCCATTTTTATTGTAGCCATTTCTTTCAGTAAGTTATTTTCAATCTTAGGCCAGATAGTGGAGGGGATATAGGCTCTGGACATAGCAGAGCACTTTTGACCCTGAAACTCAAATGCTCCACGAACCAACGCTGTCACAAGAGTATCTTGTTCCACAGACTCATGTGCAATACAAAAATCTTTACCACCTGTTTCTCCTACAATACGTGGATAGCTTGTATATTGTTTGATATTGCCTCCGATATGTTCCCACATGTTTTGAAATACAGATGTAGATCCAGTAAAGTGCACACCAGCAAGATTCGGGTGATCCATTACTAATGGACCTACCACAGATCCTCTACCTGGAATAAAGTTAATAACGCCATCAGGAAGTCCAGCTTCTTTAAATAGCTGCATTATAAAATATGCGGGGTATACTGCACTACTAGCAGGTTTCCAAATGGCAACATTCCCCATAAGAGAAGGAGCGGATGGTAAGTTTGCTGCTATACTAGTAAAATTGAAAGGGGTCACTGCAAAAACAAACCCTTCTAGAGGCCGATGTTCCATGGAATTCTTTGTGGGTTCAGGAGAATACATTGGTTGATGACTATATAACTCCTGAGCAAACCAACAATTAAAGTTCCAGAAGTCTATTAATTCGCAAGCAGCATCGATTTCTGCCTGAAACACATTTTTACTCATATTGAGCATTGTTGCAGCATTAATGATATCGCGATAGGGTCCTGTAAGTAATTCTGCCATTTTGAGAAAAATGGCAGCACGATCATTTAATGGTGTTGTTGACCATTGTTTCCAGGCGGCCTGTGCAGAATCAATTGCCTGATATACTTCCTTTTCACCTGCTTGATGAAATGTTGCTAAAACATGTCCATGATTGTGGGGCATTATGCAGTTTGCAGTGTCGCCAGTACGAACCTCTTTTCCACCAATAATGAGTGGAATTTCAATTTCTTTTTGACTTAGTTCGGCAAGTTTTTCCTTTAAGCTTGCCTTTTCCGGTGAACCAGATTCATAGTTCCGAATTGATTCATTAATAGGTTTTGGTATGTTGCTCATGAAGTCCCCAATAAATATTGATTGATTAAATGGTGTCGGAATTTAGTCGCATCATAGACATTGATCAAGAAAGCTATATACGGATGAAAGAAATAATGAAAATAATTTATATGGGAAAATCAATAATTATAGTATTCTTGTACTATGAAAACAACACAACCACGCAATGATATCCTCACTTTACCTATGCATGTGTTGGTTAACAAAATCAAAAATAAGGAAATTTCTTCCCAAGAATTATTAGAATTACAATTAGAGCATATTTCTGAATACAATCCGTCCATTAATGCTGTCGTTACGATAAATGAAGAGCATGCGCATGAAAAAGCAATGAAAGCGGATGAAGCATTGCAAAAAGGGGAGGATTGGGGTCCGTTACATGGCTTACCGATTACCATGAAAGATGCATATGAAGTAAAGGGCATAACTAGTACAGGAGGTTCTGCCAAGTGGAAGGAGCATATTCCAAAAACAGATGCAGTCGTTGCAGATCGTTTGCGTAAAGCAGGTGCCATTGTGTTTGGCAAAACTAACGTTCCTTTTTTATCCGGAGATTGGCAGACGTATAATGAAATATTTGGAGTGACAAATAACCCTTGGGATATCAATAAAACTCCCGGAGGATCATCCGGAGGTTCAGCGGCAGCAGTTTCTGCGGGTTTTTCTTCTTTGGAGGTAGGAAGTGATATTGGTGGATCTATACGTATACCCGCTCATTTTTGTGGAGTATATGGTTTGAAGCCAAGCTATGGATTAATTCCTAAGTTAGGGCACCTACCACCTCCACCAGGGATGCTAAGCCACCAAAATACTCTATCTGTAGCAGGTCCAATTGCTCGAAGTGCCAACGATATACAAATTGCTCTTTCCATTTTAGCAGGGCCAAGCCCTCTTGAAAAGAAAGGGTGGAAGTTGAATTTGCCCCCCGCAAGGCATCAAAATATAAAAGATTTTCGTGTAGCCATGTGGCCCAATGATCCTTTTTGTACCATTGAGAATGCAATTGCGGATGCCATAGAAGAATTGGCGACCGAAATTGGAAAGTTAGGTGCGATGGTTCGTGAAGCCAACCCTGGAGTAAGTCTTCAGATGAATGATGATATTTACTGGAATATGTTTACACCTATTATTGCCAGTGGACTCCCGAAATCCACATTGGATACAATGGAAAAATTGTTGGAAGATAGTGACCCCAATGATACAAATCCTCGTGTTCGTCAAGCTCGAGGGGCTCTGTTGAAACAAATGTCTTGGTTATCATTCAATGAACGACGATTACGTATTCAAGCAATGTGGGAAGAATTTTTTACTTCTTTTGATGTCCTTATATGCCCAGTATTGTTTACGACAGCGTTTGATCATAATCATGAGCCTGATATGTTTAATCGTAC
>CEVM01013804.1_pt1 | contig 20399 bp, 18 predicted proteins | sample 531481 | NCBI WGS metagenome assembly CEVM01 (sample SAMEA2623649, study PRJEB7988) | marine metagenome | biome: marine biome (ENVO:00000447); feature: mesopelagic zone (ENVO:00000213) & marine oxygen minimum zone (ENVO:01000065); material: "saline water (ENVO:00002010), including plankton...
ATTGAGGTGAATCAAAAAAACCTTGTTTCCTTTAAAATCATCGCTGATCATTTGCGTTCCTCTTCTTTTTTGATGGCCGATGGAGTTTTGCCATCCAACGAAGGCAGAGGTTACGTTCTCCGCAGGATAATGAGAAGAGCAATGCGGCATATTCATAAACTTGAATGTAAAAAAATTATTTTACATCAACTCGTGCCAACATTAATTGGCGAAATGGGAACTATTTATCCTGAATTGGTGCGGGCTGAATCTTTAGCGAAGGAAACTCTTCGCTCCGAAGAGGAAAAATTTAATGAAACCCTTGATAAGGGCATGAAGATTCTGAAGAAAAAGCTCGATGCTTTGAAAAAGGGAGATAGCTTGGATGGTGAGATAGCCTTTAAACTTTATGATACATATGGTTTTCCTCTCGATTTAACGCAAGATATTCTTAAAGAAAAAGGAATAAAGGTTGACGAAAAAGCTTTTAATCGGGCCATGGATACACAAAAGGAAAGAGCAAGATCAAGCTGGTCTGGATCTGGAGAAGAAATCTTGGATGATATATGGCTTAAAATAAGAGATGAAGTTGGGGCCGTAAAGTTTACTGGATACGAAAAGGATTCTGGATCAGGCAAATTGAAAATGATTCTAATTGATGGCAAGAAAGTAGACAAAGCTGCTTCAGGGGATGAGGCTTTATTGATTGTTGATCAGACTCCATTTTATGGTGAATCGGGAGGACAAGTTGGAGATACCGGAACCATCTATAAGGTCATCGATCGAAAGAAGGTCGCCAAAATCAATGTGCATGATACCCAGATACATTTAAAAGATTTAATTGTCCATCATGTCACAATTCAGGAAGGCTCAATTGCGAAAAATGATACCTTGAAAATGGAAATTGATAAATCGAGACGAAATTATCTGCGAGCAAATCATTCCGCTACCCACTTACTACATCGCGCTCTTAGGAGCAGGCTTGGTGAGCATGTTACACAAAAAGGATCGCTTGTTGCTCCCGAAAGATTACGTTTTGATTTTAGTCATTCCAGATCGGTTACAAAAAAGGAGCTTCAGCATATTGAGACCGATGTGAATCACTACATCGATCTTGATACAGAAGTAAAGGTTAACTTTATGGATCAAAAACAAGCCATCGAAGGAGGGGCGATGGCCTTATTTGGCGAAAAATATGATGATCGGGTTAGAGTGATTACTATGGGTGAGTCGAATCAAAAAGATCTTGCGACTTCTGTAGAACTTTGTGGTGGTACACATGTTAGCCAAACTGGAGAAGTGGGAGGTTTTAAAATCACTAGCGAGTCTTCCGTTGCCTCTGGAGTTAGAAGAATTGAGGCGCTTACAGGTTCGTTTGTAAAAGCATATGTTCGTGAATTAGAGATTAGTAAAAAACATGCTCTCAAAGATCAGTTAGCGAAAGAAAAAACAGAGAGAGAGAAAGCATTACAAACTAAGAAGAAGTTAGATGATATTTTGGCCTTTGATGACTCAGATATTCAATCTATTTCAGGTACTAATTTCTTAGCAAAGATTATACAAGACGTGCCTCCAAGGGAGTTAAAATTTTTAGTCGACCGCCTGAAGACTAAGATTGAGTCAGGTGTAGTGGTTGTATTATCCGTTGATGATTCAAAAGTTTCTATCGTTGTTGGAGTCACCGAGGATTGTACAAAGAAATATGACGCTGTAGAAATCGTTGGAATTGGGGCAAAGATCTTGGGTGGTAGCAAAGGTGGAGGCCGAAAAGACTTAGCTCAATCAGGCGGCACAAATACCAAGTCTACTGGGGCGGCTATTCAGGCAATAGAAAAATTTTTATAATCATCCTAGCTTTTTTTAACTTATAATCTCTTTTCTAATTCTTTTTTTGTTGAGTTGAGAAATTCTTCTGTTGTAACCCATTTTTGCTTTGGCCCCACAAGCAGAGCAAGATCCTTTGTCATGATTCCACGTTCGATTGTAGTTATGCATGCTTCTTCTAGGCATGTTGAGAATTTCTGTAACTTTACTATTTTATCAAATTTTCCCCTATAACTTATTGCTTTAGTCCAAGCGAAAATAGAAGCGACCGGATTGGTCGATGTCTTTTTATTTTTTTTGTGCTGTATGAAGTGAGATCTTATGGTGCCGTGCGCTGCCTCGCTCTCAACAATTTTTCCATTTGGTGACAATAAAATAGAGCTCATCATTCCTAGAGATCCATAGCCTTGTGCTAAAAAATCGGATTGTACATCACCATCATAATTTTTACACGCCCAAATAAAACCACCATTCGACCGCAATGTTGCAGCTACCATATCGTCGGTTAATTTATGTTCGTAACTAATCTTTAATTTCTTAAATTTTTTCAGGAATTCTTTTTTATACATTTTGTCAAAAATATCTCTAAATCGTCCATCATATTTTTTTAATATTGTTTGTTTCGTTGATAAAAAGAGGGGCCATTTTCGTTCTACAGCAAAATTAAAACAAGATCTTGCAAAAGAGCGTATCGATTTGTCTATATTAAACATTCCTAACCCAACTCCGGCCGATTGGAATTCATGAATATTTTGTTGGATCTTTTTCTTCTTTGTTTTTGGTTGAAAGATGATCATGAGTTTCCCAGGTCCGGGAATGGTAATTTCCCCAGCTTTGTATTGGTCGCCGAATGCATGTCTTCCAATTATTATCGGTTTGGTCCAACTAGGTATTTTTTTAGGTATATTTTTACAGAGTATTGGTTCCCTAAAAACGGTACCGTCAATGATATTGCGGATAGTTCCATTTGGCGATGGTAAAACGCTTTTGAGCCTATATTCCTTAACCCTTGTATCATCTATCGTAATGGTGGCGCATTTTACGCCTACTCGATATTTTTTTATTGCTTTAGCAGCCTTGAGAGTAACTGAGTCTTTCGTTTTATCACGGTTTTTAACTCCCAGATCAAAATACACTGTTTTTAGATCTACATAGGGTTTTATAAGGATATTCTTTACCCATTCCCATATTATTTGAGCCATTTCATCGCCGCCCATTTCAATAATGGGATTTTTCATCTTAATGTTTTTTGTCATTAGCGTAATTTTAAAAGATTCCGAATTTTTCTAAAAGTAATTTTGGATTTTTAACCGCAGTATACAATGTTTTCGTGGAAGATTTAGAATATTTTTTCTTTATAAGGTGACTGTGGGTAGTTAGAAATGGTTCCCAGAAATTTTTGCTGTTTAACAACACAACCGGTTTGTTCAACAGCCCAAGAGTTTTCCAAGTGAGGACTTCTAACAACTCGTCCATTGTTCCTATCCCTCCAGGAAGGATCAGGAATCCATCTGACGATTCTATCATTTTTTCTTTTCTTTCTTGTAAGCTTTTAACCAGGATGAGTTTAGTTAAACGAGGATGGGCTAATTCTAATTTTTCTAGAAATCTTGGCATGATTCCGACTATCTCACCTTTTGCTTCTAAGACTGAATCGGCTAGATCCCCACATAAGCCGCATCTTCCGCCACCAAATATGACTTTGATCTTTTTTTTAGCAAACAATGTGCCTATTTTTTTAGTTATTCCCCTATGTTCTGAGCCTATATTTTTACTGGAACCGCAGAATACACATATGGATTTGATTTTTTTCATTTTTTATTTTCCCAAATGTTATAGTGCCCTCCGGTAGTTTTTTCTACCCTTAATAAGCAGCAAATGTTTTTTTCTTCTTGCTGAAGTTGATATTGTGTATGAAGCATAATGCTTAAAAAATATATTCCTATACATAGTGAAGGATGGGGAATGATATTGCTATTCTCCTGTGTCACTATTTTTCTTGGTATCTTTTCCGATACTCTTGCTCTTATAGGGGCCGTTGTAACGGTTTGGTGCATATATTTTTTTCGTGATCCAAAACGCACACCACCGCAAAATGACGGTTTTTTGATTAGTCCTGCAGATGGAAAAATTCTACCCATTCGAAAAATGATTCCCCCTCCAGAGCTTGGTTTGAGTAAGAAACGATATTTTCGTGTCAGTATTTTTATGAATATCTTTGACGTGCATGTGAATCGCATTCCTTGCGATGGGGTGGTGTCCAAGCTTTATTATCATCCAGGCAAGTTCTTCAATGCATCTTTCGATAAGGCTAGCGTTCATAATGAAAGAATGGCGATTAAAATTACAATGCGATCGGTCCAATCAATAGGTGTTGTTCAGATTGCAGGCTTAATTGCCAGGAGAATTTGTTGTGATTTAAAAGATAAAAAGCACGTCCGATCTGGAGATCGTTTTGGGATTATTAAATTTGGCAGTAGAGTAGATTTATATTTTTCTGATCAATTCAAATTGACTATTGTTGAAGGACAGAAGGTTTTAGCTGGAAAAACGATAATTGCAAGGTTATAAATACTAGTTATTTTGTGAAATAAGATATTTAAAAATGTTTGTAAAAAATAAAATTAAATCACAGACTGTAAGCAAGTTGATCCCCAATATTGTGACCTTGATGGCTCTTTGTGCTGGGCTGTCTTCAATTAAGTTTTGTTTTTCTGGTAAGTGGGAATGGGCCGTTGCGGCAATTGTTTTGGCGGCATTATTCGATGCTTTGGACGGAAGGGTTGCTCGATTTCTTGATGGGAGCACACAGTTTGGTATCGAGTTAGATTCTTTATCAGATTTTATAAGTTTTGGAGTTGCTCCCGCGATTCTTGTATATCTTTGGTCATTATCATCTTTTCCAAAACTTGGTTGGTCTGTTGCAATGCTTTATGCTGTTTGTCTATCCCTAAGACTTGCACGATTTAATGCTATGGCTGATAAAGATTTGCCTAAGTGGCAGAGTAGTTATTTTCGTGGTATTGCTGCCCCTACGGCAGCGGGGTTAGTTCTTTTGCCTTTAATGTTTTCATTCTACTTTGGTTACGATTTTAATACACCTGCTATTAACATAGGAACTTTACTTATTGCGTCAATGCTAATGGTTAGCACAATCCCAACGTATTCCTTTAAAAGAATTAAAATTGCTCAGAAATTCGTGCTACCCATTTTTATTCTAATTGCTGTTTTCTTCACCTTGCTAGTAACCCAATTTTGGCTGGCTATGATTTCAATTATCTCGCTGTATTGTTTGACGATACCATTTAGCATGTTTTCTTATCGTAAAATGGCTAGTGACCGCGCGATTCCTAATCAAGCGGAAGAGGCCGTGAATGTGGTTTCATTACGCGAGGGATCGAAGAAAAATAAGTAGTTTGTTTTTAGGATTCGGATCTAAGCTTTTCCATGTTGGCGGCATAGTCTCCACCGTTAAATATTGAAGAGCCAGCCACCAATACATTGGCACCAGCCTCTATTACTTGAGAGCAGTTATCTTTATTTATACCTCCATCAACTTCTAGCTCTATTGCTTTTGAGGCGATCATTTTTTTTACCTTTTTTATTTTTTCTAACTGAGAAGAGATAAATTTTTGTCCGCCAAATCCTGGGTGTACAGTCATAATGAGAACCAAGTCTATTTCATCTATAAATTGACTCAATGCTTCTGGACTTGTATCTGGGTTGATTGAAAGACCAACTTTTTTTTTATTTGCTTTGATTGCCTTTATAGCACCGAATGTATCATCACTAGATTCAACATGGACAGTTATAATGTCACTTCCGGCATCCGCAAAGGCCTTGATATAAGGTGTGACCGGATCAATCATTAGATGAGTGTCGAATTTTTTTTTCGTATGTTTTCGAAGAGAACTAATTACGGGCGGGCCAATGGTAAGATTTGGTACAAAATGGCCATCCATTACGTCGATATGTATATAATCACAACCGCCACGATCAATCGCACGGATTTCTTCTCCTAGTTTTGAAAAATCTGCTGATAGTATTGAGGGGGCTATTTTTATTTTATTAAGCAATATTCTTAAGCCGCCAGGTAATAATCTTTTGTCGAATCATATTGTCCATTTGTTGCAAAACTATTCATTTTTGCGCGATGTAATAAAGTATCCTGAGCCTTTCCTATGTTATTATTCTTTCCGGCCCAGGCCTGCAAAGCGGGTTGTTGTAGCGCCCGCCCGTAAGAAAAACTTAAATTCCAAGGTAAGTTACCGATTGTATTCATGGCGTTTAAGTGAACCGTAGCAACTTCATCCTCTTGCCCACCAGAGAGAAATACTATCCCTGTGACAGTGCGAGGAACCGATGACTTTAAGCATTTTATGGTTTTTGTTGCCACCTCTTCAGTACCTGCTTGTTTCTTGCAATCTTTTCCAGATATAACCATATTCGGTTTTAGCAGCGTACCTTCTAGAAATATTCCATGTAAATGAAGTTCTGCATAGAGTAATGACAGCGTTTTGTGTGTAACCTCAAAACACTTATCGATTGTGTGACTCCCATCCATGAGCACTTCGGGCTCAACAATAGGAACCAAGCCACATTCTTGGCAAAGAGCAGCATACCTGGCTAGCGCATGAACGTTAGTTTTTAAACAATAGTCGGTTGGGATTCCGTTACCTATAGATATTACAGATCTCCATTTTGCAAAACCAGCTCCGATCGCTTTATATTCGATTAATCTTTCACGAAGGCCATCAAGTCCTTCAGTAATTTTTTCTTTTTTGCTTCCAGCTAAGTCTTTGGCGCCCGTATCCACCTTTATTCCAGGTATGATATTTTGATTGCGAATTATTTTCACTATAGGAGTGTTGTCTGCACAACGTTGGCGTATGGTCTCATCATATAAAATTACACCGCTAATAAATTTTCCAAGACCTGGGGTTCGCAGGAGTGTCTCACGATAGTCTCTTCTTGTTTTTTCTGTTGATTTTAAAGAAATTTGCTCAAATCTTTTTCCAATAGTTCCAGTACTTTCATCTGCGGCTAAAATGCCCCTAGGTTGTGCAGATAAAGTTTGAGCAATTTTTTTTAACCTTTTCTTATCCATTTTTTTCTTACTTAATTTATATCATTTTTTTGTTAATTCGAAGTGCTTTTATGCCAGGGAGTTCCTTTCCTTCTAGCCATTCTAAGAATGCTCCACCGGCAAGAGAAGTGTAAGTAAAGCTTTTTGCAACACCAGCCTTAATGATTGCAGAAATGGTGTCCCCACCACCAGCAATACTTTCCATTTTATTTTCTTTTGTTAATTTCGCAACTTTCTTTGCTAGTGAATATGTTCCTTTATTAAAGGGTTCAATTTCGAATATTCCCAGCGGTCCATTCCACAATATAGTTTTGCTGTTTTTAATTTTTTCGGCAAATATCTTAATAGTTTTTGGGCCAATGTCCGCTATGATGTGTTGATCCGGAATGTTATTAAGATGCGCTTGTTTAACCAGCCCATTCTTGGTTATCGTTGTTGTTACGATAAAGTCGATAGGTAATAAAATTTCGCAATTATTCTTTTTTGCTGTGTTATTAATCATGCTGGTAATTTTTTCTGTATTTTTTTCATAAAGAGATTTTCCAATTCTGATGCCCTGATTAAATATAAAGGTATTAGCCATACCGCCACCTATGATTAGATAATCTAGTTTCTTTGTTAACCCCTTAATCACCTCTATCTTGGTAGATATTTTTGATCCTCCAATGATTCCCAGAGATGGTTTTTTGGGTTTTTTGAGTATTTTATCTAGATGGTGTAATTCTCTTTTTAGTGATAAACCCGCAAATGCAGGTAAGTGCTTGGTAATGCCAACTACTGAAGCATGCTGTCGATGCGAAACAGAAAACGCGTCGTTAACATAAATGTCACCGTTTTTTGATAATAATCTTGCAAAAGTTTGATCATTTTTCTCTTCACCATCGTGAAAACGTAAATTTTCAAGAAGAATAATTTCGTTTGGTTGAGATCTTTGTATAGTCCGGGATACCGCTGTACCTATACAATCTTTACAGAAAATAATTTTTGCGAATGATAAATGCTTGCTCAACTCAGGAATTATAGATGATAAAGATAGATTATTTTTTGTTCCTTGTTTGGGTCTCCCAAGATGTGAAAGGATAATGATTTTTGCTTTCTTTTGGAAAAGTCTTTTTATTGTTGGGACTATTGCTTCTATTCGTGATGCATCTTCTACTTGTTCTCCACATTTCGGTATGTTCAGATCAACTCTAACAAGCACCCTCTTTCTTCTCAGATCGGTTTTTACAAGACTTAATAAATCCTTCATTCTAATTTATCTGATTTTTTTCTTAATTTTTTGGACAATTCGCTCTGCGGTGATACCAAAATGTTTATACAAATCTTCTGCTGGAGCAGATGCGCCAAAACTATTCATTGATATTATTATTCCATTCCTTCCGACATATTTTTCCCAACCAAATGGTGATGCAGCTTCAATAGATACGCACAAACTATTTTTCCCAAGTATCTTTTCTCTATAGCTTTCTTGCTGTTCATCAAATAATTCCCAGCAGGGGAGAGATATAACGTTTGTGGTAATTTTTGTCTTTTCTAGCTTTTCTCTAGTTTTTAAAGCGATGCTAACTTCAGATCCAGTTGCCAGAATCACAACTTTTGGATTTTTATGTTTGCCTGCGATAACATAGCCTCCTTTAGAACATAAGTTTTTATTAATAAGATCTGTTCTTACAATAGGTAAATTTTGTCTGGAAAGAGATAGTAGGGAAGGCCCATTCCTTCTTTTGATTGCTAGATTCCAGCATTCTATAGTTTCCATAACATCGGCGGGCCTAAATACGAATAAATTTGGTATTGCTCGTAATCCAGGCAGTTGTTCTATGGGTTGATGTGTCGGACCATCTTCTCCTAATCCGATCGAATCATGAGTCATTACGTATATGACTTGCTGTGACATTAATGCTGCTAGTCTAATAGAATTTCTGCAATAATCTGTGAATATTAGAAATGTTCCTCCATAGGGGATAAAACCTTTGTGTAGGGCAATGCCATTCATTGTTGCTGCCATAGCATGTTCGCGGACACCATAGTAAATATATTTTCCTGTAAATTGTCCGGGCTTTATTGATTTTAGCTGACTTGTTTTGGTTAAATTAGATCCGGTTAAATCTGCAGATCCCCCGAGTAGAGAAGGTATATTCTTTGTAAGATTCTCCAAAACTTTTTGGGAAGATTTTCTAGTTGCCCAATCAGTCGCCTCATGCTGGAAACTTTTTTTCAGATCATTAAGTTCTTTTTCCCAATTCTTGGGGAGATTGCCGTTGATTTGTCGTAAAAATTCGTTAGCGTGTTTTGATTTCTTTAAATTACTCTCCCATTGCTTTCTTGTACGATAGTTTCTCATTCCTATCTTTCTCCATATCTTTAGAATTTTTGAGGGAATTTCAAACGGTTCATGTTTCCAATTAAGCTGTCTTCTTGTAGCACTGACCTCATCTTGTCCTAGCGGAGCCCCATGTGTTGCTTCTGTTCCTTGTTTATTTGGAGATCCATATCCGATGATCGTCTTGCATGCTATTAAACTAGGTTTTTGTGATGTTTGAGCTTTTTTCAGCGATCTTTCTATTTGGTCAGGTCTGTGACCATCTATTTTTTCTGCATTCCACCCGCTTGCTTGAAAACGAGCGATTTGATTATCCGAAGTGGCTAAACTTGTGGGCCCATCAATTGATATTTGGTTGTCATCAAACAAGATTATCAGTTTTTTTAATTTTAAATGTCCTGCAAGAGAAATTGATTCTTGGCTAATACCTTCCATCAGGCAGCCATCTCCGGCAATTACGTAAGTGCAATGATTTACTATATTTTTTTTGTATTTATTAGCCAGAAGCCTTTCAGCAATAGCCATGCCTACGGCATTTCCTATCCCTTGACCTAACGGGCCTGTGGTTGTTTCTACACAAGAGGCTAGCCCATATTCAGGATGACCGGCAGTTTTACTACCAAGCTGACGAAACCTTTTTATCTGGTTAATGGTTATGTCCTTATATCCCGTCAAGTATGCAAGTGAATAAAGCAGCATAGATCCATGACCAGCTGATAAAATCAGTCGATCTCTATCAGGCCAATTTGGAGCAGACGCATCAAACTTTAAAAATTTTTTAAATAAAACCACCGCTACATCGGCCATACCCATTGGCATTCCAGGATGACCTGATTTAGCTTTTTCTACGGCATCTGCGGATAAGAAGCGAATAGCATTTGCGAGTTCTATATGGTTTTTATCTTTTTTCTGCATTCAGAAGGATATCAACACCTTAAGGTCAACTTTCTGACCCTAATTTCTTAGAGTATTATTCTCTACCACTCATTCCTAATTTCCCGCAGTTTCAAGAAAATTTCCTTTTTATCAGGATCTTTTCTCATTTCGGGAAAGTTTTCTTTTAACTTTTCTATAATAACAGGATTATTCAGTCTGAAGAAAGTATTGATTTCTTTTTCAAGCCCTATATTTGTCACAAGAGGTTTATTGAGATCTTGATTCGCAACTCTACCAAGCAATTCTTTTGCTTTCTTGTTTTCTGGTTCACGGTTTAATGTAAACATCAAATTATTTTCTATATAATCATGGCCAGGATAAATCAACGTGTTGTTTGAAAGCTTTGCAAGTTGTTTTGTGAAAGTAAGGTAAAGTTCTTCTGGATGACCACCGTGATGACAATTACCAGCCCCTGCATTGAATAATGTATCACCTGAAAATATGCTAGGTTGATCCGTTTTTGATAAAAGACAAACATGAGACATGGTGTGCCCAGGCGTATCAAGGGAAAGCAATTCAACGGTTTTTCCGATCCGAACCACATCACCACTTTTGAGGCCAATATCCATACCAGGAATATTAGATTTCTCGTGAGCCAAGAGCTTGGCTTTTGTTGCGGAAATCATTGCTTGGTTACCGCCCGTGTGGTCCCCGTGTTCATGGGTATTGAGAATTTGCGTAATATCCCAACCTTTCTTTTTAGCTTTTGAAAGACACTTTTCATAATCCAAGGGATCAATTGCAAGCGCTTCTCCAGTATCAGGGCAGGCCAGTAAATAGTTAAAATTTCTTAAAGAATTCCCAGTCCAGATTTGTTCTACAATCATATTTACATATAAGTAATTACATTAAATATTTTATATAAGCAATTGATATATAATATATTAATTATATTCATAAATAAGCGAAGTTGCCGGATAATTGATCTTGGTTTTAGCCAGATCTAAATTGTTTAGTTTCTTTTTAACCATTCCGTTGAGGAAGATTTTTTCGCAGAGCAAAGAAGCCAACATCACAAAAATGTGCAATTCAGTTCTTGATCAACACCAGGTTTGGCCAATTAGCTTCCATCAAATCATCCCAGATTTTAATGGTTTTGTTTAACGATCTAACTAAGCTTTTTTTATGTTAACAGCTGATTCTCTACCTTTTTCGGTAGCAAGTTCAAATGTTACGGAATCACCTTCGTTGAGGTCAGTTATGCCTGCTTTTTCTAAAGCACTTACGTGAATAAAGGCATCCTTTCCACCATCATCGGGGGCAACAAAGCCGTAACCTTTCCTTGGATTGTACCACTTAACTTTACCAGTAGCCATATTTTCTCTCTCCATTTTAGTCTTATAATTAGCGAATCAGCTTGCGGACGTCATTAACCATATTAGAGTCTCAAACCCAGCAGCAAATTCAAATTATCTCTTCTCTACAGTAGTGTTAGCAATTTTGCAAGCCTCAATTTTGGCTATTAACAAAGATTGACATATTGGTGCCGGCTGAGAGATTCGAACTCCCGACCTACTGATTACAAATCAGCCGCTCTACCAACTGAGCTAAGCCGGCGCCTAACTACGGTAATCTATCTACAACAATAAAATATATCCTGCAAATTCAAAAGAAGTTTTTCAGTTCATGATAAATAGCTGTTTTTTATTCCCTCAATAATCATGGGGACAATGGCGATATAGCATATTGTTATAATACCTATCCATATCATTCTTGGATATCGTTCTAAGAAGTTTGCGATAAATTTTGAGGCAACTATCATTAGGGCAACTGATAAAGCAAGTCCAAAGATCATAATCCATAAATAGTTGTGAGCAGCACCTGCTACGGCAATGACATTATCAAAAGACATTGCAAGATCAGCGAGAATCAATTGAATAATTGCCGTCCTAACGCTTTTTGGTTTTGAGGAAATGAGTTTTTCCTTTAGAGGACTCGATCCAAGGCCATGTCTTGCTAACCCCCAGGCAATCCAGAGGAGAAAAATTCCTCCTACTATTAATAATTCCGGAATTTGCATCAATTTGAAGGCAAAAAGGGCAAATATGATTCTAAATATCACTGCCCCCATTATTCCGTAGAAAATCGTTTTGTTTCGAAATTCCTTTGGCATACTTTTAGCAATCATGCCTACTAGCATTGCATTATCGCCAGCAAGAGCCAGGTCGGCTAATATAATTGATATTAGAGCAGCCTGCGGAGTATCAAAACTATCCAAAATCTTTACCTTTTACCTCGTGTAAAAATATTCCAGTTGCTACGGATACATTTAAACTTCCAATCTTTTTTTCCAAAGGAATATTTATAAGTACATCGCAATTTTTTTGCGTGAGATTTCTTAATCCCTTTCCTTCAGATCCCGCAACTAATACTAGTCGGTTAGGTATATTGAAATCTGCAATTCTTTTTCCTTTGTCTACACTCATTCCAATACACCAAAAGTCTAGATCTTTTAATTGTCTCAGCGTATTTGCTAGGTTAACTACCGAAAAAAGGTGCAAAAGCTCAATCCCTCCCGCCGCAGCTTTAATTAATTCTGGGCTGTTTTTTGGTGAATGATCCTTGGTTTGAATGATAGCATCAACACCAAATGCTGCGGATGTTCGGATAATAGCACCAACGTTCCTAGGATCTAATACATGATCTAGCGCTACAATTATCACTTTTTTTTTGTTTACAATGCTTGCAATAAATTTCTTGAAATTGATTTCTTTACTTTTTTTTGTTTTAAGAGCTATTCCTTGGTGTACAGTTCCGGGAGCAAAAATTTCGTTAAATCTTTTTTTTGAGACCATTCTAATTACAGGCTGGGAACGTAGTTTTTTTTCATTTAGAGTTCTATTCATTCGTTTTTCTATTCTATTCTTCGTTTCAGCAGTGATTAATAATTCTTCTGCAACTCGCGAAGGATTGGATAGGCTAGCTAAAACGGCATGAACTCCGTAGATCCATTCAGATTTTAAATAACTCATAATTATTCATAATTTTTGAAAACAATTAACGCAAGCAATATTACCTAATTATCTGATAAGATGATTATATTACCGATTTGCCTTGATTTGAAGGCTAACGCTATTTATTTTGTTTTTGAGTTGACATTGGCAAAGGAAACGCTGATATTCGCATTTCTTTAATGCCATTAACCCTATAAGCCGCGGAGGGGTGGCCGAGTGGTTAAAGGCAGCAGACTGTAAATCTGCCGACGTACGTCTACGTAGGTTCGAATCCTACCCCCTCCACCACAAACTAGGTGTAGACTAAAGTCGATGGTAGGCGGGTGTAGCTTAATGGTAAAGCTTCAGCCTTCCAAGCTGGTGACGTGGGTTCGATTCCCATCACCCGCTCCATAATTCTATTGATTTAGAATTGCAAATTTAATATTTAAAACCTATGTGTTTTATAGTATGGCTTAAAGTAGAGGAAATTAGATTATATGGCTGATACAAAATTTGAAAGAACCAAACCCCATTGCAACATTGGCACAATAGGCCACGTTGATCATGGGAAGACGACTTTAACAGCTGCGATTACCAAAATTTTGGCAGAGGCAGGCGGAGCCGAGGCTGTCGCTTATGATCAGATTGATAAGACTCCTGAGGAAAAAGAGCGAGGAATTACTATCGCAACTTCCCATGTTGAGTACGAAACCGAGAAACGCCACTATGCCCATGTTGATTGTCCCGGCCATGCTGATTATGTTAAAAACATGATCACTGGTGCGGCGCAAATGGACGGAGCCGTTCTCGTTGTTTCTGCGGCCGATGGCCCAATGCCCCAGACTAGAGAACACATTCTTTTGGCAAGACAAGTGGGTGTGCCTGCTGTAGTCGTTTATCTTAATAAAGTGGATCAAGTTGATGACCAGGAGTTGATCGATTTAGTTGAAGTTGAGATCCGAGATCTTTTGAAAAAGTATGAATTTCCTGGCGATAAGATACCAATTATTAAAGGATCAGCGCTTGCTGCTTTAGAGGGAAAAGATGAAGCAACAGGTAAAAATTCAATCACGGAGTTAATGAAAGCTATTGATGACACTATTCCGCAGCCGAATCGTCCTAAAGATAAGCCATTTTTAATGCCAATAGAAGATGTGTTTTCTATTTCTGGACGCGGTACTGTTGTTACTGGTCGTGTAGAGCAGGGCGTTGTAAAGGTAAATGAAGAAGTTGAGATTGTTGGCGTTAAACCAACAACTAAAACTGTTTGTACCGGAGTTGAAATGTTTAGAAAGCTTCTGGACCAAGGCGAAGCAGGTGATAATGTTGGCGTTTTGCTTCGTGGTACAAAACGAGAGGAAGTTGAGCGAGGACAAGTTTTAGCAAAACCGGGAAGTATCACACCGCACAATCATTTTAAATGCGAAGTTTATTGTTTAACAAAAGATGAAGGCGGTCGTCACACACCGTTCTTTGGAAATTATAGGCCTCAATTCTATTTTAGAACTACAGATGTTACTGGATCAATTGAGCTGCCTAGTGGAACTGAAATGATCATGCCTGGAGATAATACTGCGATAACTGTTAAACTCATTACGCCGATTGCTATGGACAAAGGGTTGCGCTTTGCCGTTCGTGAGGGTGGCAAGACCGTTGGCTCGGGTGTCGTTGCTGAGATTCTTCCTGATATCGATCCTGCTAAATTGGAAGCAGAAGCAGCAAAAAGTGATAAAGCTGATAAAAAAGCGGATGATCCGAAGGCTGCAAAGAAACCGGAAGCAAAGAAAGAAGCAAAGAAACCGGAAGAGTCTAAATAAAGCAAATCTCAAAAAAACAAGCGATTCAAAAATTAAATACAGGGGAACAATGCAAATTATCTTGCAAAATTGTATGGTTTTTTTGCACAATGATTTATGGCCAAAGGTTTATAGGAGTGTAGCTCAATTGGTAGAGCACCGGTCTCCAAAACCGGGGGCTGTGGGTTCGAGTCCCTCCACTCCTGCCAATTTGAGCTAAGGAATTTTTAATGAAGAATCCAACGGAATTTATTCGCGAGGTAAAGCAAGAGGCTAGTAAGGTCACCTGGTCAGCCAAAAAAGAAACCATATTGACAACTATTATGGTTTTTATTTTTGTTTTATTGGCCGCCTTGTTCTTTTTATTGATCGATCAGATTATGTCTTTTGGAGTTAGGTTCATTACTGGAGGCTAGTATAGCATTGGATAATAATAAAAGCACAGATGATCAGAACGCTAATCTTACTTTAGAAGATCGAGACGAATCTCAGAAAGCCACAACAGATCAACCTGAATCTTCTGAAACGGAATCTGTAAATGAATCCCCAGAACAATCTGATCAGCCAGCACAAGCAACCGTTGATCAAGCGCCTGAATCTCAGAAAGCCACAACAGATCAACCTGAATCTTCTGAAACGGAATCTGTAAACGAGATTTCAGGATCCCAGGAGGGTTTAGTAGAAAAAGCTTCGCCAGGAAATACGGCGTGGTATATTGCGCACGTGTACTCTGGTTTTGAAAAAAAGGTATCTGATTTAATTAGAGAGCAAGCTCGCCACAAAGGTGTAGAAGATGCTTTTGAAGAAATATTAATTCCCACACAGGATGTTGTTGAGTTAAGAAGAGGTAAGAGAATGAATTTAGAGAAAAAAGTTTTTCCAGGATACGTTTTATTGAAAATGAGAATGGATGATGAAACTTGGCATTTGGTTAATAACACCGCAAAGGTTACAGGTTTTTTAGGTGGCGGGAATGGAATGGCGTCCCCCATATCACAAGATGAAGTAAATCAAATTTTGAATCAGACAAAAATTGGAAAGGAAAAGTCCCAACCATTAGTGACATTTGAGGTGGGTGAGCAGGTAAGAGTTTGTGATGGCCCGTTCAACTCTTTTAACGGCTTTGTAGAAGAAGTGGATGAAGAGAAGTCCAGACTGAAAGTTTCAGTGTCAATTTTTGGAAGAGCAACACCAGTTGAATTAGAATACTCCCAGGTTGAGAAAGGATAAGGAATTATGGCAAAAGAAATTGATGGTTATGTAAAGTTACAAATTCCTGCTGGGAAGGCAACTCCGGCCCCTCCAGTTGGCCCAGCTTTAGGGCAAAGAGGAATCAATATTATGGATTTTTGTAAATCTTTTAACGAAAAGACCAAAGAGGAAGAATCAGGAATGCCGATTCCAGTAACGATTACCGTCTTTAAAGATAAGAGTTTTATTTTTGAGACGAAGACGCCACCAGCTTCCTATCTTTTAAAAAAAGCTTTAAATGCGAAAAGAGGGTCCCCATTGCCGGGAAGAGAATCTAGAGGCACGATTAGCATTGCCGATATTAAAAAAATTGCTGAAAAAAAGATGGTTGATTTGAATGCAAACGACATGGATGCTGCTGTAAAGATATTATCTGGCACAGCTCGTTCCATGGGAATTGACGTTGCTGATAGGAGTGTTAAGGCAGATATTGATTTCACAAAGGTTGCTCCTGCTCCTAAGGAAGAACAAGCTGGAGAAGGAGAGCAGCAAGCAGATTCTGTAGATCAGAAGGATGCGGAGGGCAAAGGTTCTGATCAAAAAGAAACAAAACCAGCGGAAGGAGAGAAAAAGGCAGATGGAAAAAAAGCATAGCAAGAGAATGAAAAAGAATTATGAATCAGTTGATGATAATAAAATTTATGATCTAAAGGACGCATGCGCAATTTTAAAAAACTCTAAACAAGCCAAGTTTGTTGAGACTGTCGATATTGCTATTAAGCTAGGTATAGATTCGGAAAAAACAGAACAACATGTGCGTGGAGTTGTTTCTCTTCCTCATGGTATTGGTAAAAAAGTTAAAGTAGCTGTCTTTGCGAAAGGCGAGAAGGTTAAGGAAGCCGAAGATGCGGGCGCAGATATTGTTGGAGGAGAAGAGTTGCTCGAAAAAATAAAGGATGGAAAAATTGATTTTGATCGTTGTATAGCTACTCCAGATATGATGCCAGCGGTTGGTAAGCTAGGTCAAGTTCTTGGCCCTAAGGGTCTGATGCCTAACCCAAAACTTGGAACTGTTACTGATGATGTAAAAAAAGCGGTGAATTCTTTAAAACTAGGACAAGTTGAGTTTCGATCTGAAAAGTCCGGTATTGTTCATTCTGGTATAGGAAAGATCAATATGGAATCAAAAGCTATTGAGGAAAACATCTGTGCATTCTTTAAGGCGGTGCAAAAGGCAAAACCGACCAGCGTTAAGGGCATATATATAAAGAAAGTTTCAGTTAGCACCACAATGGGTCCTGGAATAAAATTGAATACTTCTAATTTAAATGTGGCATAATTTACAAAGTTAGTTTAAGTATATTCAGGCTTTATCTGATTGGTAGATTTTAGGTTGGATATTAGCGTGGGGGATTTTCCTCCGATTCTGTTTGAGACTGCGGGCGCTCTATTTGAGCTTAATGTAATTGCCGGCATAGGCAGTGTTCTTAGATGGTGGTAAGGTTTCTTTACCAAGCACGGTTCGGGCAGAAATAGAATTTTTATATTTTTTTGGAGGTCGCTTGGATCGGTCGCAAAAAGAAAATTTAGTTACTCAACTACAAGATAGCTTGAAGAAGGCAAAGACTGTTATCGTGGCCCATCAAGAAGGCTTGACTGTGGCCGAAAGCACCGATCTTAGAAATAAGATGAGAGAAAGTGATGCTGCGTATAAGGTCATAAAGAATCGTTTGGCCCTACGTGCACTCAAGGGTACAAAATTTGAGGTGCTGGGTAAGTTTTTTTTAGGTCCCACAGCAATTGCGTTCTCAGAAGATATGATTGCTCCAGCAAAGATTGCTTTTGCTTTTGCTAAGGAAAACCCAAAACTTACTATTGTGGGGGGGTGCCATGATGGAAATGAGTTAACTTTAGAAGAAATACAAAATCTTGCTAATCTCCCATCCCTTGATGAACTCAGAGGGAAAATAATTGGGATTTTAAGCGCTCCTGCCAGGAATATCGCATGTATTTTACAAGCACCGGCTATTCAAATTGCCAATGTATTTAGAGCTTATAGTGAGAATGAATAACCTAAGAATCTCAAATATTTTGCTAAAATGTTAAGAATTTTGTTGAAATTGTTGCCGTAACTGATAAAAACCCCATGTAAATAGGAGTCAATTGATGTCTGAAGAAGCTAAAACAGAGGAAGTTAAGGAAAAGGAAGCGGTTCAAGCGGCAGAAAAAAAGCCCGCAGAATCTGGTAAATCTGATCAGGACGCTAAGGATACGAATGGAAGTTCTGGGCCAAAGAAAAAGATAGATAATCCACAATTAAAAAAAATAGTTGATGATCTTTCAAAGCTTACAGTTGTTGATGCGGCAGAGCTAAGCAAAATCTTGGAAGAACAGTGGGGAGTTTCAGCTGCTGCGCCAGTTGCTGCTGTTCAAGGTGCTGCTGCTGGAGGTGGAGAGGCTGCTGAAGAGAAGACTAGTTTTACTGTTCACTTAGCTGCCACTGGTGATAAAAAGATTGAAGTTATTAAGGAAGTCAGAACAATTACAGGTTTAGGGTTAAAGGAAGCAAAAGATTTGGTTGACTCAGCTCCAAAGCCTCTTAAAGAGGATGTGAAGAAGGAAGAAGCTGAGGAGATGAAAAAGAAACTTGAACAAGCGGGAGCTACCGTAGAACTCAAGTAGTGTTTTGTGTATAAAATTTTTAGATTAAATTAAACAACAGGTCTTTCAGATTCTTCGAGATCCTATATTTTATAGGAAGCGAAGCAGGTGGCTTATTGTGCTTTTGATACTGAAGGTCGGTTTATAGAGTACGGTTGATGGGTAGTACGGCAGACTCAGATTTAAAATTAATGCGGAAAAATTTTGGTCACCTCTCAGAGGTAGCGGTCATGCCGAATCTGATCGATGTTCAGAGGCTGGCTTACGAGGATTTTTTACAAACAGATGTTCCTCTTGATCAAAGAAAAGAGAGAGGTCTGCAGGCCGTTCTTAAGTCTATTTTTCCAATTTCTGATTATTCTAAGACTGCTGAGCTTCAGTTTGTTAAATATGATTTGGATGATCATCCTTATACGGTTGAGGAGTGTCAGCAAAGAGGAGCTACTTATTGTAGACAGCTCAAAGTTACTCTTCGTTTAATAGTTTGGAATATTGATGATGAGACAGGCGTTCGTTCCATAAGAGATATTAAAGAACAACAGGTTTATATGGGGGATATCCCTATTATGACCGATAAGGGTACTTTTATGGTAAATGGAACGACCCGAGTTGTTGTGTCTCAAATGCATCGCAGCCCAGGCGTCTTTTTTGATCATGATAGTGGAAAAACACACACATCTGGTAAATATTTGTTCTCTGCTAGGGTTATACCTTACAGAGGATCGTGGATCGATTTCGAATTTGATCATAAAGATATGGTTTATGCTCGAATTGATAGAAAAAGAAAAATTCCGATAACCACTTTTCTTCTTTGTCTGCCAAATGAAGCGTCTCAGCAGTTAATTGACAAGGCTGTAAGTAAATCGAAAGAAATCCCTCATGACGATATCGTCGGCATGAACAGGGAGGAAATCTTACACTATTTTTATAAGAAGATACCGCTTACAAAGACAAAGAATGGATGGGAGACATCCTTTGATGCAAAGAGGCTTACGGGGATTAAACTTTCTCATGATTTAATAGATGCAAGGAATCAAAAAATTCTTATCAAGGCTGGAGAAAGAGTCAATGCTGCTATGGCTAAACAATTAATGGATCAAGGCGTCAAGAACTTGCTTATTCCCTTTGATGATTTGGTTGGACGGTATATCGCAGATGATATGATAAATGAGAAGACTGGTGAGATATATTTTGAATCTGGTGACGAAATTAATGATGAAAATATCGAATTGTTGAAAGGCAATAATATCGATAAAATTGTTATCTTTGATATCGATCATATTCACATTGGATCTTATTTAGCAAATACATTTAATATTGAAAAGAATGATTCTCGCTTAACTGCTTTGCTTGATATATACAAGATTTTAAGACCAGGAGAGCCGCCTTCGAGAGAAGCTTCACAAACACTATTCTATAATCTCTTCTTTAACCCAGAAAGATATGATTTGTCTGATGTTGGTAGGGTTAAGTTAAACAGCAAACTTGGAATTGACTGTGATGATACTGTCAGAGTATTGCAAACAATAGATATACTAGAAATCGTAAAGGTTCTTTTGAAACTCAGGGATGGTATTGGAGATGTGGATGATATCGATCATTTAAGTAATAGACGAGTTAGATCAGTTGGTGAGTTGCTTGAGAATCAATACCGTGTTGGATTGGTG
>CEVM01019538.1_pt1 | contig 20371 bp, 18 predicted proteins | sample 531481 | NCBI WGS metagenome assembly CEVM01 (sample SAMEA2623649, study PRJEB7988) | marine metagenome | biome: marine biome (ENVO:00000447); feature: mesopelagic zone (ENVO:00000213) & marine oxygen minimum zone (ENVO:01000065); material: "saline water (ENVO:00002010), including plankton...
AGCATTTTCAATCAATAATTGACAAAGGTGTAGATGCAATAGTTTGTCTATCAGTAAACGACCCATTCGTTATGAATGCGTGGGGTAAAGAAAAAGGAACCGAAGGAAAACTTCTTATGGTTGGTGATGGCAATGGTTCTTTTACTGAGTCCATAGGTTTAACTATGGATGGATCTGGTTTTGGACTTGGAGTCCGGTCATTAAGGTACTCAATGATCATTAATGACAACAATGTTACAAAACTAAATGTTGAGTCGAATCCTGGAGAGGCAATAGAATCCGGGGCCGAGGCTATAATTAGTCAGCTGTAATTATAATTAGAGATTGTTTAAAGCAGATCGAGCGAGAAAGTCAGCTTTCTCGTTCCCTTCATTACCGTCGTGACCCTTCACCCATTTCCAATTTATCTTCTTATTTTGGATTGCATTGTCTAGTTTCATCCAAAGATCAACATTTTTAACAGGTTTTTTGTTAGATGTTTTCCAGTTATTTTTTTTCCAGTTAGATATCCACACTGTGATACCATCTTTTACGTAATTTGAATCGGTATAAATTATAATTTCTTTATTATTTTTTATACTTTCTAAGGCTTTTATAGATGCAAGTAATTCCATTCGATTGTTGGTTGTGTCTTTTTCTCCACCTGAGATTTCTTTATCCTCTTTATCTAATTCCCTAATTAATACACCCCATCCTCCAGGACCTGGATTTCCTGAGCAAGCACCATCAGTATAGATTTCTACAGCATCACTCATTTAATTAGTCCATTTTTTATCCAGTTAATTCCTTTGGAATCTTAAAAGAAATATTTTCTCTAGCAACTTCGTTCTTTATCACCTCAACTTCATACCTATTCTTTAATGCTGATATGAATTCCTCTATTAATATTTCTGGCGCACTAGCGCTAGCGGTTAAGCCTATAGAAGAGGATTCGGCCACTAATTGCCAGTTAACCTCATCGATTTTTGAAATTAGAAAAGTTTGTAAACATCCTGCTTTTTTTGCAACTTCAACTAATCTTAAAGAATTAGAAGAGTTTTCTGCCCCTATTACGTAAAGAATGTCACATTTTTTTGCTATACTTTTTACTGCTCCTTGGCGATTTGTAGTCGCATAACAAATATCTTCCCTGGGGGGTAAAATTATATCAGGGAATAATTTCTTAATTTCTTCTACAATTTCCATGGTATCATCGACAGATAAAGTAGTCTGCGTAATTAAGGCAGTTTTTCCATATTTAAAGGGTTCAAGATTTTTCACATCATTTATGTTTTCTATTAAAGATATAGATCCCTTGGGTACTTGTCCGATTGTACCCTCCACCTCCGGATGTCCAGAGTGGCCTATAAGAAAAATATGGGCACCGCCTTTATGATGCATGATTGCTTCATTATGAACTTTAAGAACCAAAGGACAGGTTGCATCTATATACGAAATATTTCTATCCTTAGCTTCAGACAGTGTTGATTTAGATACTCCGTGGGCTGAAAAAACTGCTTTCGAGCCCTCAGGTATATCATTTAGGTTTTCTACGAAAGTAACTCCTTTATTTTTCAAATCATTTATTACCCATGGGTTATGAACAATTTCGTGTTTAACAAATATGGGGTTGTCATATTTCTTTGAACAGAGCTCAACGATTTTTATAGCCCTTTCAACACCTGCACAGAATCCTCGCGGGCTTGGTAAATAAAGTTTTTTTTCTAAATTCTTATTCATTTTACCTGATGACTTATCTACTATATCTATAATATTCAAATTAATTCATTCTTTTTATAATTTTGTTAATTATTTGGGAAGCACAATGACATTTAGATACATAATAACTTTTTTTCTTATCTTTTTTATAGCTTCTTGCAGTAACTCAAAAGTTGATTATGATCCTGGTCCGTGCCCTCGTGCAGCTATACTTAGAGGTTCTGAATCAAAAGAAGTTAGATCTTCCGACGGCACAAGTCTAAATATAGAATTGAATAGAACAGTCATGATTTGTGATTATAATCTAAAGAGGAAAACGGTAAATTATGATTTAGGTATTGTGGGGGATATAATTGGCGCAGATAAAGCTAGCTCAAAGACATTGGAATTTACAATTTTTATAGCTTTCGTAGGCCCTGAAAACACAATTATAGACAAATGGTCAAAACGTTCTTCATTAAATTTAAAAGATCAGGCCATAGTCCCTTTCTCATTGGCAATAGAAGGATTACAATCAAATATTACAGAAGGAAGGACAGGATCTTCCTATAAAGTGCTAATAGGGTTTGAGTGAACAATACATTTGACATCAAGTTACAGTTATTTAGAATTAGGACATGAATCTTTTTGATTCTATCTATTTGCGGGAGAGACTTTTTTAGCGCCGAAGGAGCAACCGCCCTCGGAAACTCTCAGGCAAAAAGGACCGCAGGTAGATAAGACTCTGGAAAGTAAGTTAAAACTTCGCCGACGGGGTAAGCAAAGTTACTTTGTGAAATCTCTCAGGATCCAATGACAGAGGAGGGCAGTTGCTTTAAGCAGCTTATCTGTCATGGAGAGAAAAATGTCTGAGGCCGTTGGTTACAAGGAGAACCTAAAAAAGACTCCTTTATATAAATTACACAAAGAATATAACGCAAAACTTGTAGAATTTGCAGGTCATATTTTACCTATTCAATACGAAACAGGCATTTTAAATGAGCATAATCACACTAGAGAATCTGCAGGTCTTTTTGATGTGTCCCATATGGGTCAAATTAAGATCTCTGGTGGATTAATTTTTGAAGCACTTGAAAAAATACTTCCTTTATCTTTTTCCGAAATGAAACAGGGCCAAATTAAATATACCCAACTGCTAAACAAAGATGGAAGAATAATTGACGACTTAATGGTTTATAAACCGCTTAATGATTCTAATCATGTAAGAATGGTAGTTAATGCCGATTGTATTCAGAAGGATTTGGATCATCTATCATCCAATTTAAACAATAATTTTAGAGTAGAATTATTAAATGATAGAGCATTGATAGCTTTACAAGGCCCTTTATCAGCAAACATCTTAAATCAATACATACCCGGTGTTATCGATATGCCTTTTATGACTTTCAATACATTTATTTTTGATGGTGAGAAGGTTTTAGTTTCAAGATGTGGATACACTGGCGAAGACGGTTATGAGGTTTCAATTCCGGGAAAAATCTCATATTTTCTTGCCAATAAAATTCTTTCAAATAAGGAAGTTAAGCTTATTGGTTTAGGAGCAAGAGATTCCCTTAGAATGGAAGCTGGATTATGTCTTTATGGGCATGATATAGATTTAAACACTACTCCTATTGAGGCGGGATTAGGTTGGACCTTATCCAAAAAAAGACTCAAACAAGGAAACTTCTTAGGTTCTAAAACCATAAAAAAACAAATAAACAAGGGCCCCGGAAAGATATTAGTTGGCATTAAGCCCTTTGCTCAGGTCCCAGCTAGAGAAGGAACAACTATTCACGATTCTGATGGCAAAGAAATTGGTATTGTCACTAGTGGAGGTTATTCTCCATCCTTAAAGGTTCCTATATCTATAGGGTATATAAAGGTTAAGAAATTAAACGAATCTCAGGAAGTTTTTTTGAAAGTAAGAGAAAAGATGATTCCTTCCACCTGCACTAATTTACCTTTTGTATCGCACAAATATTTTAAAGGAAATTAATTGATGACGAGTATTTTTTATACAAAAGAACATGAATGGATAAGGATTAATGAAGGTAGTGGAGTAGTGGGTATATCAGCTTATGCAAGCGAACAATTAGGAGACGTTGTTTTTGTAGAATTACCTGAAAACGGATTTAAAGCTAATCAGGGTGATAATATTGCTGTAGTTGAATCTGTAAAGGCGGCAAGTGAAGTTTACTCTCCAGTTTCGGGAGAGGTGATAAAGACAAATGAAGATTTAAGTGTTTCTCCTGAATTAGTTAATGAAGATCCAATAGGAAGGGGTTGGTTTTTCGAAATCAAGGTTTCAAATCCCGGAGAATTACAAAAATTAATGGATGAAGAATCGTATAAGAAATTTATAGAAGGATAGAGCATGAGATATTTACCTTTAACAGAAGAAAACAGAAACGAGATGCTAGATACTATAGGAATAGAAAAAGTTGATGAGCTATTTTCCGATGTGCCAAGCGATATTGAGCTTAATCCAAAATTAAATTTACCAAATTATAAAACAGAGATGGAGGTTGAAAGATATTTATCATCTCTTGCAGATAGAAATCTTTTTGCAGACTCAACTGCTTTTTTTCTAGGAACGGGAGCCTATAAGCACCATATTCCGGCAAGCGTTGATCATATTATTCAAAGATCGGAGTTTTTGACTTCGTATACACCTTATCAACCCGAAATATCACAAGGAACATTACAATATCTATTTGAGTTTCAAACCCAGGTATCTCTTTTGACTGGAATGGATATATCCAATGCTTCTATGTACGATGGATCAACAGCAACTGCAGAGGCAGTTTCAATGGCTCAAAGAATAACAGGAAGAGATAAAATAATTTTATCAAACGGTCTCCATCCTCAATACGCCAGCGTAATAAAGACGTTATTAGATAAAAATAATCAATCCTTAGGATATAGTCTTAATTTTTCAGACAATTTTGAAGATTTAAAAGAGAAAATAAGTGATGAAACCTCTTGTGTGGTGGTTCAAAACCCTGATTTTTTTGGTAACTGTCACGATTTAACAGAATTATCGAAGTACATTCATTCTTTCGGATCTTTATTGGTAGTGGTAGTGAATGAGGTTGTTTCTCTCGGCATTATGAAGAGTCCAGGAAAAATGGGAGCGGACATAGTAGCCTGCGAAGGACAATCATTAGGAAATCCTTTGAATTTTGGGGGACCTTACATAGGATTATTATCATCAAAAAAAGAATTTGTACGCCAAATTCCCGGCAGAATTGTTGGAGAGACTACAGATATTAAGGGTAAGAAAGGTTTTGTTTTAACTCTTTCTACCAGAGAACAACATATTAGAAGAGAGAAAGCTACATCAAATATTTGTACAAATTCCGGTTTATGTAGCCTAGCTTTTACTGTGCATTTATCTTTATTGGGCGAGAAGGGATTCAAATCTCTCTCAAAATTAAACCATGAGTCCGCCATAAAGTTATCTAAGAATATTGAAAAAATTTCTGGAATTAAGATTTTAAATAAAAATTTCTTTAATGAATTCACAGTTTCTTTACCTATTGAAGCTAAAGTGTTTGTTGAAAAAATGAGCCATAAAGGAATTCTTGCTGGAGTTCCTGTAAGTAGATTAGAACCACAGAATGATCAATTTAAAAATTATCTTGTAATCGCGTGTACAGAAATTAATTCAGATCAAGATTTTGAAAGATTTTCTAAAGCAGCTAAGGAAATAATATCATGAAGGAAAGAATAAATCATAAAGGTTTAGATCACGAAGAGATGTTATTATTCGAGATAGGGGGTTTGAATAAATCAGGTGTCGACTTTCCTGAGACGCAGGGATATGAACAAAGAATAGGTTCTAGTTATGAAGACAAAGAAATTGGAATTCCTGGATTGAGTGAACCGGAAGCGGTAAGACATTATGTTCGCTTATCAAGAAAAAATTATTCGATTGATGCTGGGATGTATCCCTTGGGATCATGCACTATGAAGCACAACCCTAGATTGAATGAAAAGTTAGCAAGATTAAAAGGGTTTAGTGATATTCATCCGTTGCAACCTGTTTCAACATGTCAAGGAGCTTTGGAGCTTATTCATGAAATTTCATTATGGTTGAAAGAGCTTACAGGTATGTCAGCAATTGCAATGTCACCAAAGGCTGGAGCTCAAGGTGAATTGTGTGGAATGATGGCCATAAAACAGGCATTGAAATCTAAAGGTCAAGAATCTAGAAAAAAAGTCTTAGTTCCAGATTCAGCTCATGGAACAAATCCAGCTACAGCTGCTTTCTTAGGATTTGAAGTAATAACAATTAAATCTACTGTTGCCGGTAGATTAGATTTAAAAGATTTTAAGAGTAAGATTGATAAAAAATTTGCAGCTGCAATGATCACAAACCCTAATACTTGTGGCTTGTTTGAGAAAGACATCCTTAAGATATCTGAGATTGTACACCAAAATGGCGGTTATCTTTACTGTGATGGTGCCAATTTTAATGCTCTAGTAGGTAAAATCAAACCAGGAGATATGGGAATTGATGCAATGCATATTAATTTACATAAAACCTTTTCTACCCCACATGGTGGTGGAGGACCAGGTTCAGGCCCTGTTGTTTTTTCAGATAAATTAGCCAGTTTTTGTCCAGCACCAAAGATAGAAAAAATTGGTAACAAATTTGAAATTTTTGAAAACGAAAACAACGAAAATCTTTTAGGATCCATCGGTAGGTTAAGTGCATTTCATGGTCAAATGGGTATGTATGTTAGAGCACTGTCTTATATGCTAAGCCATGGAGCAGATGGCTTAAGGCAGGTTTCCGAGGATGCAGTACTTAGTGCTAATTATATTAAATCTTCTTTAGAGGATGTTATGTCGTCGGCATACGAAGGTTATTGTATGCATGAAGTTCTCTTTAATGATGACTTCTTAAAAGATACAGATGTTGAAACACTAGATTTTGCAAAAGCTCTAATTGATAAAGGTTACCATCCCATGACAATATATTTCCCCTTGATAGTTCACGGTGCCTTGCTTGTTGAACCCACGGAAACAGAGTCTAAGTTTTCTATTGATCAATTTATTTTAACTATGAAAGATCTTGTCAATAAAACTCAATCAGATTCAGATTCTTTTAAAAGCGCTCCTAAATATGCTCCAGTCAGGAGGCTCGATGAAACTAAAGCTGCAAGGGAACCTGTTCTAAGATGGAAAAAAGAGACAATAATAGCGGCAGAATAAAACCGAATCTTGATCTAGAGATCTACCATTCGCAGAATTATAATATTATTGCAGGTGTTGACGAGGTTGGACGAGGGCCTTGGGCTGGGCCAGTATATTCTGCTGCAGTAATACTTAATCAAGATAATATTCCTGATGGCATAAACGACTCTAAAAAAATTTCTCCGCGGAAGAGAAAAGAGATTTTTAATAAAATCACTTCTAATCATATGTTTGGAGTTGGTGTGGCAAGTGTAGAAGAAATTGATAAAATAAATATCTTAGAGGCGACTTTCTTATCTATGATAAGAGCAATTAATAATTTAGAAATTACACCCGATTTTGTTTTGGTTGATGGAAACTTAGCACCCAAAATAGATATTAAAACGAAAAGCATTGTTAAGGGAGACTCTAAGTCATTGTCGATTGCTTCAGCATCAATTGTTGCGAAGGTTTTACGGGATGAATATATGGAAGAAATTGATCTTGAATTCCCCTCATTTAATTGGAAAAAAAATAAAGGTTATGGAACAAAAGAGCACTTAAATGCATTAGAAAACCAAGGACCTACAAAATACCATAGAAAATCATTTTCCCCTGTTCGCAAGATGTTGAGTCTTCGAAGTTAAACCGGACTCAATATATAGAAAATAAGATTTTATTTTAGTTTTATAGTCTTCTCCTCTTGACCTTCTAATAATTTATAAGGAGGATGTTCTCTTGAATGATAAAAGAAAACGTTAAAGAAACCAATAAACTTAAAACCAATAGAATTGTTAAAGGCGATACCATTGAATCTATGAAAGATTTTCCTGATCGTTCTTTTGATCTTGTTTTTGCGGATCCTCCTTATAACCTTCAGTTAAAAAACGATCTATTGCGACCAGATTCTTCTAAGGTAAATGCAGTTGATGATCATTGGGACCAATTTGAAAATTTTAAAAAATATGATGAATTTACTTTTGAATGGTTGGTAGAATGCAAAAGGTTGTTAAAATCTTCTGGTTCAATATGGGTCATTGGCTCTTATCATAATATTTTCCGTATAGGTAAGATTATGCAAGATCTAGGATTTTGGATATTAAATGACATCATTTGGAGAAAAGCTAACCCTATGCCGAATTTTAGGGGAACTCGTTTTACGAACGCTCACGAAACTTTAGTTTGGGCTTCAGTAAATCAAGATTCAAAATATGATTTTAATTATCAAGCCATGAAATCTCTTAATGAAGGTATTCAAATGAGATCTGATTGGACAATTCCGATTTGTTCCGGCAAAGAGAGACTTAAGGATACAAATGGTGAAAAGATACATTCCACACAAAAACCAGAAGCACTTCTCTATAGAGTTTTATTAGCATCTTCTCGACCTGGAGATTTAATCTTGGATCCTTTTTTTGGAACCGGAACTACTGGAGTAGTAGCAAAAAAATTAGGAAGATCATATATAGGAATAGAAAGAGAGAAGAAATACATTTCTGCGGCTGAGAAGAGATTGAAGAATGTTAAAACTTCTAATCCGAAACACCTTGCAGTAACAGAATCCAAGAAAGATCAGATTAGAATACCTTTCGGTAATCTTGTGGAAAGTGGAGTCATAAAGCCAGGAAGTACTTTAAAAGGACCTAGGAGATTAAAAGCCAAAAAGTTTTCAGCCATAGTTAGAGCTGACGGAAGCTTATCTATTGAAGGAGAAAATGGTTCAATTCACCAAATGGGGGCTAAAGTACAAGGAAAAGAAAGTTGTAATGGTTGGACTTTCTGGCACTTAGAGGAGAAAGGGAAACTTACATTAATTGATAATTTGAGAAGCGAATTTATTGTTCTTAATAGAAAAAATTAGTGATAATCTGAATAAAAAATAATAAAGACAAAAGTAATCCTAATAAATTATTGGATTTAAATATCTTTAAACAACTTGTGGGATTTTCCGTATCGAGAAAATAAATTTGTAAGTTAAGGTGTAAAAAAATTAAAGGTAAAAAAATAAGAATTAATAGATTTTCTATTACCAAATAAGAGGCAGTGGCAATCAAGATGAAGGCCATTAAATAAACAAAAACTAAAAACCTTTTTGTATTCTTTCCCAACCTTATTGCCGAAGATTTTAAACCTAAAAGTATATCGTCCTTTTTGTCTTGATGTGCATAGATAGTGTCGTAACCTAATGTCCAGAAAACACACCCCAAATAAAGTAAAATAGTTGATATTGAAATATCATTATTTATTGATGACCAACCTAATAAAGCTCCCCAATTAAATGTAATTCCAAGAAAAATTTGAGGCCACCAAGTTATTCTTTTCATCAAAGGATATAAAAAAATGGGAAAAAGGGACAACGCACCAAGAAAAATAGTCAAGTTGTTAAATTGCAAAAGTATTAATAGGCCCAATGCTAATTGGAGAATAAGAAAAAAAATTGCGCCGAAGTTGGTAATTTTTCTCGATGCAAGAGGTCTATCTTTTGTTCTTTCTACCTTAGCATCAAAGCCTTTATCTAGAAAATCGTTCCAAGTGCATCCAGCCCCCCTCATAACCACCGCCCCTAAAAAGAATAGCAAAATATAATAGAGAGGAAATCCCTTTGATGTTTCAATGCTAGCTAAGAGTAAGGACCAAACACAAGGCCAAAACAACAGTAAGTAACCTATAGGTTTATCATAACGCGCCAACTCCACCCAAGGTCTTACCCAAATAGGAAAATAATTTAGAAAATTTTGCATATTTTTTTTTCCTTATGTTTGTATGGCATGTTATTCATACTTAATCTGGACCAATCCAAGGTTAAAAAATTGAAAACAATAAGAATTTATATAAATGAGAAAATTCAAGAAGGAAATCTTTTAATAAACCAAGAAAGCAGTCATTACATTAAAAATGTTATGCGTTTAAAATTAGGTGATGTTTTTAATGTATTTAATCAAAAAGATGGAGAGTGGTCAGCAATTCTAAAAAAATATAATAATCGTAAGCATCAAGTCTTAATTCAAGAATTTTTAGGTAATAAGAATCCCCCCGAAGATATTTGGATTTTATTTTCTCCGGTGAGAAAGTTAAGAGTAGATTTTATTTCACAAAAGATTACTGAGTTAGGGGCTAGTCTAATTTGGCCGATAATTACTAAAAGAACACAATACAAAAATATTAATACTAAAAGAATAATTTCCAACACTATTGAGGCGGCAGAACAGTGTGGCATTACTCATGTCCCTGAAGTGAAGGAACCAGCTAGCTTAGAATGGCTTATAGACAATTGGGAAAATGTTGGAGAAGGAAGAGGAATAATTTTTTGTGATGAAGAATCATCAGGCAATCCTTTACAATTACTTAAACAGGCAGGAGAAGATTTACCTAATATGAAATGGTCAATCTTAATAGGACCTGAAGGCGGTTTTGACGCTGAGGAAAGAAAAATGATCATGAAAATTGCAAATGTTGTTAATATATCCTTGGGTCCTCGTATTTTAAGGTCTGATACTGCTATAATTGCCGCCTTATCGGCTTTTCATTTGGTCCTTGGTGACTGGAAGGGATATTAATCAGATAATAATAGTATTTGTTAATTACATGAAAGATAAAAAAGAGATTATAGAATCAAAAGATCAACTTACTCAATATTTGAGAGATGGTGAAAAGAGTATTTCAGAATTTAGGATAGGCACTGAACACGAAAAATTTGTTTTTAACATTCGTGACAATAGCCCCGTTCCATATGAGGGAGATAAAGGTATAAAATCCCTTCTTCTAAATTTAACTAGGTTTGGCTGGAAAGAAGTTCTTGAAAACAATAATGTCATAGCTCTCGAAAGAGATGAATCTTTGGGCGGTGGATCTATTACTCTAGAACCGGGGGGACAATTTGAATTATCTGGAGCTCAGTTAAAAGATATTCATGAGACTTTCAGTGAGATCTACGAACATAAAAATCAGGTATCAGAGGTTGCGGCAGAGCTTGGATTAGGTTTTTTAGGTATAGGTTTTACGCCTGATTGGCAGCGAGAGAATATTCCAATAATGCCAAAACAAAGATACGACATTATGCGTTCTTATATGCCAAAAAAAGGCCAACATGGTTTAGATATGATGCTTCGTTCATCAACTATTCAAGTGAATTTAGATTATTCATCAGAAGAAGATATGATACGCAAGTTTCGTTTTTCTTTAGCAATTCAACCTATAGTTACAGCAATATTTTCGAATTCACCGGTGAGTGATGGGAAACCCAATAATTATAAATCCTACAGAGGATTTGTTTGGACTGATACCGATCCGGACCGAACAGGTTTGCTCCCATTCGTTTTTGATAAATTTATGAGTTATGAAAGTTATGTAGATTACGCTATCGATGTTCCAATGTATTTTGTTTATCGGGAAGGGAATTATGTTGATCTCTCAGGAAAATCTTTTAGGGATTTTTTGAACGGTAGATTAAATGAAATGAATAATGAACAACCTACTATGTTAGATTGGGAATCACATTTAACCACTATATTCCCTGAGGTAAGGTTAAAGAAGTGGTTAGAAATGAGAGGAGCTGATGCAGGAAATCTACAGTCAGTATGTGCTCTCTCGGCTTTTTGGACTGGATTGCTATATGAAGAATCTTCATTAAATAGCGCTTATAGATTGATAGGGGATATTGATATTCAGGAGTTAGATGAGTTACGTCTTTCATGTGCTCAAAATGGTTTAGAATCTAAAACAAAAAATATCAATGTACTTGAGCTGGGAAAAGATTTGTTAAAGATCTCGCATGAAGGTTTAAGTAAAAGAAAAAAATTAAATTCTAAAGGTGAAGATGAATCGATTTTTCTTTCTCCAATTTCTGAGATATTAAAAAACCAACAAAGTCCAGCAGATATAATTATCTCAAACTATTATGGGGATTGGGAAATGAAAATTGAAAATTTTTATAAAAATTGTATGTTTTAATTTTATCTATTGTCCTTATGTTTATATAGTTTATTTTCAATAACAAATTAAAGAGATTAAGTTATGAATTTTGATTTTTCTGAAGACCAAAAACTTTTAAAAGAACAAGTTTCTCGTTTTTTGCAGGATAAATGCTCTTTGGATATTGCTAGATCCATTTTGGAAAGCGATGAACAATATTCTAAGGAAGTATGGAAAGGATTAGTCGAGCTGGGATTAACCGGTACTACTATACCAGAAGAATATGGTGGTTTAGGGCTCGGAGCCCTAGAATTATGTGTAATAGCAGAAGAATTAGGAAGGTTTGCAGCTCCAGTTCCATTTTCATCTTCGGTCTATTTAGCGACTGAAGCTATAAAATTATACGGTACATCGGAACAAAAGGAATTATGGCTTCCAAAACTGGCTAGTGGAGAAATTATTGCAACTTTTGCTCTATCAGAAAGCGCATCAGAACCAAGTGAAAAAAATATTAATACCACTATTATAGGAAATAAGCTTAATGGAAAAAAACTACCTGTTCCTGATGGTAGTTATGCGGATATATGTGTTGTAGTTGTGCGTGATAAGGACTCCAATACAATTTCTCTTGCGCTTGTAGAAATGAATTCTAAAGGAATCACTAACAATGAATTAAAAACCCTTGACCCATCAAGAAACCATGCAGAATTAATTTTTAAAGATTCTCCAGCTGAAATTATGGAAACAGGGGGTGAGAGTTGGTCATGTGTTGAAAAATGTCTTGATACTGCTGCGATTTTTATAGCATTTGAGCAAATAGGAGGAGCTGAAGCCTCATTGAATATGGCCAAGGAATATGCCGTGGACCGCTATGCGTTTGGAAGACAAATAGGCTCGTACCAAGCCATTAAACATAAGTTAGCAGATATGTATGTAAAGATAGAGTTAGCAAAATCTAATTGTTATTATGGCGCTATGATGCTTAACGATGATGGAGGAGATTTTAAGATTGCCGCCGCTGCTTCAAGGGTTGCGGCGACTGATGCATTTAATTTTGCTGCTCAGGAGAATATTCAAACACATGGTGGAATAGGCTTTACTTGGGAAGCTAATACCCAGTTTTTTTACAGAAGAAGTCAGGTTTTAGGTCTTGCATTAGGCGGATCAACTATTTGGAAAAATAAACTGGTTAATCAACTCGAAGAAAAAAATATTGCTTAATTTAAAATAGGAGATGAATTTTGGATTTTAATGATACAAAAGAAGAGGCCGAATTTAGATCAGAAGTTAAAGCTTGGTTGAAAGAGAATGCTCCAAAATCTGGAAAGAGTGGCGGTAGGTATGATGCCATAGATGTACAAGATGAAGCAATAAAAGAGGCAAGAAATTGGCAGTCTAAAAAAGCTGAAGCCGGATATGCTGCTATAACTTGGCCAAAAGAGTTTGGTGGGTTAGGGGGAACTCCAATTCAATCGGTAATTTATTCCCAAGAAGAGTCAAATTACAATGTTCCAGGCGGTTTCTTTGAAATAGGTCTGGGCATGTGCATTCCTACTATGATGGCGTGGGCTACCCCTGAGCAAAATGAAAGATATGTTAAACCAGCTCTCAATGGCGAAGAAGTCTGGTGCCAGCTATTTTCTGAACCTTCTGCTGGTTCGGATGTTGCTGGAATACGAACAAAAGCCGAAAAAGAAGGTGATAACTGGATTATTAATGGACAAAAGGTGTGGACTTCAGGGGCTCACTTTTCGGATTTTGGTATTATTGTAGTCCGCACAGACCCCAACGTTCCTAAACACAAAGGATTATCGTTCTTCTTTCTAGATATGAAGTCTGAGGGTATAGATGTTAAACCGATTAGACAAATTTCTGGAGGTGCAAATTTCAATGAAGTTTTCTTTAACGACGTCAGGGTTCCTGATTCACAAAGACTTGGAGAGGTTGGTGAAGGATGGAAAGTTGCATTAACAACCTTAATGAATGAAAGACTAGCAATTGGTGTTCCAAAATCAGCTGACTATTCAGCTCTTACCAAACTTGCTAAAGAAATAACACTTAACGATAAATCTGCCATAAGTAATGATCTTGTGAGGTCAAAGATTGCTGAATGGTATGTTCAGTCGGAAGGGTTAAAGTATACAAAAATGAGAACTCTAACCGCTTTGTCAAAAGGGGAAACCCCTGGACCAGAAAGTTCAATAGGAAAAATTGTATCTGCTCCAAAGATGCAGGATTTAGCGAGTTTTGCCATGGATTTACAAGGCGCATCAGGCATTATAAGCGATCCAGAAACTGCTTTACTTCACTCCATATTCCAAAATCAATGGTTAAGTGCTGCAGGATACAGGATTGCTGGTGGAACTGATGAAATTTTAAGAAATATTGTAGCTGAAAGAGTCTTGGGTCTTCCACAAGATGTCAGGGTAGATAAAACAGTTGCTTTTAATGAATTACCGACTGGTCGTTAATAATTAAACTCAATTTTATTTACGGTTTTTCCAGTGATATCTTTTAAAGAAAGAAAAACTTTATTGTTAGAATTGAATTCAATTAATCCATAATTTTCCATTAAATATAATGCACCAATTCTTTTAGGCCCAGGCTCTTCATTGGATTCTTCTAACCCTATCCAACCACCTACCGGTAGATTTAATGAGCTTGATGTTAGTTCGTAAATGTTAAGACCTGCTTTAGTTGTATCTTTATAAATACCTCCTGCATGCCTATCTCCAGAAATAATTATTATATTATTCGAAGAATTAGTATCAATTAAGTCGTAGAATCTTTCTTTTTCTAACGGTAAAAGCCCCCATTTTTCATATCCGTGTCCTTCAGCTATGATTTGAATACTTGATACTATTATTCTCACATCAACTTTCTCTTTTAGTTTTTCAGAAAACCATTTCCATTGCTTTTCCCCAAGAATAGTTTTTGAAGGATCAAAATCATTGATATATCTCTCTTTCAGTGGAGCGTCTTTTTGATCTGTTGGAATAAAATCTGACTTAAAATATCTGGTATCAAGAAAAATTATCTGTAGTGTGCCGTTTTCCAACTCTCTTTTAATTTCAAAATATAAACCGGGGTGTGATCTTTGTTCGTGTCCTTTCGGTATTTCCCAAAAATCAAAAAACAGTTTTTCAGCATCTTCCTTATAAGGAAAAGAGGCCCCACCGTCATTTATACCGTAATCATGATCATCCCATATTGCCGTAATTTCATTTGTTTCTTTTAGTTTGGTAAAGGGAATTCTATTTTTTTGAAGATCGTAGGTCTTTTTAAGTTTTTCTAATTTTCCTGTTTTTTTATCGTCACCGTAAACATTATCTCCCATAAAGATGAAAATATCCGATTTTTCATATAAAATAGCCTCCCATATAGGTTGAGAACGATCTTGATGAAGACATGATCCTAAAGTGATTTTCTCAATAGTTTTTGCGTTTACTGAGAAAGAAAAAATGACCGTAACTAGGGCTATAATTAACTTCATAGTACTTTATACAAAAAAAGGCGCTAAAAAACAGCGCCTTTTTCTTAATTATTTATGGAATTTAGAATTGATATCTGATTCCAACTTTTAGCTGCCAAACAGATTTGCCAATATTTTGAGTTGGTTGTCCATCTACATTAAATTCATTGTAGACATATCTTCCTTGATCATCAACCTCAGCTCCAACAATACCTCTAGAATTTGATGTAGAACCAAGGTAATTTTCAAATCCACCCCAATCTGAATTAATTAAGTTTAATACATTTTCAATATCAACATAGAAAATAGCTTTTCCTTTAATATCACCAGTTGGTAATTCTTGGGCAATTCTTACATCAAAGGTTCCAACCCAAGGACTATCAAAACTATTTCTAGGTACGGCAGAACCTCTGTAAGCATCTAAACCAGAGTCTTCAAGAAATTTATTGAAAGCATCAAGATCAAATCCTGCACCATAAAGTACATTTGGATCATTTAAGGAAGGAACATAAAGTAATTCTATGTTCTCGCCATCAGTTCTATAACCACTTAAATCCCCTCTAAATGTATAACTGAATGGATTTCCAGATTGTCTGAAACCGTTAAGACCAATACTTGTCTCAAGATCTCCAAATAAATTTCCTTTCCATGTTAAAGCATAATCAAATGAATGTTCAATTTGATAATGTGAAGGGCTGTTTACAGGATTTAGATGATCGAATATTGGCATTCTAACAGCGCTTGAGAAAATGATTGAGCTTGTCATAGCATGAGCCATTTCCCTATCTTGTTTCGCATAACCAAGATAAAGATCAATTCCATTATCAAAAGACTTTTCAAATGATATGCCAAAAAGATCACTTTTTGGTTCTACATTTTTTGCAGTTGTTAAATAACCAACATAACTACATCCACCATACAAAGGACGATTGTCTGCGACAGCATTACCTTTAGGATCACATCCACCAATTATAGCCATTACAGGATCTTCTTCTTCCATATGAATATAATTTGCTCTAATAGTAAATGGTCCAAAATTGCCGCCATCAATATCAGCAACTACACCTAGAGAAACCTTAGTTATTGAAGGAATTCCAAAATCTTTATCCATCATAGCAGTATAACCGCCTGTATCCCCAATTTCGTTTCTAAGTGGAGTTAATGCGGCGTCGCCAGGATAACTCTCCGGAGAACCTATTGGTGGTGTTTGCCCTCTACTTTTCCTAATTCTGTTTGATGGCAATCTTAGGCCTGTATCAATATACGGACCACCGAACCAAACTGGAGGTAGGTTTCCGCTGAATTCACCCCAGCCAAATGTTACTAAAATATTATCTTGTGCTTGCCAATCAAGAGAAATACGAGGCATTAAAATATCTTCGCCATCAAGGTTAACATCATTCCTAGGTGCCGGAATATGTGTGTCACCAGTCCATTTATACCAGAAAGAATTATATTCCGGTGTTGTATCTTGACCGATTTCTTCATATCTAAAACCAATATTAGCTGTAAGGTCAGGTGTTATAGCCCAAGAGTCTTGAAGATATATAATTGTGTAATCAATATTAAAGGTGCCAGCTGCATCTCTAGGATTATTTGTATCAGCATTTCTATAATCTAAATCGAGAAGATCTCCTGCTATAAATCCGTCAATAGAGCCATAGTCATACTCACCCAAGCTATTTCTTGAGAACATATTAAACATATCATTCTCTATTTTCTTGTAACCAAGTGTTATGGCGTGATTGCCGACATTGTAATATCCTGCAATCTCATACTGCTTTCTTGAAGTTTGAATTTCGTTAGCATGTCTATATTGATCTGGTCCAAAAAATACAGTACCACCTGAAGCAACTCTAATTCCAACTTCACCAATTGTCGTAGCTCCTACTGGAGTATTGGGGTTATTAACTTCAGTATCCGAATACATTACTTTTGTAGAAAAGTTATCTGACCAATCCGAGTTTAATTCAAGTTTAAATGTTTCAAATTTTTTATTAATTGTATACCAATCACTTGAAAGGGGTAGGCCCCAAGTTCTATTCCAATAAGCACTTTCAGTAAATCCATCCACATGAATATATTCGAATGTTAAGGTTTGGTTATCAGTTAAATTTGCATCGATACGTGCAAAAGTTTTTTCATCTTCTTCCGCAAGAGCTTTAGTGTATGAACCTGCATCATAATTTAAAACACTTTTAGCTGCAGCAATTACTCTATCTGCCTCTTCCTTTGTTACTAGACCAGATCTAAAAGCTTGCATCTGAATTGGATTAGAAGCTTCATAAGATTCAAATCCAAGCGAGAAGAAAAGTTTATCTTTAATAATTGGTCCATTTAAAGCGATTGAAAATAATTTTGTGTCTGGATCAGCATTATCAGTTTTAACTCCAAAAGGCTCGTCACCACTTTCTTGAGAAGATTCATATGTAAACGAACCTGAAAGATCGTTTGTTCCTACTTTTGTTGTTACAACAATATTACCGCTATGTGCTTCTCCAAGTTCAGCACTATAATTAGCTATTTTAACTGAAACTTGATCAATAACATCCATAGATATGGGCATACGATTTGTAGGATAAGAATTAGAGCTTAATCCATAAGAGTCATTTGCACTTACACCGTCAATAACAAAACCAATGAGTCGAGGCATACCGCCACCAAAAGATAATCTACCTCCGTTATCAACGGTAACAAAAGGGTCTAATTTTGCTATGTCTTTTATATCTCTATCAATAGAAGGAAATGTAGCAATATCTGTAGAATCAAATGTTGAACCTGGGCCTACTCCAAACTTTTCAAGGTCGGCAGCTTTACCTGTAACAATAATTTCTTCAACATCAGCACCACTTAATTGAATATTAATAGAGTAATCTCCACCAAGACTTGTATAAATTCCTGATTTTATAGTGCTTAATCCACTTTTTGTTGCTCGTACCTCAAAAGGCCCTCCTAATCTTAATCCTCTGCTATAGAAAGCACCTGTATTTCCTGTAGTTGTAGATGATTTTGATCCTGAAGGTATATGAGTAATTTGAATAGAAGCTCCTGAAACAGGATCTCCAGAAGTATCAAATACTGTTCCCCTGATTGCACCAGTTGTTTGTTCGGCATATGAGCTCGTCAGAAGAAAAAGCGAACTAATTAGTGTAAATAATGATAATTTTAGGAAAGATTTAAAAGAGAAAAATGACATGGAAGGATACATATTGAGCCCCTATAAAATAAACGATTTTAAAAAATATAAAATTAGTTAAACATAGATTTTTTAACATATATAGAGGAAAAATCGACTAATATTTTATGAAAGTTGTGTGAAACTTTCTAAAAATAATATGTGAATTTAAAAGGGGTTTTATTAATAGTCTTTGAGTGGCATTTTAGGTAGACTGATTTCAGTCATAGTAAGGATAAACAAAGGGAGAAAGAAATGGCGCTCGAACCAGGACCCATGCAGGTGTTCCACAACTTTTTCTCTACCAAAGAAGAGGTTTTGGATGATATCAAAAAACTTGATCTTTGGCCAACCGTTTATGTGTCAGAAAGGATGGCCGAATTACCACCACACTGGCATGATGTTGATAACTGTGGATATGTGATGCAAGGTAATAGTTATGTCCTGAATGAAAAAGGTGATCGAGTTCCCTTGAAAGCTGGTGATAAGCTACATATACCTACGGGCGCTATTCACGCGGAAGGCAAAGTTGAAGAACGTATGGTATATATTGTTGGAATCTCCGAGCCAGCTAATCTGTTAGACAAGCTGACATTATTGGATCCGGAAGAAAGTCCGCTGTACAAATAACTACTTCGATTATATGTAAATTGTGTAGAGAAAAAAATTATTGAATTATCATAATCAAATTATTGATTATGTTTGATTTTAAGATAAAGAGATAGTGATCATGTCTTATAAATTTTGTGTTGCACCTATGATAGATTATACCGACAAACATTGTCGGTATTTTTTGAGGAAAATATCAAAAAGGAGCCGTCTTTATTCTGAGATGATGGTAGCGGACGCTATAATTAATGGTAATAGGGATTTTTTTCTGAGTCATGACTTAAGTGAACATCCTCTAGCGTTACAAATTGCTGGGTCAGATCCCAAAAAATTAGCAGAGGCTGCATATATAGGAGAATCACAAGGCTTTGATGAGATTAATTTTAATCTTGGTTGTCCATCGAGAAGGGTGCAAGAAGGAAATTTTGGCGCTTGTCTTATGAATAATATAAGATTGGTTCAGGACTGCGTAACATCCATGAAAAATAGGATTAATATTCCTGTTACAGTAAAATGTAGAATAGGTGTTGATGAGAATAACCCTTATGAAGTATTACCAAAATTCGTAGAAAGCCTAACTGAATCAGGAATAACAACTTTTATTATTCATGCCAGAAAGGCAATATTAAATGGCCTTGACCCAAGGCAAAATAGGGAAATTCCTCCATTGGATTATGATCTCGTACGATTGATAAAAAGAAAATGGCCAAATTTAAATATTATTCTTAACGGAGGCATTAAATCTCCTGATCAAGGTTTTAAAGAAATGAATTTGATTAGAGGCAGTGAATTAGATGGAGTGATGTTAGGTAGAGCTGTTTATATTGATCCTTATATTTTATCAGATGTAGATAGAATATTTTTTGAAGAGAATTATACTCAAATTTCAAGATTTGATCTTGCTTTATCTATGATCCCTTATCTTGAAGAAAATGTAAAAAATGGTATTCCGCTTAACATAATGACACGACACATGTTGGGTCTCTTTCACGGACAGAGAGGAGCAAAATCTTGGAGAATTTATTTAAGTCAAGAATCCATTAAAAGGAAAGACGATCCGCGTGTTCTCGAAGAAGCTGTTAAAATAATGAAAAATATTCATAAAGAGGCTGCATAATGTATTACAATGGCATAGGGCTTCTACCATTTGTTCTAGCATTGATGCTTTCAGGATTTTTTTCAGGCTATATTGCAGGCCTTCTTGGCGTTGGAGGGGGAATTATCGTAGTTCCTGTTCTTTATCATATCTTGTCATCCTTGGGTTTTCCTAGCGAAATCATTATGCATGTGTCTGTTGCAACTTCGTTAGGTGTTATTATTCCTACTGGTTGGAGATCTTTTTC
>CEVM01072503.1_pt1 | contig 20180 bp, 19 predicted proteins | sample 531481 | NCBI WGS metagenome assembly CEVM01 (sample SAMEA2623649, study PRJEB7988) | marine metagenome | biome: marine biome (ENVO:00000447); feature: mesopelagic zone (ENVO:00000213) & marine oxygen minimum zone (ENVO:01000065); material: "saline water (ENVO:00002010), including plankton...
GTTATTTTATCATGACATATTATTGCAACGTATAAATTATTATCATCATAAGTCAGCTGAACTTCCGTGAAAGCGCTTGCAAGTCCTGTATCAACTGGAGTTATTCTAAAAAAATCTTTAATAATCGGGGAGCTTTTCCAAATTTCTTCTTTTTTTTCTCCATCAATAATTATTTCTTCATTGGTCGGCGATATTTCAATTTGAAAATTATTGCGATTCACTGGGCCATTTTGGGCTTTAATAAGTAAATGAAAAATGAAAAATAGAAAAGGCAATCTTTTAAACATTGTAAATCTTTAATTTGATTAAAGTTTTATTTCAAAATCAAATTTCTGAGTAATTACTTCTCCAGAACTTTTTACCTGAACCCACAAACCATATTCACCGGTATTTTCCAGTTTAATTGCCGGGAAAGAGACTTTTCCATTTGGTGATATATTATTGATAAAATTTTCTGAAGAATCATTGACAAATCCAAAGAAACAAATATCGTCTTGATCCACAATATCTTGGATATAGTTTTCTTGAAACATTTCTTGTGATGCCATGCTAATTGTTCCTATTGGATGAATATGAACAAAAACTGTTTGGTCCTTTTTTAATAGTGCAGCATGCCCCCCCATATTTATATATGGCTCCAATATAGCTGGTTTACCATTATTCATAACCTGGAATTCCAAATCAATATCATCTCCAGATTTGTAAAATGGTTTTTTATTCTTCCATGTAATTCTGTTTTCTTCATTATTTATTACCCATGCGTCATCTAAATCTCTCTCTCTATCAATTATAGATTCGGTAAAAGTAGTATTCTCTTCATTATATTCAATTTTATTTGTCATAGTATGTGAAAAACCTGTTGCATGGGTGACATCCATAAATAAGTAATATGTACCAAAATCAACGGGGGGCATTTTTACAATAAAGATATCATCATTTTCAGTTCTTGAAGGGTGTACATGCGCTAAAATCTCATAGTTATCACTAATAAGATAAATATGCATAATTTTCCCATGATCAGGTATAATATCAGACATTCTGTTTTGTTTCCATAACTCATCTATAATTTCTATAGATATAAAACTTTCTTTTCCATTATTCAATATTTGAATATTGTTTTCTAGTGTTTGAAAGATATTATTTTGATACGCAATATCAATTTTATCCCACCAATTTTTTCCACCATAGATGATCATAGATAAAATTATTAGACTTAAAGCTGTTACGATATATGATTTAATAATCTTACTATGATTAGGACTATTGCCAGGAAGTTCCGTGCTGTCTTTATACGCGACCCTTATAATATTAATTGCACCAAAAAATAATAAAGAACACAGAACTAATAGTAAAATTGAAGTTCCTTGATTCATTTCTATTACTTTTGAAGCGATAGAATTAACGGGTATGGAGGACCGATGAACATTTTGATTTTGATATAATCGTACATCCAAGCTATATGAGCCAAAATCCATTAACCATAGCTGGGCAGAAAACATATTCTTTTCACCTTTTACAGGATCAGCAATATCAGCGGGAGGAGATTTACTTTTTCTATCCTTATCCTTTTTTTTGGGTTGAATTGTTACCTTATTAATATCATCTGCAAATACTTTAATTGAAACATCGGCTAATCCAGGAACAACTCCAGGGAGCTTAACAAAAACCCGAATCGGGATATCACCAGCCATCCCTTCATATACGACATTATTATGGCCAATATCAGCATGTAAAATGCTGAATAGAAAAAATACGCTACATATATATTTTCTAATCAACGTTTTACCTGTTTTATCCATGTACCAAAAAGTGAGCCTAAATAAGAAAAAATAATTGTAAAAATAATTAAGAATCCAAAATTGTTAATGGATACTTTCTCCATTTCAGTTCTTTGTCCATATGGAGTCCAATCAAGAAACCAAAATTTATAATTATTTTCATTTACCCTAACCCAATAAGGAAAAGTATTATCCCCTGCAAAAAACCAGTTTCTAGCATATTCTGATAAAAGAAATTCAGCAAAATACCATTGAACTAAAAAAAAGATAATGCAAAAGGAACTCCCCATCATAACAGCATTAATCAACCTATTTGGTTTGTGGAATTTATTATGAATTAAATCGATAGCAATGGCAGGTGCAACTAACAAAATTGGAAAGTAGGGGGCAACATAATGATCAATATCTCTGTATATAGGTCCTAGCAATGGTTCAGCTTTAAATAAAGGTAAAATCCAAATAATTACGCACCGATGCAGTATAAAAAGTATTGAAATTATCGTTGCAGAGTACTTGTGTTTCCCTACGACACGAAATGCAATAATAAGAAATGAATATATAATTAATGAATATTTATAAAATTCATATGTATGTTGTTTATTATGGAAGCTTGATTCTGTAAGTAGTATTGCGAATTGTACCACAATTAAACTCGCAGCATACATATATAATAGTTCAAGAAAATGCTTCTGTTTACCTTTAGCAAGATTTTTTTCTGCTATAAGAAGAAATAAACTTCCCATAAGATTAGCAAAAATTCCAGCAGCTAGAACTAAATGAGGGGGGCTAATTATTTGTACGTCTAAACCATATGCATTATGCCACCAATCATCAAATGGTGCAGATGTTAGCATGGCAATTGCTCCCCATATACAAACCCAACAAGCAAAAGGAGCTTTAAATCCCCAAAAAACTACATAACGATTATATAGATTTTCATCTATAAATGTTTGCCGCAACGCCATGTATGCACAGGTCAATCCGCAAATTACCCCACCAATATAGACAACAACATGGGGAGGAGATAATAATTTATCCCGCCCAATTGTTTCATGCCATGATATATCCCATTCAATCCCAACGATAATTGCCGTAGATGCTATTAAGAAAAGGAAGATATATGATGGAGTATTAACTATTAAATCTGATATACTATTTCTAATCACATTCACTATATTAATTTAATCCTATAGTTCAATTTTTTGTCGGCTCATCATCATCTTTAATCCGAATAAAATTACTTATTTTCCATCCTTTTTCATCAAAAATACGTTTGATACTAATCAATATAATTCCGATTAATACAATCCAGACAATTTTAATTAGAGGGTGCATATCCAATCTATCTATCCATCTTCAATTTTTATCCATCCAAAATAATTATTTAACCCTCTAATAATTAGAATGAATAAAATAATCCAAAAAGCCCAAAAAGGTATATATTGAACTACATTAGGGAATATCCCGGAAAATAAAATAAAGAAACCATAATACAATAAGATGGGCAATGTAGCATCTTGTCTTTTAATATATAATTTTTCATCAAATACAACACCCTTTCTTTCAGCCTTTTCTCTGGCAATTTTGATATTATATTTTTTGAATTGATAATATAGTTTTTTTATCATTTATTAATGATAAGCGAGAAAGACTTAAGCTTCTAAAGCTAAATCAGGATACTTCATTTCTATTTTATTAAAACTATAATTTAAGGTATGAGTAAAAAATAGATCACCTAGAATTGTATTAACAAAAAAAGGTATTGCCAAAGTATAACAACTTATAAGTCCAGCCATAGTATTTGGATATCCTAAAAGCCAAACACCAAAATTAGTAACTACAAAAAATAAGGTAGAACTTGTAAGTATTGTACCGTTATGAATGTTTTTAGAATAAATACCCAGAAAAGAAATACAAATAAATGCTAAGTATACAAATGGTAGGGTGGAATGAAATCCTAAAAAGAGATCGCTTATAAACATACATAATATTGGAATGATAAATGCCAATCTTTTATCTCCAAATCGATGGCTAGCAAATAGAGCAATACCTGTTATTGGAGCAATATTTGGAGGATGTGGCAGTAGTCTTGTTGCTACCGCCATCAATACCATTGTAATTATAATTAGATTTCTATTCATAATTGATTATACCATTATAAATATAACATAACGGTATGTATTAAATTAATCATAAGATAATATGTTTGATAAATTATTTTCTATTATTTATTGATAAATATTTACCAGTTATAAATAGTAAATTAATATTTATGAAAAAATATGATAAAAATATTAAAGACTTTGATGTCTTAAATGATTTGCTTTTAGTGAATTTTTCAGATGGTTCGGAAGTTGTTATCCCTTTAAGACGTTTGCGAGATAGATGTCCATGTGCAGGATGCGAGGGAGAGACAGATGCTCTAGGAAATTTGTATAAACCAGAATCTCAGCCCAAAACAGAATCCAGTTATGAACTAAGACAAGTGCTTCCTGTTGGATATTATGGTCTAAAACCGCTTTGGGCGGACAATCATACTACTGGTATTTTTTCTATTGATTTATTAGTTGAATTATCAGAAAAATAATCAATAACCCATTTTATGTATTTGATTTAAAATTTGATCTACAAGAATTTCTGGATTTTCATCGCTAGAATCGATCACAATTTCAGCATGTTCTGGTTTTTCATATGGATCATCTATACCTGTAAATTGTTTTAATAATCCTTTGCGTGCTTTTGCGTATAATCCTTTTACATCCCGTTGCTCACATACCTCCAAAGGGGTATTTACAAATACTTCAATATAGCCACCTAAAGGAGCTATAATACCACGATTAAATTGACGGTCTAATCGATATGGCGCAATCGGGGCACAAATTGCTATTCCTCCATTTTTTGTTATTTCACTTGCAACAAAACCTATTCTTCGAACATTTAGGGATCGGTGCTCTTTAGAAAATCCTAATTCACTCGAAAGATGTGTGCGAACAATATCCCCATCAAGCAAGGTTACTGGCCTACGTCCTTCCTCAAGCAATTTTACTAAGATTCCATTAGCAAGGGTTGATTTTCCTGATCCAGATAATCCAGTAAAGAAAATAGTAAATCCTCTTTTTGAAAGAGCAGGACGCTGTTTTTGCAATTCTTCAACAACTTCAGGATAAGAAAACCATTCTGGAATTTCTTTTCCTTCATCTAGCATATCACGTAATTCTGAACCAGAGACTGATAAAGCAGTACAGTCATTAGGGACCTCATCTATTGCCATAAAAGACCGTTGTTCTTTCACATAAACTAATTGTTTAAATGGAACAATATTCATCTCCAGTTCTTTTGAATGTTCATTTAATATTTTTTGTGCATCATAAGGACCATAAAATGGTTTTTTATCTATATTTAATCCAGGGCTCGCATGGTCTCTTCCAACAATAAAATAATTACATCCATAGTTTTTTCGAATGATTGTATGCCATAGAGCTTCTCGTGGCCCAGCCATTCGCATTGCTAAAGGCAATAAGCTTAACGCAACCATATCTTTATTATATTTATTCATAATATTCTCATAGCATCGAACCCTAGTATAATGATTAACATCTCCAGGCTTTGTTAATCCAACTGCAGGATGAATCAAAAGTTTTGCATTGTTTTCATTTAATGCTCTTTTTGTTAGCTCTACGTGGGCTCGATGCATAGGATTTCGTGTTTGAAAAGCAATGATATTGCTCCACCCCAATTTATTAAAGAATTCTCTAAGCTGAAGCGGAGTATATCTTAATTCTGGGTAATCATAATGTTTTGGATTATGAATGCCTTCTATTGAGCCACCAACATAAGTAGAGTGAGTTTCATTTAATAAAATATTTACTCCTGGATGATATGTGTCTTCTGTTTCATAGATATGGTGTGCTTCTTTTTCTTTATCAGGATTCCATATATCATTAACAGTTAATAAAGCAATAGCAAACCCTTCTTTATCCCTAAGGGCTATTTTTTCATTGGTTTCTAATTTATCAGCTAGTGTGTTGCTAATATCTAACGTTATTGGGATAGGCCAAAGAAGGTTATTATTTAATCTTGTTTTTTCACATACACTATTATAATCATCCTGATTCATAAAGCCATCTAAGGGAGAAAACCCTCCATTTAATATCAATTCTATATCACATAATTGCCTATCTGTTAAGGTCCATGATTTTAATTGAAGAATATCATTTTTAATTTTATTAAGATATCCCTTATCAGGTATATGACTACATAGTTTGCCACCATGAGGTTTTATAATTGTATTTGACATAGATTAAATTTCTTTTTTAATAAATTATAACCACTTAATTATACAATTTAAATGAAATTAAAATACTAGATAAAATTTGTTTTTAAATTTTATCTAGTATTTTAATTACAATAAGATAAATAACAAGTGTAAAAATGATAAATAATTTCAGAAAATTAGTTCTACTTACATTATTAGTTTTTATATCATGTAAAGAGAATGATGCAACTAATGAAAAATACACAAAGGCTTATGTGGCGCTTCAAGGCTCTGATAAGATTGCAATAATTGACGTTGACCATGGTGAATTAATCAATGAAGTAGAAGTGGATTTTATTAATACAGGCGACCGACCGCATTATGTTGTAATTGATGAGATACATCGCACATGGTATGTGACACTAATATCCTCTGGATATATATGTAAATTTGACTTAGATACAGATCAATTGTTAGACTCAGTTTTTGTTGGGAACCAACCGGCATTAATGGATATAGATCGTGAAAGACAAATTTTATATGTGTCACGGTTCATGCCAATGCCAAGTATGGGCATGGATGGAACTAATTCTCAGCTGATTCATCAAATAGATGCTCAATCTATGACAATTTTAAATACTGAGGATGTAGGGGCTTCCTCCCCCCATGGAATAGCTCTTAGCAATGACGGATCTACACTATGGGTGGCTAGCAATGAGGCTTCTCACTTTTTCAAAATTCCTACATCTACATTTGGGCCTACCAATTATCAATCACAAAATTTCCAATTAGGCTATGATGTCCCAGTTAATTATGAAATTAATGATAATATATACAACGCGTTGGAGATTATCTTAAATAATGATAACTCTCAACTTTTTGTCTCCTGTTCAGGAAAGGGTGAGGTGAGGGTTTTTGATACATTAAATGGAGATAGCATAAAATATTATTCTACAGGAATGATGCCTTGGCATATGGCTATATCAAAAGATGATCGATATCTGTATACTACTAATAGAATGTCAAACAATGTAATTAAAACTGATCTTTCAAGTGGCGATACTAAAACATTTACAATTGAAAACCTTATTATGCCTCATGGTATAGCTATTACAGCTGATGATACTAGATTATTGGTAAGCTCATCAATGGGGGATGCTGTATATATTGTAGATGCTGAATCAATGATGTTATTACATAGTATTTTCTTTGCAGATATAAATATGGACATGGATGGAGAAACGAATATGAATAATGTGCATATGCCAACAGGATTGGCAATTGTACAAGAATAAAAGTAATTAAGTTTTTGCTTGATTTTTAACTGAAGAAATAGCTTTTTCAATCTCTTCTTGATTGCCTAGATAATAATTTTTTATTGGTTTTAGATCACCATTTAATTCATAAATAAGAGGTATTCCTGTTGGAATATTTAAACTAATAATATCATTATCAGATATATTATCAAGATGTTTTACTAAAGAACGCAATGAGTTCCCATGCGCCACTATCATTACCTTTTTTCCATTTTGTATTGAAGGCTCTATTGTATTGTTCCAATATGGTAAAAATCTATTAACTGTATCTTTCAGGCATTCAGACAATGGGATATTATCTCGATCCATACTGACATAATTTGAATCATTTCCTAACCAACGTGAATCCGATTTCTGTAAAGGTGGAGGAGGTATGTCATAACTTCGACGCCATTGTAAGACTTGCTCATCCCCAAATTTTTCTGCTGTTTCAGATTTATTTAATCCCTGAAGAGCTCCATAGTGACGTTCATTTAATCTCCAACTATATTCAATTGGAATATTATCAATTCCCATTTCAGATAAACAAATTTCCATGGTTTTGATAGCTCTTTGTAAAACAGATGTGTAAACAAGATCAAATTCAAACCGATTCTCTTTTAAAACTTTCCCAGCAGTCTTCGCTTCCAATTCTCCTTTTGTAGTTAAATCAACATCCGTCCAACCTGTGAAACGATTTTCCAAATTCCATTGGCTTTCTCCATGTCTTAATAAAACAAGTTTTATCATTTAAATACCCAAAAAGAAGTTCGATCAAAACTATTATTCTTCAAAATGACAAAATATATTTAAGTAAAGAAATTGGAGACATTATATATGAATGAACATGTTGCAGTAAATGATTTTGTACTTCGTCAAAAAGAAGGATCTGGAAAATCGTTTACAAACGAACTATCTTTTCAAGAAATTGCTGAACATGCTGAACAACAAATGGCATCAGGTTATTTTAGAGAAGGATATCGGAAAGGTGTCCGAATCATTGATGTAGACATAAACTTAATTGACAAATTTATATGTCCATTTGTACGAATTGATTCTAAAACAACATTGTTAGCAAAATATGTTCAAAGGAGAGAAGGTGAAGATTTTTACATTCAAATAAGAGCGGAAAGTGGGGAACTGCTTCCCGCTGGAAAAGTTGAATTGATATTATATCATCATGATGTTTTATCTGAAAATGATGAGCACACTACAGATTTCGAATGGGAGTTGATCAGTTTTCACGCAGTCCCTGAAGGAGTCAATTATATGCCCATGGGGCCAGTAACCATGATGAGAAACCAACTAGAATTATCTGGAGGAACTAGAGCAAATTATTCAAGTGAAGACTGGGCAAAATCTGTAGAGTTTTGGCAACATTATGTTTCATTAGATGCTAGCAAATAATGTTTCCAGCAATTAAAAACCCCCTTGTGCCGATGTGTTTTGCAGCTTTAGCTGGAGGAATGGGGTGGGGAATACGTGGACAATATGGCCATGAAACTGGAGCAATGTTAGCTGGACTATTAGTTGCATTAGTAGTTGTATATTTTTTTGCATATCAATTTAGCTCTATTGATGCTGCCAAAGCTGTTGCACTTGCTACAGTAGCAATTGGTTTTGGAGGCTCTATGACGTATGGTCAGACTTTGGGCCTAACTCAAGATGCTCCTTTAATAGGGAATATTGCTGCTTTGCGTTGGGGATTAATTGGAACATTTATCAAAGGGTCTATTTGGATTGGGTTTTTTGGGTTGTTTTTAGGGTTGGGTTTAGGAGGTAAAAAATATTCGCCAATTGAAATTATATTAATTTTATTTGTATCAGTATTCTTTTTATACCTTGGTATATATATTCTAAATGAGCCTTTTGATCCGGAAAATAAAAAATTACCGTTTATTTATTTTTCTGATGACTGGTACTGGGAGCCAGGAGAAAATTTAAAACCAAGAAGAGAACAATGGGGTGGATTAGCCTTGGCGCTTTCTTTTTTACTTTTTTATATATCTATTTTAAAAAAAGATATTTTAGCTAGAAATATGACAGTATGGGGCATGTTTGCAGGAGGACTTGGTTTTACACTCGGACAATGCGTGCAAGCTTATCATGCATGGAATGCCAATGTTATTAAAAATGGATTTCTTTCTTCTATTTATCCATATATAAACTGGTGGAATATGATGGAAATAACTTTTGGTGCTGTTTTTGCATTTATCATCACGTTTGGTTTATGGTATAATAGACATCATATTTCATCAAATGATAATAACAACTCATTTCAACTTGGATTTAAAAATGAACTAGTATTATTGGTTGTTCATATTATTGCACTTCTAACATGGAATTTTATTTCTTTTTCTACATTTGATTGGTTTGCAGATCGCGCAATCACTATGGGAATTATTCCAATCGTTGCAATCATAGGGGGCCGAGCATGGCCATATCTTATATGTTTACCAATTACTGCACTACCAATTGCTGGTAAAACCTTAAGATATTTGGCTTATAGAACAAATGATGTTTCATTAATAACAGGTTGGGTAATATATTTTTTTATTCCCTTAATCTTCATTACCTGGTTCTCTCTAAAATTGATAAGAAATCAAAATAATCATTCGAATGGAATGAGTTTTATAAGACATACTTTATGTATTAATACTGTTTTTTATTTTTATATGAATTGGTCATTTTTTAATTGGCCTTGGCCTTGGACTAATTGGACAATGCGAACACCTAGTGGGATTATTTTTCTTTTCTGTACAATTAGTCTATTGTTTCTAATTAATTATTATAAACCTGATAAAGATCAATGGAACTTCAGAAGTTATTCAAAATGATATCCCGACCCCTATTTTAAAACCCAAGGGGTTTAAAATAGCAGATTCAATATTATCGTGCATATTTATGTATGCTTTATGGTGATGATAAAAATATTTAATTAAGCATCGAAATGCTGTTGGGTAATATCAACATAGATAACAAGATATTGTCCAGGGTAAATAAGGCCTGGTTGTTTCTTCACTTTTAGATTCCACGCAACTAATTCTGATACAGATACATTAAATCGGTTAGCGATACGAATTAAGGAATCGCCATTTTTTACATGATAAGCAACTTTTTGAATTGTTTCGGGTCTTGAAATGTCATGTTGGTTTACACACACATATAATTTTATGGTATTTCCAATTTTTAAAAACTCTTCTTTATTAATATCATTCCATATTGCAATCTTATCTATTGACACATTAAACGTTTTGCTTAAATCCCAAAGTGAATCTCCGCGTTTTATTTTGTATTCAGTATAATGTGGTTTATGATTATCATTATTAATTGTATCATTCACAACTTTTGGAATTAATAGTTCATGGTCAACTATAATTCTATTTGTTGATAATCTATTCACTTTTTTAATTATTGATACGGACGTTGAAAACATTTTTGCAATTTTACTTAGACAATCCCCACTTCTAATTCTGTAATGAATCCATTGAATATTTTTATTAATTGGTAATTCACTAATTAATTCACTCATATAGTTAGAATCTTTAATTGGAATAAGAATTTGATGAGGTCCATCAGGAGCGGATTGCCAATAGTTAAATCCAGGATTTAGTTTATAAATTTCTTTAAGGGAAATATTTAATATATCAGCCAATGCAATCAAATCAATTTGTGTTGGCCAATAAGAAATTTTGAATTGTTCTGCATTTATTAATTCTGGTAAATCAATTCCAAGCGCACTACTATTTTTAATTATATGAATTAATGCTAGAAATCTGGGAACATATTGCTTCGTTTCATTCGGCAAGTTTAAAGACCAAAAATCAGTATTTTTCCCCCAGGCAGCATTTCTTTTTTGAACATATGATACTGTTCCTTCACCTGCATTGTATGCTGCTATTGCAAGTAGCCAGTCACCATCAAAATATTTGTGAAGACGCGTTAAATAATCTAAAGCTGCATTTGTTGATAATACAATATCTCTTCGGCCGTCATACCAGCTATTAATTGGCACACCATATTGTCGGGCAGTACTTGGAATAATTTGCCAAAACCCCGCTGCACTACCATGCGAGAAAGCATTAGGATCATAGTTGCTTTCAATAAATGGCAATAAAGCTAATTCTATAGGAAGTTTTCTGTTTTTTATTTCTTGAATAACATAATGTAAATATGGCCGGGCTTGTTCGGACAAATAATTATAATACCATGCGCCATGATTATTGATTCGATTAATCTCGTTTTGTATTTCAGCTTTATTATTATACGTATTCCAGCTTAATTCATTTTTAAATATCTCCCATATATCATTCACAATATTTTTATCTGATGATTCTATTGGGAAATCACATGCACTTAAACAAATATTATTTTTGTTTATAATTATATCCTGAGAAACTGCATTAGATTTAGTAATAGGATAATAGTGTTCTGTAACAAATATAAGCATTAAGAATATTGAGAGTATGTATTTCATTTTTTTCTTTTTCTAATTATCTGTTAACCAAAAACGGGCCTGAACTCTTCAGACCCGTTTATTGGATTGTATGCGTGATGTTCTCCAATAGCTGACTTAGTCCTTAGTTTCTAAAACAGCTGAATAAACATCCTCTTCATCGTCAGCAGTGAATTTTATTTCGCCATCATCTTCTGATTCTAATTCATCGTTTTCATCTTCTACTGGTGCAGTATTAGCAGCAAGTTCTTCTGCGAAGGAAGTCGTGTATTCTTGTCCTTTCCAGGTGAATTCATGACCTGATCCAAGAAGAGCACGAGCTTGAGAAAATGCTTCATTAAATGTTGATGGATCTGAAGAATCTAATTCTTCTTCAACACTTAAGTTTTCCTCGATTATTACATCAATTGCTTCTATTGCTTCCGCAATATATTTATCAGCACGATCATCTAATACAACTTCCTGTGAAGGTTCTTCATGAGAAGCTTCATAAGATAATTCTGGTGCATTATTATTGGCACTCAATATCATTAAACCTGCTATGATACTGAAAGAAAGCGTTACGAAAACTACTCTGCCACGATTTGTTTTGTATTTATTCATTTTATACTCCTTTTTCATTTTGTTTCTGATTGCTTTTCTTTGCAATCGTAATGTTTTACATGCCTAGTAGCGATTCAGTTCCAGTAAATTATTAACAAATAGTGTTTTTGTGCTTGTTATCACAATTGCATTTTAATAGGTAAAAAATATGGAACTTATTGATCCTGAAAAGATATAACGCGCCAATTGTTATGTGTATTACTTAATGGGTGTTGAGTAACAAGTTCTAGATAAATTATATTGATCATGAATAACAAAACAGGGTACCTTTTTAGGATCTTAAATTGATTAAAAAATGAAAAATAAAATTTCACTGATTATTTATTCTCTTATTGCTTTAGTTCCTGTAGTATTCATTATTAGTGCATTTTTTGGACCCAAGAATAATTCAACAATTTCTTTAAATGGTATAGATCCATTTGGATTGGATGATGTAAAAGTGACAAACAAGTTTGAAGAGTCAGAACAAAAATTGAGGCAAAAAAGAGAAAAGTTCAAAAACGCTGTTGAAAAGAAATGGGATACGTACAAAGAGTCAACATCAAAATCGTATGTTTCCTATAGCAAAGATCTTTCATCAAGAACGATTGTTGATTTTGAAAAGGGAGAGGTTACTATTGAAGTAATTGTAGATGAAGAAGATCCCAAATATGATTCTTATGATTCCAAATATGATTCGGATTTAGAGAAACAATTTGCAGCTAAAGTAAAAGTGCAAAAAAACCTTTTTTCAATTAACCCTAGATTATTGAATATACTAACTATGCTTGTTTTTCAGGATGATGCGAATAGTGATGATAGTATTAATTCTTCATTTGCAGAAAAATTATCGAAATTATTAAAAGAAAAAGGAGATGATGGGCAGCCTATATTAAAAGACCAGTTAGTTGATGCAGGAGGAAAGGCTGTAGAGGGAGTTGGAAATACACTCAGCGCGGCTAAGGATCTTATTGGTGACCAAACAAAAAAAGTAAGAATGCATTTTGCGAAAGATGGGAAAAAACGAACAATAATTTCTATTAAAATACCATTGAGTGATGACCATATGGAAAAGCGTAGAGAAAGATATAAAGAGCTCATAGAGATAGAAGCGCGGCGATTTAATATTCCTACCGAAATTGCACTGGCTATCGCAGAAACAGAGTCTGCTTTTAATCCAAAAGCCAAATCACATGTTCCTGCCTATGGATTAATGCAGTTGGTCCCCAAAACAGGCGCACGAGATGCATATCAATGGATTTATAAAAAAGACAAATTTATATCAGGTAGATATTTATATAAGCCAAGGAACAATGTTGAACTTGGATGTGCATATCTTTCTATGATTAGACATCATTATTTTTCTGATATACGCGATGATGAACGTGCTTATATCTGCGCGATTCCCGCTTATAATACTGGAGTCGGAAATGTATCAAAGGCGCTTATTAATAAAAAGAATATTAAAGAAGCTTCAAAAAAAGCAAATAAGATGAATAGAGAGGAATTATATGATAAGCTATATTCGGATCTTGGTAGTAAAGAGGCAAAAAATTATTTAAAGAAAGTTTGGACTAGGAAAGAAAATTATAAATAATTATTTATTTTTTTTTGATAGGCTTAATCTCAAAATAAACACTCTAAATGAGCTTAATATAATTGTCCCAATAATCACAACATATACGACCCTGGCAAGATACTCTGCTTGCGGCATTCCAGCTTGAATTACCGCTTGAATCAGTACAGCAGCAGCAAGTCCACGTGCGAACACAGCATTTACCAGTTTTCGCTGAGCCCCTGGCATTCCTTTTGTTAATGGCATAGAAGCCATTCGAATAACCATAATTAATACAGATAAAATACTTCCTACAAGTAGAGCTGTTTGATCTGTTATATCCAGTAGTATGCCAACATATATAAAGAAAAATGCTTTCAGAAAAAATGAAATTAAATGGTAGAATTTTTCCTCGTTCGCAGATGTGACTGCTACCCCCAGCTCTCCTTGAACTGCTTTTTGCTTTTCTTCAACTGAACGGGAAAGAATACCTTCTTTAATTGAGGATAGCTGTTTAGAGTTATTTAAAATTAATCCAAAAAATAAAGCAGCTATAGGACCATTCCCCCCAAAGTATTCTGTCGCTAAATAAATCAGGATTAAATAAGCTATGGTTATGATATAGTTTTGTTCTTCAAAAACTCTGATAACAATCCAAATTATTCCACCCAACGCACCAATAAAACCTGCTATTGCAAATAACGTAATAAGATAAGTAAGTATTTTTTGAATCCCAAAAATTCCAGTTGTATACACTTCAATAACAGATAATGTTGCCACAATACAAAATACATCCGTAAGAGCTGACTCAAGGGCCAATCTAGAAAATAATTTTCCCCCAACCCGAATTTGATTCAATATAGGGATAACAAAAGAAGAAGATACTCCGGCAAGAGAAAAGCCAATTATCATAGCCGCCATCATTGTAGTTCCACCAAGATGAAATTCTTGGATATAGAAAAAGATTCCGCCAACAACAATAGTTGAAAGAACAAAATTGTAGATAGTTAATACTAGACTCGAGGAAAATTCTCTAATTAATGATGATAGATTGATATTAAAAGCACCATCAAAAATTAGAATTAATAAAGTAAATGTAGTAACAATTGGAGCAAAAGAAGCAAGATCTTCAGGAGATGTAAATCCATATCCATTTGGACCAATAAGAAAACCAATAATTATAAGAAAAATTACATCAGGGATATTTGTTCGACGGAATAATGATTCAGAGATAAATCCAAAAATTGCGATTAAGCTAATTGATAATAATGCAATATTTACATTCATTTTTCGGTTTCTTTTCTACTTTATTGTACCAACACGCGCCTTAACCATGACAGTTTCTGTCCAATAAATAGGCCAAAACCCCTCCGTTGTTTTTGAAAACTTTGGGCTAATTAAAATATCATATTCTTTATTTTTGTTTAGCAAATCATTTAATGCCAGCGACTCCGTATCAATAATTGTCAATCCAATAGTTTGAACAGCAGTAGGTCCAATATTTGCTGTAATTAATGGAATACTAGTAGTAGATAAACCAACATTTGCAGATTCAATATTTCTTTTCATTAATCTTTTAAAGTCAATTCCAAGGATCTTAGTTGATTTTGCTTGCCCCCAAACCTCATCAGAAATATTCAAATCACTTAAATAAATCATAGATGTTGGAACGCTATGATTAACCATTGTGCACCCGGATACAAAAATATATAGAGTAATAAAGAATAAAATTTTGGATTTCATAATTTTCCTCATGTTTTTAAGGGATTAAAAATATGACTTGTACTGTATAATTAACATATATATTTATAAAACTAATTACATTTGCATATGAATAAATATATATTTCTAAATATTTTAATAGTTATTTCCTTTAGTTGTTCTAATAAGAACAACCAAGAAGCAAAAAAAGCAATGAATTATAAACTTACCTGGGGGATGATCTCTAATTATCTTGAAGGGAAATCTTCAGGTAGAGCAGCGTTCACCATCCATAATACTACAAATCAGAAGTTAGGAAATAAGGGTTGGGCAATTTTCTACTCACAAAGCCCAAGAAGAGTAACCAATCATTCTAATTCAAATGCGAATATCAATCAAATTAATGGTGATTGGTATTCTATTACTCCTAACGAATCTTTTTCATTACCTCCTGGTGATCAAATCACAATTCAATATGATATGTCACACTTTATAATTAAGGAAACAGATGCTCCATTATATCCATATTTAGTTTTGTATGATCAGGATGGAAACGAAAAAGATATAAGAAAGATAACAGACTATTCTATTTTACCATTTGATAAGCCGGAAAAGATTAATAGAGGGAAAAATGATGTAGTACCAATTCCAAACCCAGAAAATCGTTTTCTATCGAACAATAATCTTTCATTATTGGGTGAAGATGAAGTTCACAAAATTATACCCACTCCATTTAAAATAAATTCAAATGATGGCAGCTTATTAATAAATGATGCCTTGCAAATTTATTATAGTGCGGATCTTAAGTCTGAAGCAAAATATCTTAGAGATAAATTGCAACAACTTACTGGAAGAAAGTTTTCAATACTTCAAAAGGACTATAAAGGCGGGAAAGCAATTGTGTTAATAACAAAACCAATTTCAATTAATAAAGTATCCTCAGAAGCATATGTCTTAGAAATTTCTTCTGATAGTGGTTTGATGATTACTGGATCTGATCCTGCGGGAGTATTCTATGGCATACAAAGTTTTATGGCTTTGTTACCTATTAATGTTTTTCAATCACCTCAGTCAAGCATAGAAGTTTCCAATGTTTACATTGAAGATGCTCCCCGTTTTCCTTACCGCGGTCAGCACTTGGATGTATGTAGAAATTTCTTTTCAAAGAAGGCAGTTTTTAAGCTTCTTGATATCATGTCTTTTTATAAGCTGAATCATTTACAGTTATATTTGTCTGAAGATGAAGGATGGCGTATTGAAATTAAAGAATTGCCAGAACTGACAATAGTAGGAGGACAGCGTCAACACAATTCAAAGGAAGCAGCTGCTCTACATCCATCGTATGGTAGTGGACCCAATGCCTATGAAGAAAACACATTTGGGAGTGGGTTTTATTCAAGAGAAGATTTTATAGAGATACTTCAATATGCAACTGAAAGACATATTAAGGTCATTCCAACGATTAATTTTCCTGGACATGCAAGAGCGGCAATTAAGGCTATGGAGGCAAGATATAAATATTATATGGAAAAAGGAGAAGAAACCTTAGCCAATGAATACCGTTTAATTGATCCAAATGAACAGTCAAAATATTATTCTGCACAAGGTTATGATGATAATGTAGTAAATGTAGCAAGAGAATCAGTATATAAATTTTATAGTACAGTTATAAAAAGTATTAGCGATTTATATAATGAAGCAGATGTACCATTTACTTTTTTTCATACAGGAGGAGATGAAGTTCCCCAGGGATCCTGGTCAGATTCCCCGATGATTAATGATCTCTTAGAATCTATGGATAAAAAGATACATCCGATGGATCTTCAAATAAATTTTTTCCGCAGAGCAGTTAAAATGTTGGAAGATTACAATGTAAAAATTGGTGGTTGGGAAGAAGTTGTTTTGAAAAGGATGGAAAATAGAGATGGGGGAGGGACAGAGATCAATCCTGAATTTATAAACAATAAAGTGATTCCTTACTTTTGGATTAATGCCTGGGGACAAGAAGATTTAGCTTATCGCTTAGCAAATCATGGTTATGAAGTAGTGTTGTGCAATGTTACAGATTTTTATTTTGATTTAGCTTATGATAAAGACCCTAAAGAGCCAGGTTTATATTGGGGCGGCTTTAATAATACCAAAGATGCTTTTGAAACAGCCCCCCTTGATTTATTTAAGACAACAACAACAACGACTAGCGGGAAACCAATTGATGTTGATAATACTTTTAAAGATAGAGAGCGTTTAAAAGAGAAAAATAAAAAGAATATTATTGGGGTTCAGGCACAACTTTGGAGTGAAACTATCAAAGGCGATGGGATGCTAGAATATTTTTATTTGCCAAAGATTATTGGGTTTTCTGAGACAGCTTGGAAAGAGCGAAAATGGGAAACAATAGATGACAAAAAGTCTCGAGAAAAAGAAATGTTAAAATCATGGAATATTTTTGCTAATACTATTGCAAGAAAAGATCTTCCAAGATTGTATTCAATTTTTGGTGGATTTAATTATAGAGTACCTACACCAGGCGCAGTAATTGAGGATGATCTTTTAAAAGCAAATACTGAATTTCCCGGTCTCGAAATTCGTTATACCATGGATGGCGCTGACCCTACAGCAAAGTCTACTTTGTATGAAAAACCTGTGAAAGTCACAAAAAATGTGAAACTACGTTCATTTGATTCAGCAGGAAATAGCAGTCGAATATCTGTAGTAAAGTATAAATAAAACTATGTAATGGTAGGTTGATAACAGCGAATAAATTCATCTGGCATTCGCTGTGGTTTACCATTTTTTATATTCAGTGACACCCAATCTGTTTCAGCCCGTAAAATTGTCTTTTGATCATCCATACGAATGATTTGATATTTGCGCATACTTCGAAAACGATTATCATTTGTTGCTATCCAGGTACCAACAATTAGATTATCATTTATAAAGGTTGCAGATAAATAATTTATTTCATGTCGTTTTGCTACCATGGCTACGCCTATAGATAAACAATCATTTACGGATAAACCTAAACTTTCAGAATGTTCATATGCTGCTTTCATCATCCAGTCAAGGTATACTTGATTATTTGCATGGCCTAATTGATCAATTTCATTATTGGAAACTTTTATAGATACTGTAAATGGGTTAGGATAATCCCAAATTAGTTGGTCAATATTTTCCTTAATTGATTCCATTTTAAATTAATAAAAATTGATGCTAAAATTTTCTTCTATAATCAATCTTCATCGATATTTCACCGCTATCAATATCTTTATCTAATTTAAATTTTCCTCTGGTAAGAGCTTCAATATTATGGAACATTCCATCTTTATGTGCAAATTCTCGTTCAAGCGTTGTCCATAACATAACTACCAATGATTTATGTAATTGCTTTCCATAAAAGATTTTTATTTCCTCCGAGAAAAGTTTTTCTGTAAGTACGCTTTTAACAACATAGTGTTTTATTGTATTAAAAAAGTTCTTTTTATCCAAAGCGATATTTATCCATTCATCTCTGCTCTTATTAAATAAAACTGTTCGCATTCGGAGTCGTTCATCAACACTAGGCCCATATTCAGGGTCCTCTAAATGTCTTATCAATAGATTTCTATCCATAACAGATGTCCAGTCTTTCCGTATTTCGTTTATATGATCTTTTGCTTTCTCTTTCCAGGATTGTACTTGAGAAATAATATACATTTCATCTAAACCGTTTTGGCTAAAATAATCTTTTTTGCATTGATAATAAAAATCCATGTTATTAAACATCCACCAGTCTCCTAATCGATCACGATTTGCGCTTCGTAATGCTACCATAATAGCTTCAGCCCAAATATCTAATTCTATAATCCGTTTTACTTTATCAAAAATTGTATCATTTCGGGCATTCTGTATATCTTCTGTTGCAAGGTTTTTTTCATTTTTCAATGCTTTTATCATCTGATCAAAAATCTTTTGATCTTCAGCAATTTCTTGAACCAATGAAATAATTCCATCAAACCCCATCTTTTTAAAATCGTCAGTTTTTATTTCAAATGCTATTTCACTATCTATGTCAACTGGTTCTTTGTCTTCTGATTTATGGATATAATTATTTGAATCATAAATTAGATTTCCATCTTTGTCTTTCATTTGGAAATCAAGAGGCATTAGTAATAATTAAATTAGATAATTGGTTAAATAACATCTTTTATAATGTGGAATCTAAGTTAATTACAAATATAATTGTTTTGAGAAAAGCTGATAAAGAAAAAACTAAAGAAGGGATAATTTGATAGTGGGCCCTCAGGGACTCGAACCCCGGACCAACGGATTATGAGTCCGCTGCTCTAACCAACTGAGCTAAGGGCCCAATAATGGGTGCGAAAGATAATAAGAGCCTCTCGATATACCAAGATTATTGAGGGGCTCTTGTCTATTATCAGTCTTAAAATATTTACTCAATTTAATATTATATACAGTTCCAAGCACGAGGTAGGTTTGTGCCAAGAATTGCCACTTGGCGGACTTAATTCGGCGGACTAAAGGTATCCACTCCCTTGCGGAGTGACTAATTAAAGATAAT
>CEVM01050248.1_pt1 | contig 20137 bp, 15 predicted proteins | sample 531481 | NCBI WGS metagenome assembly CEVM01 (sample SAMEA2623649, study PRJEB7988) | marine metagenome | biome: marine biome (ENVO:00000447); feature: mesopelagic zone (ENVO:00000213) & marine oxygen minimum zone (ENVO:01000065); material: "saline water (ENVO:00002010), including plankton...
TCAATACCAATCTCGGCTCTTGCGAGTTACTTGTTCGTCGTCACGCCAGCGCTGGTATTTACTAGACTCCTGGGATTACTGTTACTTGTGCTGGTAGCCCAACGGCACACCAGTTGGGGCAAAGGCAGGAGTATAAAGTTGCGAAGCTTTGTCTTGGTCGGAGGTGCGAACGGTCTAGTGTCCGGTTTCCTGGGAACGCCTGGGCCGCTCGTCGCACCGTTTTACCTTGCCTATGGGCTCACCGGAGTTGGGTTTGTGGGTACTGTCGCCGCTAGCGCACTGATCACGCAGCTACCCAAGATTCCCGTGTTTGCTAGCAACGCATTGCTGGGTATTGAAGTCCTATATCTAGCCGCCGTCATGGGAGTGATGGCCTTTGTAGGCTCAATAGTGGGGAAGCGGATATCCGGCAAGGTGTCCGAGCGGTGGTTTCTAGCGTTCGTCGAAACCCTACTTGTTTTGAGTGGCCTAGCCCTGATTGTACAAGGCTAGGCTCTGCTACCGCTAAGTAAAAGGGTTGTAGCTGCGCATTCGATCGGATCGCAGATTAGTGCCCATACCTAACACTAGCCATTTCCTCCGGAGTCAGGGCCAGCGACGGCATCAACTCATTCACGTCGGCCACCTTCTCCAATTCGTTCACCCGGCGGATAATCTCCTCGGTACGGGTTGAACCTAGAACCGGCTCCAACAGGTCACGGGCTTTCTTATTTACGTTCTCGGTGTCCATCGGGTTCTGGCGAGTGCCATAGGCGTGGGGGGTAAAATGCTCCACCGTCCTGCCATCATTCAAGACCACCTCCACCTTGGCGCTGCGGGGAGCATCCCGGTCCATAAGAGCTGCTGAAGGCACCAGGCTCACCCGCTCTTTCACCGCTAAGAGTTCAGGGTCCGACATACGCTCATAAGCGTGGGTGGACTCGAAAGTTACCGAACCGTCGATCAGAGCCAGTGCAACCATGTGCTGACAATTTACGTCGGGCATGGACCGTCCGTTGACGATGCGAGCTCCGTCCTCCGGAAGGTTGACGGTGACACTCGCCACATTATCCACCGTCAATCCGTGCTCACGATGCAGCGCAAAGAATGCGCCCAGAGCAGCCTGGATGGGATATCCAACCGGGTAAGGCTTGATGGCCGTTTCAGTTACCCAGAAATGACTGCCCAGGTCCTTAATCATCTCTTCGGGCGACGGTGAAGGCGACAGGGCGTCCAATACGTTATGTTCACCTTCCAGAATGTCCCAAACTCCGGTGAACCCTTCATACACCATGGCGGCGGCAGTGACTCCGTTGCGAGCACCCATTCCGGAGAAGTCGAAAGCCTTTTCCACGTGCTCGCTGTCCCGTACCCAGCTCCAAAGCCCCGAAACCTGTTGAGCAGCGTAGGACAAAACGTAGCGCATGCCTGCCTCGTCCAACTTGGCGATGGACGCTGCCGACGCCGCTGCGCCCATGGTGGAACTAGTGCCCTCCGCGCTGCGATGGCCTCCCCGAACCAGGTCCGGTCCCAGAGCGATGAGGAAGCGGCAGCACACGTCATACCCCAGCACAACGGCACGGAGCAACTCCTCTCCCGAACTACCCTCACGCTCCGCCATGGCCAGCGCGGCGGGTACCACTGAGCATCCCGGATGGGCCTTGGTGAACGGCTCGAAATCGTCCGTTTCATCGGCATGGCCGAACATCCCGTTGGCCAGCGCTGCGTTCACGGCGGAGGTTCTTACGTCGGTCGCCAGTACGGACGATTCAGGCACGCCGCCCAGACGCCGTGCGTACTTGGTAGCCATCTCTCCTGGAACCAGGCGAGCGCCGGAGACCATGGCGGCCAAGGTATCCAGGATGCGGTGCTTCCCGGCTTGGGCAATCTCAGGTGGCAAACCCGTGTCTCTAGCTTGCACCATGAATCGGGCCAACTGTCCGGTGATGTCCGTAGCGGCCATTGGTCTTATTCCTCCATCTGTGATTGGGTCAGGCTCCCATCCGAAGCCAGTATTCGGCGGATAAGCGGGTCCTTTACACCAGCGGCCAAACCTTGGTGGCCAGGGATTCCATCTGGCGGCGTATGTCGTCGATACTTTTGCTGAGGCGTATAAAGTCCACCGTCATATGGCTGACTCCCATCTCTTCGTACCGCCTTATGTCACCGGCAATCTCTTCAGCGTGGCCGGTGAAGAGCTTCCGTTCCTCGGACGGCGAGAAGGAAGGTGCGCCACCTTCAGGAACAAACTCATATTGATGGGTACGGTAGATGATGTCGATATCCGACATGCTCCGCCCGGCCTGCTCGGCTTGTCTGGAAAGACGCCGCATCCCGGCGGCCAGTGCCTCAGGCTCTCCCATTGGGAACTGGGGGTTGGAGCCGATGGGATACCAACCGTTACCCAGTTGGGCGGCACGCCGGATGGCGGGGCGGCTTTCGCCACCGACCCAGATGGGAGGATGGGGCTTCTGCACCGGCTTGGGCAAGAAGGATATGTTGGAAAAACTGCAATATTCGCCCTGGAAGGACGGATTGTCGCTGGTCCACAGTTCTTTGAAAGCCCGGATGTACTCATTGGTGACCGCTCCCCGCTCTTGGAAGGGCGGCAGCCCCAAAGCCTCAAACTCCTCTTGCATCCAACCCACGCCTACTCCCACGATGACCCGGCCTTGGGAGAGGACGTCCAGCGTCGCCAATGCCTTGGCCGTCACCACCGGGTTGCGGTGCGGGACAATCATGACGCTGGTACCCAAGCGAATCGTCTTGGTCTGACCGGCCAGGAAGGCCAACACCGTCAACTGCTCCATGGACTCGCCGGTGACCGACCCCGGAAACTCTCCGCCCTCGGTATATGGATAGGTTGACGATATCTCGTTTGGAACAACGATGTGGTCGCTGGCCATCAGGCAGTAATATCCCAGTTCTTCGCCATGCCGGGCGATGATTCCCAGGTTCTCCGGAGTGGCCATGGGTCCCCGTCCGGGCAGGGTAAATCCGTATTTCATAAGAGCGATTCCTCCGGTTGTTCTGAAGATCGGCGTGTTTCCGTGACCATCATATTACCCACCACAACCGTCACACCAGCGGAGTGCCGTGTCCATGCAGATTAGTGACGCAGACTCTCCATGGATTCCGGCCTTCGCCGAAGTAACGGAGTACCGCCATGACTCTCTCGTCATTCCCGTGGAGACGGGAATCCAGTAAGTTGGGTGGACAGAGTGTACCATTTGGAAATAAAGCTTCCCTGGACCCCGGCCTTCGCCGGAATGACGGGGGCTTGAGTGACGCGATCAGATGGGTACATCACGACCTATCCAGCCATCAACTCCTCAACCACCTTCCAGGTCCGGGCCAACGCTCCCCGGTGGTTCTCCACGTTTCCGGTTAGAGCAGAACCATCTTTTCTAGCCACTGAAGCCACAAACTCATGCATTTGCTCATCAGTTCGGATGCGCTGAACATCAACCAGGTTGAGGTAGAGTTGGTTCAGGTCATTGAAATCCCAGCCGACCTGGAAGAAGGCGGAGGGGGTACCCAGCACTAAACTCTCTAGCGTAACCGTTGATGCCATGGATAGAGAGAATAATGATGCCGCCAACAATGCCCGGTTAGAGATTGTGCTGTCCCCATCGAAATGGATGAAGGGTAAAGGCTGGCAGGTTAACTCCAGAACTTCCATATGGCGTGTTCGAGGATGGGGCCGCACGATGACCGACGGAAGGTCTAGGTCAATCTTGGACAACGATTCAGCTAGGGAAACAACGGCGTCGACGGTGTCTTGGGTGATGGGTGAGCCGAAGAAGGATATGACCGAAGCATCCCCGGCCAATCCATAGTGCTCGCGCACCGTTTCACTCTCGTCCGGTTCCACGAGATTGGACAAGACCTCCAGATGGCAATCACCGGTCACGCCTACGCTGGCCGGGTCCGCGCCCAATCGAATCACTTCTTCGTAGCAGCCTTTGTTGGAGACCATGAACCGGCACGGAAAATCTTCCGGGGTCATGGAGTCAATCTTGCTTAGCGTTCCGATGTCCACCACCATCCCGGTGGGTACCCCAATCTCTTTAAAGGCTCGTATCAGAGGCCACTCGCCCTGGTTACTGCTGGAACCCAGAATAGCCGCTGTAGTCTCCTTGCCTTCGATCAGCTTTCGGGCATTTGCGAATTCCATCGGTCCACGGTTGATGGCCAGGTCGAGGAACTGGGCCTCATGTCCAAGACTCAAGGCGTGTTCGTATACCGGTCTGATTTTGTTTTTATTTCCTGGGTCGTGGGCCGCGAACAGTAACATCCAATCCACCCTATCCGGTCTGGCCAGCCTCCCCGGCCATGGCCGCCTGCCGCGCCTCGGCGAGCCTGGTTTGGCTGGCGACAGTTCTCTCGTGGGACGGTCCCAACACCCGATTCCGCGCCGCCAAGGTTTCTTCATGCAGGTCGATGGCCCGTTGGTACGAGCCGACGGCGCAGTAGCTGTTAGCCAGGCTGCTCCGGCTCCGTAGCGTATCCGGATGGTCCAATCCCAGCGCCGCTGCCCGCTTCGTTAAAATATCTTGAAACAACCATATCGCTTCCGGGTACCGTCCGGCGGCGTAGTAGGTGTTGGCGATGCGGCTGCGGAACCGCAGGGAGTCGGGGTGATCCGGGCCTGATCGGACTAACAGCAGGTTAAGAATCTGCCGGTACAGGGACAATGCCCGATCGAACCTACCGGCGTACCGGCACGCCCGAGCGAGGTCGTTGCGGATGGCCAGAACCCTTGGGTGGACCGGATCCAAGTCAACGTCCAGGCGAGTCAGAACCTCATCAAATAGCTCGATGGCTGCCTGGTAACGACCGGCTGCATAGTGACTTCTGGCTTGACGCTCCAGAGCGTCCAGGGGTTCCGGTTGACCGTGGCTAGGTTCTGTCACAATCCGTTGCTCAGAACGCCATCTCTAGCACTTCCATCACTTGCTCCGGCTTGGTCATCGGGATGGCGTTGGTCTGTGCCGGACGATCATGCAAGACTTCTTCGGCGATGATTGGCAGGTCTTCCCTGGGAATCTCAAGCTCCCGAAGGCGATGGGGCATCCCCATTCCCAGAATCAAATCATCCACCGCCCTGGCGGCGGCTTCGGCGGCCGCCTCGTCGCTCATGCCCCGGGTATCGATCCCGGCCGACCGAGCTAAGAGCGCCTGCTTATCGGCGGAAACCGGCCGGTTGTATTCCATGACGTAGGGTTGGGTGACGCACGATGTGTACCCATGGCCCACTGCGTACCGGACGCCGATGACATGACCGATGGCATGGCTGAGTCCGGTCGCGAAATTGGGCGCTCCCATCATCGACATCCATGCTCCCATCAGACACCCAAGCCGGGCGTCCAGATCGTGGTTAGACTCGCGAGACCTGGGCAGGCCGCTAAATAGCATCTCAGCGGCGGACAAGATAGGAGCGTCGATGGCGGGTTGGTTACCTGTGGTGTAAAGCCGTTCGATGCAGTGGTCCAAGGCTTTCATGCCGGTGGAAAGCCACAGCCAGTCCGGCGTGCTGACAGTCATCTCCGGGTCCAATACGATGAGATTGGCGTATAGATCCGGGTGCCGTACCCTTATCTTGTGTCCAGCTTGGCCGTCCAGCACGCACCCGCTGCCCATGTTGAACTCCCCAGCAGACAGGGTTGTGGGGATGGAGACCTGCAACGGCAACTGCACCCCAGTCAGGTCCGGAGTGAGGACACCGTTGTACTCCCGCGTCACCTCAAGCAACCGCTCAACGGTGTTAATCTCCAGAGCCATCATGACGCCAATCATCCTAGAGGCGTCAGAGATGGTGCTACCGCCCACGCCCACCAGAGTATCAACCCCGGAGTCTAAGGCCATCCTGGTGACTTCCACCGCCGCCTCCATGGGCGCTCTTTGGGTCAGGCCGGAAAATGTCCCAACCAGGGTGTCGCCCAGGCCCGCAGCCGTGCGGCGAACGGCGTCGGTTTTTTCAGCCACGGTTTTGCCGGAAAGCAGCATCACCCGCTTGCCTCCCAGATTCCCGACCTCTTCCTTGAGTTCGTCGACTTTCCCTCGGCCAAAGATAACCCTGGATGGAACCGCCGGATTGTATTCTCCCTGCAAGACTGGCATGGGTGATTATGTCTCCTATATGGTTTGGATCCAGATTATCGGGAAGAACGAGAGTTCAATCCGCTAAGGGAATCACTAGATAGACTCTAGGTTCCCCACCCACAACGCGGGTTGTGTGACCCTGCCCCGTGAGATCTTCTGCCAGCAGAACGTCTCCGGGACCGCACCGGCGAACCGTGCCGTCTCCCGTGGAGATTTCGATGTTTCCGGACAGGGTAACCGTGTACTGACGCCGGGGCGCAGTGTGGTAGTCGAGGAAATAGTCAGGAGCGCTGCGGCGGATAGTGAATCCAGAAGCATTCTCCATCGGCGTGCCGTCCCCGTGAGCCCCTTCAGTGTCCACGAAAGGCTCGAAAGGGGGCAGAAAATCTTCGATGTGAGACTTCCCGTCGTCTCCGGTGTAGACCCTAACATAGCTTGGCATGGTTTCTTCTCCGGCGGTCAGCATTCAGCTATCAACGGTCAGCCTAGGCTCAAGGCCTGGGCGCCGGTGCTAATGGTACATGATTCTAGATGAGCGTCAAGAAATCCGGGAGGCCGGCGGGATCAAAGGGCTTGTTCGACCCGATGCCTCAACCCACCGATCCATGACCGCAGCATACTGTTTGAGGAGGCGGCAAGCAGTGACCGGACCATCATCCCGTAGACCCACAAGCGGGTTATTTTGGACGGATGGTTGGGATTCAGCCAATCCCCGTTGCCGGCTAGTTCCGCCAGGGTAGCCAGACCGATGAGCACCGGCCACAGGGTTGCCAGCCGCAGGCGCCGGTACCGCCGTGGAATGGCAAGCACATATTCTTCCGCAGCCTGGAAATGGACCAAGGCGATGCGGATGCCGTCCACCAACATCGGACGGGCTTGGCTTGAGGTGGACGGGTCTAGCAACGCGTCAGGCGTTAGTCCATGCGCCTCAAGTTGGTCCTGCGGGAAATAGCAGCGGCCCAGCCGCAGGTCCTTGGGTACGTCGCGGAGGACATTGGTCATCTGGAGGGCTTTCCCGAACCTGATTCCCATCTCGCCCATGCCTGCAGCGTCCCAACGAGAAAGACCGCGGGTGTGCGCAATGGAGATGGCCGTCCAGAACTCCCCGACGCATCCCGCCACAAGATAGGTGTAACGGTCCAACGCTGCGGAGTCGGGAAGAGCGGCTATATTCTCGGAGTCCTCGGTTGGAAACGTCGTCAGGTCGGCTTCCATCCCTAGGGACAGGGTACCCACCACCGCTCGGATGAGGGCGCGGTCTTCTTCGCCAACCGTCTCCAACAACGAGATTATCTGGGGCAGCGACGACAGCAGCACCCGTTCTTTGGGCAGGGCCTGTTTGTCGGTGAGGAGCAACCCGATGCGGGCTAGCGATTCAGCGTCCGCCGGGCCTTGAACCTGGGTACGAAAACCTAACAGATGGCTGAGACGTTCATCAGGAGGTAGAAGCCGGGTGTCGGAGATGGTGTCGGCGGCTCTGGCCAGCAGGTAAGCCAAGCCGATGGGTGTCCGCAGGTTGCCGGGCAGTACTCTCAGAGTGAGGTAGAAGCTTCGGGAGACCCCCTTCAGCAAGCCGCCCAGTAGCCGCTTTCTGTCGGCGGGCGAGACTAAGGGCAGCGACGATGGGGGTGTAGAAGCCGAGGCCGGGATCTTCTCAGTTGCCACTCTAACCTCTACTGGCGGGGTACAAACCTGGCGTTCCGGACGACTTAAGCCGGAATCGCTGCCTCAACCGGAGACGAAAATTCCCTGACTTCGGTGTTTTCCAAGGCCATCTTGACCAGTTCATCCACGTCCAGCACGGATTCAAGTCTGACCACCGTCTCCAGATCAGACCTGGTCTCCGGATGCTTGGGAACGAACAGGGAGCAACAGTCCTGGTCCGGCTGGATGGACGTGGTATAGGTACCCAGGGCCCGGGCAACGTCAACGATTTCTTCTTTGTTGTATCCAATCAATGGCCGGAGCACCGGCATGTTAACCACGGCGTCGATCGCAGCGATGTTCTCCAGTGTCTGAGAGGCTACCTGACCGCAACTCTCTCCGGTGAGGATCGCCATGGATTTGTGACGGCGGGCCAATTCCTCAGTCACCCGCATCATGAACCGCCGGTAAAAAATGACCCGGTAGGCCGGCGGGGTCGAGAGGATAATCTTCTTCTGAATCTCACCCAAGGGAACCAGATGGAGCTTGGACCCGTACTGGAACTTGGTCAGGTGCTGGGTCAGGTCCACCACCTTCTCGATGGATGACATGTTAACCAGGGGATAGCTGTGGAAATGAACGAACTGCACCTGGCAGCCTCGCTTCATCAGTTGCCACGCCGCCACAGGAGAGTCGATTCCGCCGGAGAGCATGGCAGTCACCAACCCGCTGGTCCCCACCGGCAATCCGCCATAGCCGCGGACTTCGTCGAAGTAAATCAGTATCTCTTTGGCTAGCACGTCCAAGTGGATGTGTAGGTCCGGGTGGGTCAGGTCCACCCTGGCTCCGGTAAGGTCTTTCACGTACTGGCCCATGTCCCTGTTTATCTGGTCCGACTTGACCGGGAAACGTTTATCGGCCCTATTGGCGGTGATGCGGAAAGAATCAAAGGACTTGCCTTCCAGCAATCCGGAAAGAGCAGTCTTCACCTGTTCCAGATCCGTTGGCGCGGAATAGCTCTTGAAAAACTTGGCGACGCCGAAGCAGTCTTGAACCCGGTCCCTAACCTCAGGCCAAGCTTCTTCATCCTTAAGCGTGAGGCCCACCATCATGTGGCCCTGCCACACGCGCTCGACTCCCGAGCCCTTGGTCGCCGTGCGTAGATTGGCCACCAACTTCCTCATGAACCAAGGACGGTTGTTGCCTTTCAGAGCTAGTTCGTGGGTTTTTACGATTACGTAGGTCTTCATACACCAATCATGAAGCGAATATCAAATAATCCGGCGGAATAATCTCGCGGCTTGGGAAGCGTTGACCACAGGAGGTATTGTACGACAAAAGCGGGCGTTAAGGAGAATAACGAGCGTCCGACAGTATGGGTTGGATTGAGGGGTGCTGCATAGCCTTCACCGGATTCAGCCGCCACAGCGCTGCGTTATCCACCCCATGGGAAAGTTATCCACCGAATTCCGGCAGTTATCAACCCATCAGAATCAAATAGTTGGGCTCACCGCTGGTGCCTTCCGTTTGCCCTGAGCTTGTCGAAGGGCACTTCCGCCGACGGGTGGTTCGACAGGCTCACCACGAACGGGAGTGGGTGAGCCTGCATTTTATGAGATTCGCTGGCCGCTAGGCGAAGATTGATTCCTTGATGGAAAGTACGTCCCGACGTAGGATTGTGTCCTCGTTAATCTCGCCGTTGATTTTCCCAGCGCCGTGAATCACCGTGGCGTGATCCCGGCCTCCCAGGAACCGCCCTACCTGAGTCGGAGTCATTTCCAACTCGTTAATCAGCAGATACATCGCCACCTGCCGGGCTTGAGCAATCTTCTGGGTACGCCCCCGCGCCAACAAGGCGTCGGTAGCCACCCTGAAGTGGGCGGCCACCGCCTCAAGGATGCGCTCCGGGTCGATGGCGTGCCGGTCAGCATCGGCGGTCATTTCCTCCAGGATACGAGCCGCCGATTGGACCGTGATTGGCGTACTCAACAAATCGGCTTGGGCAATCATACGGTTCAAGCAGCCTTCCAATTCCCGCACGTTCTTGTGTACCCGTTTGGCGATCAACTCGATAACGCTTTCACCCACCCGCACTCCCAGGTTCCTGGCCTTGGATAGGAGAATAGCCATGCGGGTTTCCAGGTCCGGAGGCTGGATGTCGGCCAGCAATCCCCATTCGAAACGGGAGCGAAGCCGGTCTTGCAGCATGGCCAAGGCCTTGGGCGGCCGGTCCGACGTTATGACAACTTGGTGCCCCGAGTTATGCAAGTCATTGAACGTGTGGAAGAAGCTCTCATGGGTTTGCTCCTTCCCGCTCATGAACTGCACGTCATCCAGCAACAGCACCTCTACGCTGCGATACCGCTGGCGGAACGCCTCGGTAGTCCGGTTGCCGATGGACGTTATGAAGTCGTTGGTGAACTGCTCGGACGTTACGTACCGAACCGTCAAACCGTGAGATGACGCAGTGTGGCCGATGGCGTGGAGCAAGTGTGTCTTACCCAATCCCACGCCGGAATAGAGGAATAGCGGGTTATAGCTCTTCCCCGGAGCATCCGCTACCGCTTTGGCGGCGCTGTAGGCCAGTTGGTTAGACGGTCCGACCACGAAGGAGTCGAAGGTGTACTTGGGATTAAAAACGGTTGCCGGTTGTGCCGGTGGCTTCACCAGCGCTTCATTTCGGTCCTGCCGTTCCTGGCCGGCTTCAGCCGATTCTAGTCCCGTTGCCTGGCCGGTCAACGACACCGATGCATCCTGGGTTTCCTGGCCCTGCTTGACTCTAAAGAGAACATCCAGAGGCCGCTCGGTAACCTTCTCCACCGATTTCTGGATGGCGTTGTACATGCGGCGTTCCAGCCAGGCCACGGCAAAGGGAGTCGGCGCCTCCACAATGAATTGATGTTCGTCGTAGGAAACCCCGTCTGTTTGCTTCAACCATGTTTCAAAAGTAGGTCTAGGTAGCTGTAGTTGAAGCTCACCTAGTACGGCTTTCCAAATCTCTCTGGTGGATTGTTCATTCATGGCCCAAATGCTCCAATTTCACACACAGTTGTCTAGCCAGACACACAACAAACCCAGATGGTAGCGCTGGACCGGCCCAGATGTAGCCGACATGGATAACCATTTCGCGTCCCTCCCGGCCGGGTGGGAGGAAACGCCGGCTTGGGTCTTGGATGATTGGTGGATCTACTAACGGTCCTTAAACGATAGATCCAGAGTCTGGCAAACCTGCCTGGAACTATCGGAAAGGCGTTGAACGTCCTACGCGGGTCCGGCAATCTTTCAAGGAGATCTACGCGCCGTGACCCGGTCCCATCACTTTCATCACGCCCACGAGAGGCAAATTAGCAACCTTTACAGATTATGTCAATGCGGAAGCGTACCAATTTGGTGGGCAATTTTCAGGCGCAAACTACGCCCGATGGCCCTTCCATATCTGGCGCGTCGAAATCCGATCATGACCCATGGCTCCTAATTTGCGGAGCCTAGCCCCGGCATATATAATCGATTCAACGTCTCTAGCACCCCAACGATGCATCTAGGCTGACCGGCTAGGTGACAAGAACTTCATACGGATCGGTGACCACCAGAATAACCTTATTCCGATGGATATTTCATCCGGTTGGCCCTCCCGAGCATCAAATAAAGCAAATAAGGGGATCAAAGGGGGCGTCCGGACGACCCCCTTATGATTTGTGAGCTCGAACATCGCATCTCTGGCCAAGAGGAAGCTAATGCCCCGAAAGAAACCTACTCGCTTCAACGAGACTGAAGACTCCGAAGTTGCTATCGCCCAGTCCCCGGAGGGCATGCCGGAAGGGTTGACCGCCGGTGACTTGGTGGATTCCTACACCAAGATGATTCTGGTCCGAACCTTGGACGAGCGCATCTGGGCATTGAACCGTCAGGGCAAAGTACCCATCGCCGCCTCTTGCCAGGGCCACGAGGCCGCCCAACTGGGCAGTCTGCTGGCCGCTCAGAAGGACGGCCGCTGCTTCATGTTCCCGTATTACCGCGACTTGGGTCTGAAGATGGCTGCTGGCCTCACCCCTACTCAGGTGATGCTATCGTTCATGGGTAAAGAGGGTGAGCCGTACAGCAACGCCCGCCAGTTCCCCCTGCAAGGCGCAGACCTAGAGCACAACATCATCCAGATATCCAACGTGGTAGGGGCCGGCCTAACCCAGGCGGTTGGCTACGCCCTAGCCTGCAAGATGCAGGGTGAAGACACCGTGGTTCTGACCTACTTCGGTGACGGCGCCTCCAGCCAGGGTGAAGCTCACGAAGCGATGAACTTCGCCGGCGTCCACCGGCTACCGGTTATATTTATCTGCGAGAACAATCATTACGCCATCTCGACACCGCAGCGCCTCCAGATGGTGACCGATGATATAGCATCCAGGGCTCAAGGCTACGGCTTTCCGGGATTCACCGTGGACGGTATGGACCTTGCCCGGTGTTACGAGGCCACAAGAGAAGCCATCAACCACGCCCGGACTCAGGGACCGGTGCTGCTGGAGATGCAGGTGGAGCGGCTGATGCCCCACACTACCGATGACGATCATCTTCGCTACCGTACCCAAGAGGAATTGGACGGTATCCACCAGCGCGACCCAGTGGCTACTTTCGGCGCTGACCTCTTGGCCATGGGCATAATAACCGAGGAAAAGGCCGCGGCGATCAAAGCCGAGGCCCTCCAAGCCATCAACGATGCCACCGACGCCGCTGATGCCGCCAATCCCCCGGACGCCTCCACGATGTGGGGCCGGGTTTATAGCGAGTAAGGGGGGATTATGGCTGTAAAGAACGTTATTGAAGCCGTCAGGGAAGCCCTGCGGGAAGAGATGCAGCGGGACTCCAAGGTATTTATCTTGGGTGAGGACGTGGGGCGGCGCGGCGGGGTTTTCCTAGCGACCCAGAATATCATCGATGAGTTCGGCGAGTCCCGGGTTATCGACACCCCGCTGGCCGAAGCGTCCATCATGGGAATAGCCCTTGGGGCGGCGTTCCAGGGTATGCGACCGATTCCCGAGGTCCAGTTTTCCGACTTCATTTGGCCCGCCATGAACCAACTCATCGGCGAGACCGCCAGGGCCTGCTACGGCACTAATGGTGCCCTTCCCGTACCCATGACAATCAGGGTGCCATACGGCGGGGGAATCAGAGGCGGTCTGTTTCACTCGCAGAACGTGGAAACCATCTTCTTCCACACGCCTGGACTCAAGGTTGTCGCTCCGGCGACTCCTTACGACGCAAAAGGACTTCTCAAGTCGGCCATACGGGACAATAGCCCCGTCGTATTTCTAGAGCACAAAAAGACCTACCGCCTGGTTCGGGGAGAATTGCCGGAGGAAGAATATACCCTCCCCATCGGACAAGCCGAAGTCAAACGGGCCGGTGAGAACATCACGATAGTCACCTACGGGCTGATGCTCCACTACTGCTTGGAAGCGGCGGAAGCGGTGGCAGGGGAAGGCATAGACGTGGAGGTAGTGGACCTCCGTACCCTAAGACCGCTGGACAAAGAAACCGTGCTTAACTCGGTCAAAAAGACGGGCAAGCTGCTCATCGTCCATGAAGACAACGTCACCGGTGGGGTAGGTGCCGAGATTGCGGCCCTAGTCGCCGACGAAGCTTTCGAGTACCTGGACGGGCCGGTAACCAGGCTATGCGGGCCGGACGTGCCCACAATGCCCTTCGCCCAGACTCTGGAAGACGAATATATGCCCAACACGGACAAGATAGCCCAGGCACTGCGTAAGCAGGCTGCGTATTAGCGGCGGGTGGTGAGAGATTGGCGATGATTCTTGAGCTTCCTCATGTAGGCGAATCGGTGGTCGAAGGCACCATCGGCAAGTGGCTGAAACAGCCTGGCGATAAGCTGACGCGGTTCGAGCCTCTGGTCGAGGTGATTACTGACAAAGTAACCATGGAAGTGCCCTCCCCGGTCGACGGCTCTCTCCTGAAGATTCTGGCCCAGGAAGGAGAAACCGTTCCCATGGGAGCGGCCATTGCCGAGTTGGAAACCGCTGACGGCTCCAGTGGCGCAGCGCCGACGCCAGTATCGGTACCCACCATCGCAGTCCCAGCGGGACCAGCTGCAACGCCAGCGAGTACTCAGCAAGCTGTTCCCACCGGCACTACGGGGTATCTGGTCAAGAACATCAATCCGGTAGGCCCCACGGGCGGCGGTGTTGGGACGGAACAAGAAACCCGAGGGACCGAGCAGGTCGAAGAAACAGCGCCGGTATCTCGTCCTTCATCTGCCCCAGCCACCGGCGAGGCTCCCGGCGGACCCAGCCGTCCCTCTCCGGCAGTGCGCCGCCTAGCCAAAGAGCACGGCGTGGATCTGGCCCAGGTCAGTGGCACGGGCCTGGGAGGCCGCATAACCCGAGACGACCTGATGCGGCAAGTCGAAGGCAAAGCAGCAACCCCGGCAGCGTCGCCGCAGGCGCAACCCACTCCTGTGGACGCTGGACCTGACGAGCAGCATGTACCACTGACGCCGGTGCGCCGGATGATTGCCGAAGCCATGGTCCGCAGCGTCAGTCAGATCCCCCACGCCTGGAGCACGGTCGAAGTAGACGTCACCGGTCTAGTGGCCCTTCGCGCCCAGGTGAGAGCCGCCTTCGAGCAGCGGGAGGGAGTGGACCTCACCTATCTGCCCTTCGCCATCAAGGCGGTGGCGGAAGCATTGAAGAAATATCCTACCCTCAACGCAAGTTGGGGCGGCGACAAAATTATCCTTAAGCGCCGCATCAACGTTGGAATCGCGGTCGCGGCTCCCCATGGCCTGGTCGTACCGGTGATTCATGATGCCGACCAGTTGAGCATCGCCGGACTGGCGAAAGCGCTTCGGGACCTAACCCAGAGAGCCCGGCAGAACAAGCTCACCATCGAAGACGTGCAGGGCGGCACCTTCACCCTGAACAACACCGGGGCGTTGGGTTCCACCATCTCCTATCCCATCATCAACCATCCCCAAGCGGCGATCGTAACCACCGAGGCCATCCAGAAACGGGCAGTGGTGCGAGACGATGCCATCGCCATCCGGTCCATGATGAATATCTGCATGGCCTTCGACCACCGCATCAACGACGGGGCGGAATCGGGCGCATTCTTGCAGGGGATCAAGTCCCGCCTGGAGTCCATGGGACCTGACACCCCTATCTACTAACCTGCTTCCCGTGCCTGCCAACAACCCATGTCAGATAGTCCGGTTGGGTGCCGTGGAATACCAACATGCCTGGGATCTCCAGGTAGACCTGGCAACCAAGGTCCACGACTGTACACAGCCCAACACCCTGCTCCTACTGGAGCACCCCCCCGTCTACACTAAAGGCCGCCTGAGCAAACCCGATGATATCCTCTTGAGCGACGGAGAATTGCGCCAAATGGGGATCGGAGTGCACGAGGTGGACCGAGGCGGGCAGGTTACCTTTCATGGCCCAGGCCAACTGGTGGCGTATCCGGTAATAGATCTGCGGGAGTGGGGCGGGCCGGTCAAGTACGTTCGGACGCTGGAGCGAATCATCATCGATTCGCTGGCGGACTTTAAGATAACCGCTGAAACCATCGACGGAATCACGGGCGTCTGGGTGAACGGCGCAAAGATTGCCGCCATCGGAGTTAAGATTAGCCGAGGCATCGCCTATCACGGCTTCGCCATCAACGTCACCACCGACCTTTCCTACTACAGTCACATCGTTCCCTGCGGCATTTCTGACCGTCCTGTAACCTCCATGGCCGAGGTAATGGGCGAGGACGTGGACATGGCCATGGCGCAGTACAGCCTGGCATACCAGTTCGGTAAGGGGATGGGGTTTGGGATGGTGGAGGCGGAGTTAGAACTAATCCAGATCTAGGGAGTGTACCCATGCCGGTTTCTGACAAAGTACGGGGATTCATGGAGCAGGGCGGTTGGATCCGCCGGATGTTTGAGGCCGGGATTACCTTGAAGGCCCAGCACGGCGATGAGAACGTGTTCGACCTGTCGTTGGGTAACCCGGTGGTGGAGCCGCCGGAGGAGTTCCGGCAAGAGTTGCGCCGCCTGGCCGAGAACCCCATCAAGGGCATGCACCGCTACATGCCCAACAACGGCTACCCGGAAACCCGTCAGGCGGTGGCCGACGGTCTGAAAACCGAGACTGGCATCCCCTTCTCCGCCGGAGACATCATCATGACCTGCGGAGCGGCGGCGGCGATCAACGTGGTGCTGAAGACCATCCTGAACCCTGGAGAGGAGGTCATTCTCCTCTCACCCTACTTCGTCGAGTACGGCTACTACGTGGACAATCACTCCGGCGTTCCGGTGGTCGTGGCCACCGACGCGAATTTCCAACCGGATATGGCCGCCATCGAAGCGGCAATCACCCCCAAGACTAGGGCGATGATTATCAACTCGCCCAACAACCCCTCGGGGGTCATCTACTCCGCCGAATGCCTGCAGACCCTGGGCGACCTGCTGATCCGAAAGCAGCGGGAACACGGCTCGGAGATATTCATCATCAGCGACGAACCTTACCGCCGTCTGATCTACGACGGTTTGAGCTACCCCCAGGTATTCCCCCACTACGAAAACACCATCGTGGTCAACTCCCACGCTAAGGACCTAGCCCTGCCCGGCGAGCGAATCGGCTATATGGCCGTCAACCCAGCGTACCCACACAAAGACGAACTGGCCAACGGGCTAACCTTCTGCAACCGTACCCTGGGATTCGTGAACGCCCCGGCCCTGATGCAGCACGTAGTCCGGGCGCTTCAGGGGATTAGTGTGGACATAGCCGAGTACCAGCGGAAGCGGGACTTCCTGTACGCCGGACTTACGGAGATGGGTTACTCAGTGGTCAATCCCCAGGGTGCCTTCTACCTGTTCCCCAAGTCGCCCTTGGAGGACGACGCCGCATTCGTCGACGCATTGCAAGAGCACTTGGTGCTGACGGTGCCAGGCCGGGGATTCGGCACGCCGGGTTACTTCCGAATATCCTACTGCATGGAAGACTGGGTGCTGGAGGGGGCCATGAAGGGTTTTGCCCAGGCCATCGAACAGGTGGGGTAGTAGGGCTAGCCGTAGTTCATCATCACCGGCGGCGAAGGCGAGAGGGCGGTTTGGGACGGGGAATGATTAGGTAACAGGCGGCCGCCAGGGCGTAGATGCCCGCCAAAGGAAGCAGCGCCCAAAAATAGCCCGAGTCAGTGCGGTCGAAGATTAACCCCATCCACACCGGCGTGCTCATGGACATCAGCTGGTCCGGAAGGTGCTGCCATCCTCGAAGTGTCGCATAGCTTCTTCGTCCAAAATATTCCCCCATAAGTGACCAAGCCAACGGATTTGAGCTCTCCGAAAAAGCCAACAGAATGACGAACGCTCCCATCTGCCAGAGTTGCCCACTCTGGTTCAATATGGATAACAGAGCCACCACGCCAGTACCCATCGATATAGAGCTAATCTTCTCCTTTGACCACTTGTCTCCCATCCATCCCACTATCGGGTTGAATATCATGGTGGCCAGGGAGAGTCCGCCGATGAATACGGTGGCGATGGCAGCTCCCGCATCATCTCCCCGGCCACTCCCAACTAGGAACCAAACCATCACCGGCGCTAGAAGGAACGACATTCCCGAGTGAACGGTGTTGCGCAGCCCCACAGCCAATACCACAAGCCAAAAAGAGATGGTGGACAATGCTTCTTTGGCGGTAAAGTCAGCGTCCGTGTACACCTGCCTGTATGGGCTGGCGGCACGAGTTTCAGTTCCAACCGCCGCTGCCGGCATAGGATTCCCTTGAGCCGCGACCCTCGACTCTGGGGGAGGATCACCATCTGGCAACAGGCCCATGCTTTCAGGAGTGCGCCGAACCACTAACGCAAGAGGCACGACGATAGCCATGATGCCGATGCCCGAGACCATGGCGGCAGTGCGCCAGCCTACCGTCAGAACCAGCAACCCCATCAAAGGCGTCACCAGAAAGCCGCCCAGACCGGTGCCGGTGGAAGCCGTGGACATGGCCAGGCTTCTCCTACGCCGGAACCATTGATTCAAAGCGGGGACGGTGGCGTTATTGTAACCAGAGCGGAAGCCCAGAGAGAGCAACCCCACGAAGACCAACAGGAAATACCAGTAGCTTTTGGTTAACGTCAGCAGGATGAAGCCCACACCGGACGCAACACCGCCAAATATCAGCATGGCCCGAGCGCCCACGTGGTCGACTGCATATCCGGCAAACGGACCCAGAAGACCCGCAACACCACGTCCCAGCATGTCGGCCAGTGAGATTGCCGCCACTCCAACGCCCAACTCTTTCCGCAACGGAGTGACGTACAGAGTGAAGCCGCGGTTGAACGTACCGTGCTTCATCGCGTCGATGACCACACTAACTGCGACGATCCACCAACCGTAGAAGACCTGTTTGCGGCGGCCCCATAGAGCCTGGAGATTTACTTCAACCACCGCTATTTATCTGAGCCGCGTATATAGAGCCCACCAACCTTATAACCAATATCCTTGCCCGCCATAATGCATTGAGGAGTCCGAACTCACGAAGCAGGCCGACATTGAGGGAAACACCTAGCGCGTACCTCTTGCCGGAAGAAATACGGGGGACATGAATCACTAAAGCGTGACAGCCGACGGCAGCGTCAGTATATAACCTTTTACGTCGAGAGTCTCTCCGAGAATTGTTATTGACCGGCGTCAGCCGGAATCTCGGCCGGACTTATCAACCAATTCACACGATTTGCCCATGGCTCAGCACTAGTTGTCGAACAATCGGGCACGATCTCAAGCTAACTATCCACTGAAGCGGATCCAGCTACCCAGGGTCATCCACGATTTTCCCGGTCTCGTGGATAACTTGCTAATATACTATGGTATAGGAAGGACAAGAGTCTGTATGGCAGGAGAGCTCTGATGGTCATCACCCGCAAGATTGCCGACTACGTAGTATCGACCCAATTGGAGGATTTCCCGCCCGATGCCGTCCACGCCGCCAAGGGCGCAATCATGGACTGTCTGGGTTGCGCCTTGGCCGGTAGCCAAGAGTCATTGGCGGACATCCTATCGGAATTCGTCCTTGCCAACGGCGGAGGCCAGTCGGCCAGCGTGATTGGCCGGGGCTTCAAGGCCTCCCCGGCCGACGCAGCCCAGATAAACGGGGCCATGTCCCACGCCCTGGACTACGACGACATCACCCGTGCCCTGAAAGGCCATCCCACTGCCGTGCTCATGCCCCCCGCTTTGGCTTTGGCCGAATCGGAGGGAGCCACCGGGCGGGAAATGCTGATGGCCTACATGCTGGGATTCGAAGTGGCGTGCAGCATCGGCGACGCCATGAGCCCGGCGTATTACGACGAATTAGGCTGGCATCCCACGGGGCCGGTGGGCGCTTTAGGCGCAGCGGTTGCCGCATCCCGTCTATTGAAGCTCGACCGGGAGCAGACCGCCATGGCCATATCCCTGGCTGCGTCCCAAGCCGCCGGTCTCCGGCAGAACTTCGGCACCATGACCAAGCCCTTCCACGCCGGGGCCGCCTGCCGCACTGGGGTCACCTCCGCCCAACTGGTCGCCGCCGGATTCACCGCCAGTCTGGACGCCATCGAGGGACGGTTCGGCTTCATGCACGCCTTCTCCGGCGGAGAGGAATACCACACGGACCAGATATTAGAGAACCTGGGCAAGACCTGCTACCTGGTGGAGTCGGGCATCGAGATTAAAAAGTACCCATGTTGCGGCAGCGCCCACCTGGCACTGGACGCCACCACCCGCATCTTAGAACGGTCTCCGTTAAACGCCTCTGACATCGAAAAGATTGACGTGGAGGTGGACTTCGACCCTCCCCGCTCCCTGATCCACGACCGGCCCCTATCGGCATTGGAAGGCAAGTTCAGCATGCAATACTGCCTGGCCGCAGCGATGTTGGACGGACAAGTGGGCATGAGCGCGTTCACCGACGAACAGGTACTGAGAGCCGAAGCCCAAGCCCTGATTCCCAAGGTCAACATGCACCGCGCCGCCGGTTACCAGGGGCAGCCAAGCTGGGTCGAAGCCTACAACGAGGTATCGGTACATCTGAAAGACGGGACGGTACTAACCGAGAGAGTCGACCGGATCGACGAGGGCGCTTTACGTGGAGTGACCATGGAAGAAATCATTGAGAAGTTCCGTGATTGCACCTCAACCGCCCTGCCTGCCGACGAAACCCAAGAGTTGATCACCGGCTTGAGCGAACTGGAACAATTGCCGGACGTGCGCCGTATGGCAGACTTGTTGCGGGGATAGGCAGTTGCCCTGCCCGCCCGGTTCCCTGATCGGAGCTGCGGGCCCACGGGGGAAGAGTGGTGACTTTAGGCCAGGCTCCCACCGGCATTTTGGCTGAAGGCCGAATCGCGCGTCGCCCCGCGGCAGGCCCCGTT
>CEVM01020830.1_pt1 | contig 19995 bp, 19 predicted proteins | sample 531481 | NCBI WGS metagenome assembly CEVM01 (sample SAMEA2623649, study PRJEB7988) | marine metagenome | biome: marine biome (ENVO:00000447); feature: mesopelagic zone (ENVO:00000213) & marine oxygen minimum zone (ENVO:01000065); material: "saline water (ENVO:00002010), including plankton...
GCGCGATCCGTTCTGCGTGTACATCGGGAAGACGACGAGGTGACGGATGCCGTCCACGCGCTGCCGCTGCGGTTGGAACTCCACGAGCGAGTCGAGGAAGTCCGGGATGCCGAATCCGCTCTCGACCCAGCGGTTGAAGTCCCGGGTGAGGGCGTTGAGGTAGTCGCTATCGTGCGGGAATGCGGGTGCCAGCTCCTCGACGGCGCGCATGATCGCCCCGACGTGCTCGCGGGCGGCGGCGTGATGCGCGGCATCCGGAATCGAGCCGTCGGCAGCCTGCAGCGGGTGCAGCGCCTCGGCTGCGGACTTCAACGCAAGCCAGGCCGCGGACACCTCGACCGAGGCGGCGATCTCGGCGGGCGCGAGGGGAGTGAGGGGTGCGGGGGACGACAGGGTCGACATGAGGCCTCCGAACGTAGGGTCGTCGCGAGTCTAGATTTTCTCCGTTCCTAATGCGTTTGGGCAGGAATATTTCCGGCTTTCGGCCGTTGCGGTCGATAGGCTCGTTCGCATGGTTCCGGAAACGCTGCTCCCTCGGCTCGATGACGACACCGATGCCCGCATCCTGCGCGCGCTATCGGTGGATGCGCGTGCGACTCTCGCCGACCTGTCAGCGGCAGTCGGTCTGTCGGTGTCGGCGGTGCAAGCGCGGGTGCGCCGACTGGAGAGCCGCGGGATCATCACGGGCTACCGGGTCGTCGTTGATCCCGAGGCGGTCGGGAAGCCCCTCGCCGCGTTCGTCGAGATCACCCCCCTCGACCCGGCTCAGCCCGACACGGCCCCCGAGCTGCTCGCCCACCTCGAGGAGATCGAGGCGTGCCATTCGGTTGCGGGAGCGGCGAGCTACCTCCTGCTGGTGCGGGTCGCCACTCCGCGGCACCTCGAGTCGCTGTTGCGAGAGGTTCGCGCGGCAGCCAATGTGAGCACGCGAACGACCGTCGTGCTCCAGACGTTCTACGAGAACAGGCCGGTCGCGCCCGCTGCCCGCACCTGACGCGCGGCAGCTGCGGGTCACGTGTTCTGCGGGAACCCCAGGTTGACGCCGCCGTGCGAGGGGTCGAGCCAGCGAGACGTGACCGCCTTCTCTCGCGTGAAGAACGAGAAGGCCTGCGGTCCGTACGCCTTCGCGTCGCCGAACAGCGACGCCTTCCATCCGCCGAACGAGTGGTACGCGACCGGCACCGGGATGGGCACGTTGATGCCGACCATTCCGACGCTCACCTCGCGTTGGAACCGTCGCGCTGCGCCGCCGTCGTTCGTGAAGATCGCGGTGCCGTTGCCGTACGGGCTCGCGTTGATGATCTCGATCGCCTCGTCGTACGCGCCGACGCGCACGACCGACAGGACCGGCCCGAAGATCTCGTCGCGATACGCGGCAGACGAGGTCGGCACGGCGTCGAGCAGGGTGGGACCGAGCCAGAAGCCCCCGGGTTCGCCGTCGACCTCGACACCCGCGCCGTCGACCACGACCGTCGCACCGTCGTCGCGGGCGACCCCGATGTACGAGGCCACCTTGTCGCGGTGCGCCGCCGTGATGAGCGGGCCCATGTCGCACCCGCGCAGACCGTCACCGGTGCGCAGCGTCGCCATGCGTTCGGCGATCTTGTCGACGAGGGTGTCCGCGATCGAGTCGACCGCGAGCACGACGGACACCGCCATGCACCGCTCGCCCGCCGAACCGAAACCGGCATTGACCGCCGAGTCGGCCGCGAGGTCGAGGTCGGCATCCGGCAGCACCAGCATGTGGTTCTTCGCTCCGCCAAGAGCCTGCACGCGCTTGCCGTGCGCGCTCGCGGTCTCGTAGATGTACTTCGCGATGGGGGTCGAGCCGACGAACGACACCGACGCGATGTCGGGGTGCTCGAGGATCGCGTCGACGGCCTCCTTGTCGCCGTGCACGACCGAGAGCACTCCCGCCGGCAGCCCCGCCTCGGCGTAGCGCTCTGCGATCCAGTTCGCCGCCGAGGGGTCCTTCTCGCTGGGCTTGAGGACGACCGCGTTGCCGGCGGCCAGGGCGATCGGCACGAACCACAAGGGAACCATGGCGGGGAAGTTGAAGGGACTGATCACACCGACCACCCCGAGGGGTTGGCGCAGAGTGTACACATCGACGCCCGTCGACACGCTCTCGGAGTACTCACCCTTGAGCAGGTGCGGTGCGGCGCAGGCGAACTCGACGACCTCCAGGCCCCGGGCGATCTCGCCGTGAGCGTCGGCGAGCACCTTGCCGTGCTCCGACGTGAGGATGCGGGCCAGCTCCTCCTTGCGGGCGTTCAGGATCTCGCGAAAGGCGAACATGACGCCCTGCCGCTTGGCGAGGCTCGCGTCACGCCAGGCGGGTGCCGCGGCGGTCGCGGACGCGACGGCGGCGGCGACGTCGTCGGCTCCGGCCAGGCGCACCTCGCGCTGCGCTTCGCCGCGCGCCGGGTCGTACACCGGCGCCGTACGGGTCGAGGTGCCGGGCCAGGCGGCGCCGCCGACCCAGTGATCGAGGACGGGAAGATCGGACATCGGAGTGCCTTTCGTGAGGCGGGCGGTCTCGGCCGCGCCGGAGGGGGTCAGAGAGCGGCATCCAACAGGGCGAGCACGTCGTCGTAGATCTCGACGGCGCGCGCGACCTCGTCAGCGCTGACGGTGCACGGCGGCACGACATGGATGCGGTTGTCGACGGTGAATGGGAGCAGGCCGCGGGCGAGCATCTCGGACTTCGCCCGCGCGATCTCGCCCGCGCGCAGCGGGTCGCGGGTGTCGCGGTCAGCGACGAGCTCGAGGGCCCAGAACACACCCTCGCCGCGCACTTCCCCGACCACGGGATGGCGTTCGGCGAGGTCGGTGAGCGCGGGGGCGAGCACGTCCGAGCCGATGCGCCGCGCGTTCTCGACGATGCCCTCCGATTCCATGGCGTCGATCGTGGCGACGATCGACGCGGCCGCCAACGGGTGGCCGCTGTAGGTGAGGCCACCGGGAAACACGCGATCGTCGAACGCGTGAGCGATGGGGGCGCTGATCAGTACGCCGCCGATCGGGACGTAGCCAGAGTTGACGCCCTTCGCGAAGGTGATCAGATCGGGCACGACTTCGTGGCCCTCGAAGGCGAACCAGCGACCCGTTCGCCCGAACCCGGCCATCACCTCGTCGAGGATCAGCAGGATGTCGAACTCGTCGGCCAGTTCCCGCACCCCCGCGAGATAACCGGGCGGGGGCAGGAGGACCCCGGCGGTTCCGGGGATCGACTCGAGCAGGATCGCCGCGATCGTCGACGGACCCTCGGCTTCGATCACGCGCCGGAGATGGTGGAGGGCGCGTTCGCACTCCTGCTCGACGCTGTCGGCCCAGAACTCGCTGCGGTACAGGTATGGGCCGAAGAAGTGCACGTGGCCGCGAGCGAACTCGTTCGGCATCCGTCGCCAGTCGCCGGTCGACACGATCGCCGCCCCGGTATTGCCGTGATACGAGCGGTACGTCGAGAGCACTTTGTCGCGTCCCGTGACCAGGCGTGCCATTCGGATCGCGTTCTCGTTCGCGTCGGCCCCACCGTTGGTGAAGAAGACCTTCTCGAAGCCATCCGGTGCGTGCGCCACGATGCGCTGCGCGGCACGACCGCGCGCCAGGTTCGCAGCGGTCGGCGCGATGGTCGTCAGCACATCGGCCTGTGCCGCGATCGCCGACGTGACCGCCGGATGCTGGTGTCCGATGTTCACATTCACGAGCTGGCTCGAGAAGTCGAGGTATCGCTTACCCGACTCGTCCCAGAGCTCGGTGCCGGAGCCGCCCGCGAACACGAGCGGTGACAGCGCCGCCTGCGCCGACCACGAGTGGAACACGTGCGCACGATCGAGATCAAATGCTTCGCTGTCGGTGGTCATGAGCCCTGCTTCGTGGGGGGTGATGCCGGGTCGGCCGGCGATGCCGACCGACCCGGCGCGGGAGTTACTGGCCGCCCTCGGTGAGGGTGACCTCGATCGGGGTGTACGTCGCCGAGACGTCGTAGCCCTCCTCGACGAGTTCCGCGAGCGCCTGCTCGATGTACTCGTTCGAGTACGCCGACGCCGGCGGCTCGGCCGTGATGAGGTTCAGTCCGTCCTGGTTGACAGCCGACAGGGCCCCGGCGACAGTCTTGTCCCAGGCTGCCGGGTCCATCACGCCGAACTCCGAACCGTTCCAGATGAGCTTGTTGACCTCGTTCATCATCCACTCCTGGTGCACGGGTCCCACCGGGAAGGCAGCTTCGGCGTTGATCGCGTAGTCGTAGGTGATGGCGGCTGCCTCGACGGGATTGTCGCGGGCGTAGATCCAGCCCTTGGCGATGGCCTTCAGGAACCGCACTGCCGCATCGGCGTATGCCGGGTCGGAGGCCAGGCGCTCGGTGTCGGCCCAGATCGCGTCCTGCAACATCGCGCCCTCGGTCTCTTCGTACGAAATGACGTTGAGGTCCTCGAGAGTGTAGAGCTCACCGGTCTCGGGGTTGACGGTCTCGAGCACCTGCGCGAGTTCGTTGTAGGTCATCGCTTGGGCGGCGTCGACGTCTCCGTCCAGCAGCGCGTTCATGCTGAAGTCCTGCGTCGTGATCGACACCGTCGTGGAGTCGAGGTCCTCGGCGGCCATCGCCGCGAAGATCTCCCACTCGTTGCCGAAGCCCCACGAGCCGATCCGCTTGCCCTCGAAGTCGGCGACGCTCTCGATCCCCGAGTCGGCCCACGACACCTGGGTCGTCCCCGATTCCTGGTAGACCTGCGCGATGTCGGTGAGTTCCGCGCCGGTCGCCTCGAGGCTGCCGAGCACCTTCGGGACCCAGGCGATCGCGAAGTCCACGTCGCCGGCGATCAGCGCGTCCTGCGGCACGATGTCACCGCCCGAGGGGACGATCTCGACATCGTCGAAGCCCTCTTCGGCGAAGTAGCCCTGGTCGAGGGCGACGTAGTAGCCCGCGAACTGTGCTTGCGGCAGCCATTGCAGCTGCAAACTCACGGACGTGAGCGGCTCGAACTCGCCGCTGTCTTCGGTCGTTGCGGGTTCGGATGATCCCGCGCACGCCGCCAGTGCGAGTGCGGCGACGGTGAGGGTGGATGCGGCCACGAGGCCGCGTCTGGTGCTGTGTCTCACGGTGTTCCCTTCATCTGTGGGGTGCTCTCTCGGTGGTACGGGTGGTGCTCGATGCCGGTTAGACCGGCATCCTTCGGGTCGCCAGCCGCTCGAGCAGCGAGGTGACCAGGAAGAAGACGAGGCCGATGATGATTCCGCCGAGGACGAAGGCCCAGGCGAGCGCGGCCCGCCCCGACTTGGCGTACGTCGCGATCGCGGTGCCGATGCCGTCAGCGGGCCCGCCGAAGTACTCCGCGACGAGGGCCGCGATGACCGCCAGCGAACTTGCGATCCGCAGACCCGTCATGAGGTAGGGCAGGGCCGTCGGCAGGGTCAGCAGTCGGAAAGTCTGCGCCGACGTGGCAGCCGACGCGCGGAACAGGTCGCGGTGCACGGGCCGGCTCTGCCGCAGGCCCCGCAACACGTTGACGAACACCGGGATGAACGCGGCAAGACCTGCAACCGCCTGCCTCCCGAACTGGCTGGACGCCCCGAACATCGTGTTCAACACCGGCGTGATCGCGACGATCGGAATCACCGCGAGCGCCGCGACGAGGGGGGCCAGCATCCCGTCGATCGGCCGGATCGCCGCGGCGAGCGCGGCCAGCGCGATGGCGATGAGCGATCCCGCGATGAGCCCCACGAAGGCGTTGGTCGCGGTGACGGCCATCCCCTCGGCGATGATGTTCCACCGCAGCACGAACTCCTGCGCGATCGCGATCGGACTCGGCAGCATCCGGGGCGCGGCGGCTGCGACGTCCACGTACAGCACCCAGGCCACGAGCCCGAGGATGCCGACCCCGACGGGAGCGGCGGTGCGCACCCACGACGGCAGCGCGGGAGCGGTGGGTTCGCGCAGGCTCATCGTTCGTTCGCCCTCTCGATCTTCGAGCCGTGCAACGCTTCGCGTACAGCCGTGACCCGCTCGAAATAGGCGGGGGACTCGCGCAGGTCGTCGTCACGCGCGTCGCCGAGTCCCACCGTGACGACTTCGGTGATGCGGCCCGGTCGCGGGCTCATCACGACGACACGGTCAGACAGGAACACCGCCTCGGGGATCGAGTGCGTCACGAACACCACCGCGGCGCCGGTCTCGGCGGCGATGCGGGTCAGCTCGGACTGCAGGTACTCGCGGGTCATCTCATCGAGCGCCCCGAACGGCTCGTCCATCAGCAGCAGGCGCGGACGGGTCGCGAGGGCGCGCGCGATTGCGACACGCTGTTGCATCCCGCCCGACAACTGGTCGGGATAGCGTTCGGTGAAATCCGACAACCCCACGAGTTCGGCGAGCTCCGCGACCCGCGCGGCGCGTTCCGGCTTGGCGGTGCCGTGAAGCTCGAGCGGCAGGGCGATGTTCGCGGCCACAGTGCGCCACGGCAGCAGTCCCGCCTGCTGGAACGCGATGCCGTAGTCCTGGTCGACCCGGGCGCGCGCCGCGGGTTTGCCGAAGATCTGCAGATCCCCGCTCGTGGCCGAATCGAGATCGGCGATCAGGCGCAGCAGCGTCGACTTTCCGCATCCCGAGGGCCCGATCAGCGAGACGAACTCGCCGGCCGCGACTTCGAGATCGACGCCCGTCAGCGCCGTGACATCGCCCGCCTTCGTCGGGAAGAACTTGCCCACGTCGCGTGCGTGCACGGCGGCGGTCGCGGTCGGCGCGGTCGGTGTCTGAGGGGTCATGCGGTGGCCTCTCCTCGTCGGTAGCGGTGGAGTCCGACCCCGATCAGCGCGACGGACCCGGCGGCGATCAGACCCAGCACGATCGAGCCGAAGATGGGTCCCCACGGGGCGGCCGGATCGCTGGATCCCTGGCCGGCGAGTTGGATCAGCATCCGCCCGATTCCGCCGCGCATCCCGATCGAGACCTCTGCGACGACGACACCGAGCACGGCGTTCGCTGCCGCCAGGCGCAGCGCGGGCAGCAGGTGGGGTACGGCGGCGGGCAGCCGCAGGTGGCGCAGCGTCGACCAGTACCCGACGGCGTAGGTGCGCATGAGGTCGACGTGGATCCGGTCGGGGGCTTCGAGTCCGCGCAGAGCGCCGACAGCGACGGGGAAGAACGCGAGATACGACGCGATGACGGCGACCGACAGCCATTGCGGCCAGCTCGTCCCGCCGCGGTCGATCTGGTTGCCGATCGCGTTGATGACCGGGGCGAAGGCGATGAGCGGGACCGTCTGGCTTACGACGATCCAGGGCAGCAGCCCCCACTCCAGCAGCTGCCAGCGCTGCATCACGAGTGCCAGTGCGCCGCCGACGATGACGCCGAGCACCCACCCGACGGCGGCGATTCCCAGCGTCGTGACGGCCGCGATCGCGACTGTCGCGATCAGCGGCGGGGTTTCCCCCCCGCTGGTCGGCTCGAACAGTCGCGCGAGCATGTCCCACACGTGCGGCATCGCACGGTCGTGGGTGCGGGGCAGGATCATGACCCCCGAGCCCGTCTGACCCTCGACGGCGCCGATCACGACACCCTCCGCGGGCCCCAGGAACTTGTAGGCCTCCCAGAGCAGCACGATCGCGAGCACGCCGAGGATGCCCCAGCCCAGTCCCGTCGCCCTCCGGCTCATGTCTGCAGCCGCTTCACTCGCCGTCACGCCTCACGACTTGGCCGTGACCTTCTCGCGCAGGGCCGGGATCACGGTCTCGCCGTAGACGCGGAGGGTCTCCTCCTTGTTGTCGTGCTGCAGGTACCCCGCGAACTGCGTGACGCCGAGCTCCCGTAGCGCCCCGAGCTTGGCGATGTGCTCTTCGGCGGTGCCGAGGACGCAGAATCGGTCGACGATCTCGTCGGGAACGAAGTCCACGTGGTCGTTGTCGCTCTTGCCGTGGGAGTTGTAGTCGTAGCCGGTGCGCCCCTCGATGTAGTCGGTGAGAGCACGCGGCACGCTGCCGTCGGTGCCGTACTTCGCGACGATGTCGGCGACGTGATTGCCGACCATCCCCCCGAACCACCGGCACTGGTCGCGCATGTGCTCCCAGTCCTCGCCGATGTACATGGGGGCCGCGACGCAGAAGTCGATCGACTCGGGGTCGCGGCCGGCTGCCGCTGCGGCATCCTTGACCGTTTTGATCATCCAGGCCGTGATGTCGAGGTCCGCCAGCTGCAGGATGAATCCGTCGGCCACTTCGCCCGTGAGCTTCAGCGCGAGCGGCCCGTACGCTGCGACCCAGACGTCCAGCTCGGACCCCTGGCTCCACGGGAACTGCAGCGTCGATCCCTTGTACTCGACGGCTCGAGAGTTCGCGAGCTCCCGGATCACGTGGATGGACTCCCGCAGTTCGGCCAGCGTCGACGGCTTGCCGTTGGTGACCCGCACCGCCGAGTCGCCGCGCCCGATGCCGCAGATCGTGCGGTTTCCGTACATCTCGTTCAAGGTCGCGAACACGGATGCCGTGACCGTCCAGTCCCGTGTCGCGGGGTTCGTCACGAACGGGCCGACGACGACCTTGCGGGTCTCGGCGAGGATCGCTGAGTAGATCACGTACGGTTCCTCCCACAGCAGGTGGGAGTCGAAGGTCCAGACGTGGCTGAAACCGTGCGCTTCGGCCAGCTTCGACAGCTGGATCACGCGCGACGCGGGAGGATTCGTCTGCAGGACGACACCGAAGTCCATCGTCATCGCCTCACACCAGGTACTGGCTCAGGCCGCGCTTGACGAAGCTGCCGTCGCCCTTGCGTCCGAGGTACTGGCCTGCGTCGACGATCACCTTGCCCTTGGAGATCACGGTGTCGACGTGCCCGTCGATCTCGAACCCCTCCCAGGCGGAGTGGTCCATGTTCATGTGGTGGGACTTGCCGGTGCTATGACCCAGGTCGTCGACCGGGAGGCCGATGGAGGTGTGACCGTTCGGATCGTAGACGACGATGTCGGCATCCGCCCCGGGCTGGATGACACCCTTCTTGCCGTACATGCCGAACATGCGCGCCGGGGTGGTGCTCGTGAGTTCGACCCACCGCTCCAGGGTGATCTCGCCGGTGACGACGCCCTGGTACATGAGATCCATCCGGTGCTCGACTGAGCCGATGCCGTTGGGGATCTTACGGAAGTCCTCCAGGCCCAGGGTCTTCTGATCCTTCATGCAGAACGGGCAGTGGTCGGTGGAGACCATCTGCAGATCGTTGGTGCGCAGGGCCTGCCACATGTGGTCCTGGTGGCCCTCGGCGCGCGAGCGCAGCGGCGTCGAGCACACCCACTTGGCGCCCTCGAACTGGCCCCACTGCTCGCTCGAGGCGCCCAACTGCTCTTCCAGCGACAGGTAGAGATACTGCGGGCAGGTCTCGCCGAATACGTTGAATCCGTTGTCGCGAGCGGCCGCGAGCTGCGCGACAGCCTGTTTCGCCGAGACGTGCACGACGTACAACGGCGCCCCGGTGATGTTCGAGAGCATGATCGCGCGGTGGGTGGCCTCTTCTTCGGCCTGCCAAACGCGGGCCTTGCCGTGGAAGAAGGGTGAGGTCTTGCCGGCATCGACGAGTTGCTGGGCGAGCACGTCGATGACGGGGCCGTTCTCGGCGTGCATCATCGTGAGCAGCCCCGTGTCGGCGGCGACCTGCATCGCTTTCAGGATCTGGGCATCGTCCGAGTAGAAGACGCCGGGGTAGGCCATGAACAGCTTGTAGCTCGTGATGCCTTCGTCAACGAGGGTCGGCAAGAACGCGAGCGATTCGTCGTCGATGCCGCCGACGATCTGGTGGAACCCGTAGTCGATCGCGCAGTTTCCCGCTGCCAACTCGTGCCACTTCGCAAGGCCGTCGGGCACTTTCGTGCCGTACGTCTGCACGGCGAAGTCGACGATGGTCGTCGTACCGCCCCACGCTGCCGCGCGCGTGCCGGTTTCGAACGTGTCGCTCGCGAACGTGCCCCCGAAAGGCAGCTGCATGTGCGTGTGGGCGTCGATGCCGCCGGGGATGACGTACTTGGCGCTCGCATCGACGACAGTGTCGACGGATGCCGCCAGGTTCGTGCCGAGCAGTTCCGAGCCGGGCGCGAGGACGGCGACGATCTTCTCGCCGTCGACGAGGACATCGGCCGGAGCCCGCCCGGTGGCGGAGACGACGGTGCCGCCGGTGATCAGTGTCGTGCTCACGGTGCGGAGATCCCTTCGTAGCTGTCGGGGCGACGGTCGCGGTAGAACTGCCAGTCGTCGCGCATCTCCTGCACCATGTCGAGGTTCAGGTCGCGAATGAGGACCTCCTCGTGCTCGCTCGAGCCCAGCGCCCCGACGAAATTGCCGCGCGGGTCGATCACCTGGCTCGTGCCGTAGAAGCTGACAGCCTCGTCGCCGTACTCGTTGTCCTCGCGGCCGACGCGATTGGGCTGGAGGACGAAGTAGCCGTTGGCAACAGCCGCGCACGGCCCCTCGACCTCCCACAGGCGGTTGGACAGGCCCGGCTTGGTCGCATTGGGGTTGAAGACCATGTGCGCGCCGTTCAGGCCGAGCTCGCGCCATCCCTCCGGGAAATGGCGGTCGTAGCAGATGTACATGCCGACCTTTCCGACCGCCGAGTCGAAGACGGGGTAGCCGAGGTTGCCCGGACGGAAGTAGAACTTCTCCCAGAACTTCTCGACGTGGGGGATGTGGTTCTTGCGATACGCCCCCAGCACGGTGCCGTCGGCATCCACGAGAACCGCCGTGTTGTAGTAGACCCCGGTCTGCGCTTCCTCGTAGATCGGCAGCACCATCACAGTGCCGAGCTCCTTCGCTACCGCGGCGAAGCGCTCCACGATCGGGCCGTCGACCGGCTCGGCATAGCGGTAGTACTTCTTGTCCTGTGTGATGCCGAAGTAGGGCCCGTAGAAGAGCTCCTGGAAGCACACCACCTGCGCGCCGTCGGCGGCGGCATCCCTCGCGAATTGCTCGTGCCTGTCGAGCATGGATGCCTTGTCGCCGGTCCACGTCGTCTGCGTGATGGCCGCTCTCACCGTCGTCATCTCGTGCACTCTCCGTCCGGTCGAAGGGGCCACGAAGCGCCGTGGCGTGTCTGTTATTGTTCGGCGTGAACATTTCCCTTCGGTTTCGTCCCGTGTCGCGACCGTAAATGTTGGTGTGATCGAGATTGGGTGGGCGATGACCACGGTGATCGATCGTGCGCACTTCACCGATCCCACGCCGCGCGCTATCGCGGCAGAGCTTGCCCGCCTGATCACGGCCGGAGATCTGGCCGCCGGTGAGCGACTGCCGACCGTGCGCGAGGTCGCGGGACGGCTCGGTGTGAGCCCTGCGACAGTGAGCGCTGCGTGGAAGGCGCTCTCGCAGGCCGGGCTGATCGTCTCGCGTGGGCGGGCAGGATCGTTCGTGCGCGAGGAACGGCAGGAGTGGATGTCGCCGCGCGTGCAGGGCCTTGCCCAGCATCCGGGATCGCCGCGGCTCGACCTCTCGGGAGGGACTCCGGATGCCGACCTGCTCCCCGACCTCGCGCGTGCCTTCTCGCGGGTGTCGCCGCGCGCTCACACCGGTCGATACCACGAGTCGCCCGTGCTACCCGAACTGGAGACGTTGCTCCGCCGGGTGTGGCCGAGCGATGCGGAGGCGATCACTGTCGTCGACGGTGCCCTGGACGGCGTCGGTCGTGCGCTCGAACAGGTCGTGCGCTTCGGAGACCGCGTGGTGGTCGAAAACCCCGGCTTCCCGTACTTCTTCGACCTCATCGAGCACCTGGGGGCGCAGCCGATCCCCGTAGAACTCGACGCCGAGGGGATCGCGCCGAGTAGCTTCGCGCGTGCGCTCGCGACGAGGCCGACCGCGGTGCTTCTGCAGCCGCGCGCACACAACCCCACGGGTGTGTCGACGAGCCCCGAGCGCGCGGCTGAGCTTGCGCGATTGGTACGCGCCTCGCGAAACGGAGCGCGGGTCGTCATCATCGAGGACGACCATTCCGGGCTCGTAGCCGCAGCGCCCGAGGTGACGCTCGCCCGGTGGCTGCCAGAGCAGGTCGTGCACGTACGCAGCTTCTCGAAATCCCACGGTCCCGATCTGCGCATCGCCGCGCTCGGAGGCCCATCGCGCATCGTCGACCGCGTCGTGGCGCGCAGGCTGCTGGGGCCGGGATGGACCTCACGTACCATCCAGGCCGTACTCTTCGATCTCTTGTCAGACCCCGTATCGATCGAGGCTGTGGTTCGCGCCCGCGAGAGCTACCGGACTCGTCAGCGGGAGCTGGCCGGCGCACTGCGCCGCCACGGAGTCTCAGCCGTTGCCGGTGACGGCCTCAACGTCTCCTGGGACGTCTCGGACGAGCGCGCGGCGCTCCTTCATCTCGCTGCGGCCGGCATCGGTGTGGCGGCGGGGTCGCCCTTTTTCCTCTCAGACCGCACCGCTCGCCCCCTCATCCGCGTCACTGTCGGTCTCGTGAGCGGTGACGTCGATGCCGTGGCTGCCTCGCTCGCGCGTGCGGTGCGCGTGACGGGCTGAGCGCCACCGCCCCAGTTGCGGCATCCGGCTGTTCCCGACGTCCGAGCCGCGCAGTGCGCTTCCCCGCATGACGACTCCCGCTCCGGCGGATCCCACAGTTGCGCCGCGCACGCGGTTGATCCGTACCCCGAACGAGCGCGTGTTCCTCCACGTTCTCGTGAACACTGCGGCTGCGAACATCACGACGAGCTACCTCTGGTTCGCGCTGACCTTCTGGGTGTACCTCGTGACACTCCTCGTCCCCGAAGAGCGGCACGCGAATGCCAACGGTCTGGTCGGCACAGTGCAGGGGATCGCCTTCATCATCACCAGCGTGTTCAGCGGCCTGTCGGTCGGCCCGCTCGGCATGGGGTGGACGCTGCTCATCGCCATCGTCGCAACCGCGATCGCGGGTGTTCACCTGCTCCTGCTCCGGATTCCCGAGGAGCAGCCGGCGGCATCCGTCGGACGCGGTGTCGACCTGCGCGGCGCGATCACCGCTGTGAGACTGGCGCCCGGGCTCTTCGCACTCATCATCTTCTCGACGTTCAACAACCTCATCGGTGGGGTCTACATCGCCCTGATGGACCCGTACGGGCTGACCCTGTTCAGTGTCGAAGCCTGGGGCACCGTGTTCGAGGTCGCCGCGACCGGGTTCATCGTCGGCGGCGTCCTGATCGCCAGGTTCGGCCTCGGACGCAACCCGATTCGCACGATGTTGCTCGTGGTCGCGGGCATGGGGCTACTGGGCGCGCTGTTCACGATCCGCGACTGGTGGCTGCTCTACGCCGTCGGGATCTGGCTCTACATGGCCCTCGTGCCCGCGGTCGAGGCAGCCGAGCAGACCGTGATCCAGAAGGTCGTGCCGTACGGATCGCAGGGGCGTGTGTTCGGGTTCGCCGCGGCTTTCGAATCGGCAGCCGCCCCCATCACCGCGTTCCTGATCGCGCCGATCGCGGAGTTCTGGGTCATCCCCTACATGGAAACGCCGAGCGGCCAGCAGACGTGGGGATGGCTTCTTGGGGACGGGGAGGCGCGCGGCATCGCGCTCGTGTTCGTTTTCGCAGGTCTCGCCATGGTCGTCATCGCCCTGCTCGCATTCGCGACGCGGTCGTACCGGCTCATCACCGAGCAATACCGGACCGCGCCCGAGACGCCGTCGCAGACCGAGTCCGAGACCGAGACCGAGCGGACGCCTGCACCGTAGGCGGTCGGCCCGGCGCACATACATCTTCAGACTGACGCGCTCTGGGCGCGCGTTCCGTAGCGTGGGTGAGGTGAGACGCTCCGCACTCTTTCGTGAACTCCTGCCGTACCAGGTGGCAACCGATGTGTCGGTTGCGGGAGTGTTCGGGCTGCTCTGTCTCCCCTTTGAGCTGACGATCGGCGGCTGGGCAGCCGAGTCGGCACTGCCGACCGTGGTCATGTGCCTTCTCTTCGCGGCGGCGCTCGCGCTGCGGCGGCTCTCACCGCCCCTCGCGCTCGCTACGGCGTGGGTCGGCGCGACGATGCAGATGCTGATGCTGCGTCCACCGTCGCCCGTCGACCTCGCGATCTTCGCCGTGCTCTACGCGACGGCTGCCTACGGGAGCACGCTGGTGTACTGGCTCGGATTCTCGTCGGCGATCGTCGGGGCCACCGTCATCACCGGCTATCTCTTCGGTTCGCAGCTGCTCAGTGCCGCGTCGTGGAGCGTCCTTCCGCTGGCAGCCGCTGTCCTCATCGCTGCGGGGTTCGCGTTGCTCCTGGCCTGGACCGTGGGTGCTCTGGTTCGAACGTCCCTGCGCGCTCGACGCACCCAGCGTGAGCGCGAGCGTGCCGAACGGGAACGCATCGAGGAGCAGGAGCGAGGTCGGATCGCGCGCGACATGCACGATGTCGTCGGTCATTCGCTGGCCGTCATCATCGCCCAGGCCGATGGGGCTCGCTACGCAGCCGACGCCGATCCGCAGGCGGGGAAGGACGCGCTCGCGACGATCTCGACGACGGCGCGCAGCGCGCTCGCTGATGTTCGGCTGCTGCTGGCGCAGTTGCGCCACAGCGAAGGGATGGCGCCGCAGCCGATGCTGAACGATCTGGAGAGTCTGTACTCCCAGGTGCGAGCTGCTGGCCTCGCGGTGCGCGTAGACGTGGAACCGATGCCTCCCGCGAACGTGCCGGCTGCCGTGCAGTTGGCCATCTACCGCGTGCTGCAGGAGGCGCTCACGAACGCCATCCGCCACGGCAACGGAGATGTCGAGGTGACGATGCGCTGGCTCCCGGACCGTCTGCACCTGTGGGCATCGAATCCTGTCGCGGAGCCCGTCGACCCGCCCGCGGCGGATGCCGCGCCCCTGACTGACCCCGCCGGAGTGAGCCACGGTATCGTCGGCATGCGCGAGCGGGCGCGGCTGGTCGGTGGGGCAGTGGAGGCAGGGATGGTCGGGGAGCTGTGGGTCGTGCGGGCGACCTTCCCCTTCGCCGCGGAACCGCAACCTCACGGGTCCGCGGCACGATGAACGACCAGAGCAACCCCGGTCCGGGCGTCATCCGTGTCGCGCTCGTGGATGACCAGGCGCTCTTTCGCGCCGGCATCCGCATGGTGATCGACTCCCAGCCCGACATGGCTGTCGTCGGCGAGGCGGGAGACGGCCAGGCGGCCCTGTCGATGGCGCGAGACACGCGTCCGGATGTCGTGCTCATGGACATCCGGATGCCCGTCATGGACGGGATCGAGGCGACGGCGCATTTGCTACAGGACCCTGACGCGCCACGGATCGTGATGCTGACGACGTTCGACCTCGATGAGGCAGCCGCACGCGCGATCCGCGGCGGCGCGAGCGGATTCCTACTCAAGGATGCCGAGCCGGAGTTCGTGCTCGCCGCAATCCGCAGCGTGTACTCCGGTTCGGCGGTGATCGCGGCAACGGCCACGGCGCAGCTGTTCGCGCACTTCCGGGACGAACAGACCCGGCCGGCGCCGCGAGCGTTCGGCGAGCTGACCGAGAGAGAACGCGAGATCTTCGGTCTCGCCGCGCGGGGCCTGTCAAACGCCGAGATCGCGGCGCGAGAGTACCTTTCCGAGGCAACGGTGAAGACGCACGTCAGTCGCATCCTCGGCAAGCTCGAGCTGCGTGATCGCGTCCAACTCGTCGTTTTCGCCTACGAGCACGGCCTGGTCTGACACCGATCATGGGGCCGCTGGCCGCAGCCTCGCACGAGACGGATGCCGAGAAATCATCCTTCCGATGGATGACGGCGCGACTTCGGGCTGACGCGGGGGTACGGGCCTGATTCCTAGCGTCGGAGGTATGAAAATCACCACGACGCAGATGGGCTTGGCGGCCCGCGTAGAGAACCTCGGCAAGACCTATGGCTCCGGCAGCGGAACGGTCAGGGCGCTCGATGACGTCACTGTCGGCATCCGTCGCGGGGAGTTCACCGCGATCATGGGTCCCTCCGGCTCGGGCAAGTCGACCCTCATGCACATCATGGCTGGGCTCGACGCCCCGACTGCCGGGCGGGTGTGGATCGGCGACACTGACATCACCGATCTCGGTGACCTCGAACTCACGATCCTCCGTCGTCGTCGTGTCGGTTTCGTGTTCCAGTCCTTCAACCTCGTGCCGACCCTCGATGCGCTCGGCAACATCCTGTTGCCCTTCGACCTGGACGGCCGCACGCCGAGTGTGTTGGAACGCTCGCGCATCGACGGGCTGATCGACACCCTCGGGCTTCGCTCGCGCTTGAATCACCGGCCGCACGAGCTCTCGGGTGGCCAGCAGCAGCGTGTTGCGATAGCCCGCGCCCTGGCGACCGCGCCCGACCTGCTCTTCGCCGACGAGCCGACGGGAAACCTCGACTCGCGCTCGGGGCGTGAGGTGCTCGCTCTGCTGGCTGAAGCGAGCCGCACCCGGGGGCAATCGATCGCCATGGTCACCCATGACCCCGTCGCCGCCAGCCACGCTGACCGGGTCCTGTTCCTCGGCGACGGGCGCCTCGTCGCCGACAAGCCCGCGCAGACCGCCGAGCAGATTTCGGCTCACATGCTGGCAGCCGACGCCGGCGCGCAGACTCGTCGGGCGGAGGTCGGCGCATGAGCGCGGTCGTGGCATCCGTCGATAAGCCGTCGCTGCGCGTGCCGCGCGCCCGCGCTAACGTCGCGTGGCTGCGTGAACGCGGGATGGGGGCGAGCATCCTGGTCGCTGCAATCTCGACCGTGTTCGGGGTCGTGCTCATCGCCACGACCGACTTTCTGGCGGCGATGCTGCGGGCGGACCCGTACATCGGCGACAGCGGCACCCTCGCCTTCATCCTCGGATTCCTCACTCTGCTGCTCGTCGCGCTCGCGGTCTATGTCGCCGGCATCGTCACGGCCAACACGTTCGCGACTGTCGTCGCCGGACGATCGCGCCAGATCGCCCTGCTGCGTCTGATCGGCGCGTCGGCGAGGTCGCAGCGAGCACGCGTGGCCTCCCAGGGCCTGATCGTCGGCGTTCTCGGTGCGACGATCGGCACGGTGCTGGGCATCGTCGTCTCTGCCGCCGGAGCGCAGATCGCGATAGTTCGACTCGGGTTGGATGCCGTCCACGTGGCGCCGGTCACCCTGTCCATGCTCCTGCCCGCCGTGATCGTCGCACTCACCACGTGGCTGGCGGCGTGGATCGGTTCCCGGCGAGTTCTCGCGGTCACCCCGCTGCAGGCAGTGTCGGGCTCGGTTCCCCTCGCCACCGATGAGGTAGGCGCCCGTCGAGGCAAGCACGCGGTTGCCGGCATCCTGTTCGCCCTCGGCGCGGTTGCGCTTGCCGCGGGCATCCTGCTGGGACTTGTCTCACCGCTCGGCGTGGTCGTCGCCTTCGTCGGTGGAGTCCTCTCGTTCACCGGCATCACGATGGCAGCTCCGCTGGTCATGCCTCCGGCGCTGCGCCTGGTCGGCCGTGCTTTCGGGCGCTCCGCTCCTGCGCGGCTCGCGGTGCAGAATGCCTACCGGAACCCGGAGCGCTCCGCCCGGACATCGATCGGCATCGTCATCGGCGTGACGCTCGTGACGATGTTCGCGGTAGCTATCGAGTCGGTGAAGGCGGTGCTCACGGCCAACGCGGGGGGCGAGCTCGATCCTGAGCTCGCGAGCATCATGGACACGTTCGCGGCAATCATGATGGGACTGGTTGCGATCTCGGCGGTGATCGCGGGCGTCGGGCTCGTGAACCTGCTGACCCTCGGCGTCATCCAGCGCACCCGGGAACTGGGCCTCCTCCGCGCCCTCGGCGTCTCGATCGCGCAGATCCGCCGGATGGTGCTGTTGGAGGCTCTGCACGTGACGGTGACCGCGACAGTCCTGGGCGTTCTCCTCGGCATCGCCTACGGCTGGGCCGGAGCGCAGTCCCTCCTCGGCAGCGTTCCCACGAACCCGGACGGGATCATCCAGGCCGGCATCGTCTACCCCGCGGTCCCGATGGTTCCGCTGCTGGTGATCGTGGCGGCGACGGCGATCCTCACCGTCGTTGCGTCAGTCACCCCCACGCGCCTGGCAACCCGCGTCGCGCCGGTGGCGGCGCTGAGCGAGTAGCCGGTTCGGAGGTCAGGCCGTGGCGACCGCGTCGGCTTCTCCTGACTCGGCCGTCACGGCATCCGGATCGTGCGCCCACGACGGCGCGATCTGACGGATGCGGGCTGCCCGCCACTGCCAGACCGCCCAGAGGCCCGGCCACAGCGCGGGCGCAGCAGCGCCACCGATCACGAGGCGCTCTCGCCACAGGGTGCGGCCATCCGGAAGGGGAGACACCGCCATCTGGTGGTCCCAGACGTCGAGGACCGCGAGTGGGCCGGTCAGCGGCATCCCGGAGTCACGGATGATCCGCACGCGCACCCCGCCTACCTCACGTTCGGCATCCGTGATCGAGATGAGCTGACGGCCGACCGGGATAAGCCCGGCGACGCTGAGCCCGACTGCGGCATTCTGGCCGTGCTCCCACTGCGTCGGGATCGCTTCCAGAGGCTGCATGTCGAGGAACGGTCCGTACACCTCGGCGAGTACCCGCGGTGAGTGCAGAGCGCGCCAGGCGGCGTCGGCGTCGCAATCGATCGTGAACTTGCTGAGCACGCGCATGCGGCAAGTCTCGCATCCGGTCTCGCCCTACGCTGGACGGATGCCGACAGTCGAGCCCGCGCCTCGCGAAGAACAGTCCCGGTACCAGGTGCGTTTCGATTGGGGTCTTGCCGGCCTCGACCGGGTCGCGCCGGCCGAGATCACGATCGTGGTCGACGTGCTGGCTTCGGGCACGGATGCCGAGCTCCTCGCCTCACGAGCCGCCGATCGCGGCGCCGTCGTGATCCGCGCTGACCTGCGCACAGCGAGCGCCGCAGCCGACGCTGCCGTCGCAGAACAGCACCGTCGGGCGGCGCGCACGAGTATTGCGGTGATCGCGGTCGGGCAAACCGACGCCAGTTCTGGTGCACTGAGGTTCGCGGTGGAGGACCTCTTCGGGGCGGGGGCCGTGATCGACGCACTCGCTGCGCGAGGGATCGATCATTCGTCTCCCGAGGCTGCTGCCGCTTGTGAGGCGTTCCGGGGACTGCGCCCCGCGCTTCGCCACCTGCTCACCGCCAGCGTCACCGGCCAGTGCTGGCTCGAAGAGGGTCGGCGCGACGCGGTTTTGGCCGCGGCCGAGGTCGACGCGGCTCGGTGAACTGCGTCGCCGAGAGAGGCGAAACCGAACGACACGCGGGTTTCGCGAGGCGTTGAGTCGCGTTCACGTCGCGGCCATGTTAGCGATAACTTCTGTCATCCTTCGCGGTTAGGTTCGTCCCCCGTCGGCATCGCCCGGTGCCGTCGTGGAAAGGAATCCTCCGTTCATGACCGTCGATCGACGCGTCACTCGGAGCGCTGCTGCAGCCTGAGCTGCACTCGCGCTCGGGTGCGCTCTCCTCGTTCCCGCTGTCGCTACCGCTGAAGACGGAAATCAGCTCGTCGGCCCCGCCGAGACGCTTCTCATCGAGAACGTCCATGCCGCAGGCAAGGTGCTCGTGATCGGCTCCGAGCAGGCTCAGCTGACCAATCCCGATGACACACCGGCTGCCGCAGCCATCTTCGAGATCGGTGAGACCGCGTCGGCGATCACCGCGCAGGAGGTCCTCGCATACCCGGTGCGTGGCACCACGTAGCCATCGTGAACGATCCGGCAGCCGACACCGCGATCATGTACGTCGATGGCGTTCCGGTTCTGCGCAACGCGTCGTCGGTTGGCGGGATGATGGCAGCTGACTTCATGCCATGGATCATCGGCACCTCCACCTGGGAGACCGAGCCCGATCACGGCTGGTACGGATGCGTCGGTGAGACCCGCATCGTCGATCACGCGCTCACCACCTCGCAGTTCCTCTACAACCGAGTGAACATCGCCGATTCCTTTGCGGTGACGACCGATTTCGGCGCTGTCTACGCCCCCGACCAACAGCTCACCGAGGTCACGGGAACGGGCCTGCCCGGCTCCGGCGTGCGCATCGCGGACGCGGACGGCACCCTCGGTAGCGCCGAGG